>Ga0136627_1000834_pt1 | contig 12108 bp, 14 predicted proteins | sample AntDrymUQ4892206_2_FD_104652 | JGI IMG/M metagenome (GOLD analysis project Ga0136627, IMG submission 104652) | Polar desert sand microbial communities from Dry Valleys, Antarctica - metaG UQ489 (22.06) | ecosystem: Environmental > Terrestrial > Soil > Desert | place: Antarctica: Dry Valley... | reverse complement strand
GATCGCCTTCGATACCGGACCGGGCAATATCCTGATTGATGCGCTGGCGACCTTGCTCTCCGGCGGCGAGATGAGCTTCGACGAGGATGGCCGATTCGGCGCCACAGGCGTGGTCGACGATGCTATGGTCCGAGAACTGATGACCGATCCGTATTTGCGCGAGGCTCCGCCCAAGACGACCGGGCGGGAATACTACGGGATGTCCCAGGCGCGGAGGTGGATGGCAGAGCGCGGGCTGCCGAGTGACGCGCTGAACGGTGAGGACAACGATGCCCGTCAGGCGGCCTGCGACCTGATCGCGACCGTGACCGCCTGGACCGCCGAGTCTATCGCCGACAGCTACCGGCGATTCCTGCCCGCGCTGCCGGACGATGTGCTGGTGAACGGAGGTGGCAGCCGCAACCCGACCCTGATGCGGATGCTGGCGGACCGGCTCGATGGCATACCGGTCCAGTCGACCGATGTGATGGGGATCGATGCCGACGCCAAGGAGGCGATCGCGTTCGCGCTCATGGCGCACGACACGCTGGCTGGGCGCCCGACCAACATTCCGGGCGCGACCGGCGCCGACCGCGCGGTGCCGCTTGGCAAGATCGTAAGCATTCCAAAAAATCCCGGGTGATCGCGACATTTCGTGCGATACTGAAAGGCATATGATCAACTGGGACCTGAGATTCAACATACCTGACGGTGTGTTCGGGTATTGCAATGTTTTATACGAAAGGCAGGAGCACTATGGCCGTTTCCCTGGATCGACGCACATTGGTGAAGTACGCCGGTGGTTCCACCGCCGTGATGCTGACCGGCGCCGCACCGATCATGGTGGTGGCGCAGGAAGATGCCGGCGCCCAGACGGGCGAGCTCGTGATCGGCAAAGGCCAGGAGGCAGTTGGATTCGATCCCGCCCTGGTCACGGCGGCGTCGAGCTTCGACCTGATCTCGGTCGTCTACGAGCGGCTGGTCTACTTCGATGACAACGGCGAGGCGCAACCCGAACTGGCGGAATCGTGGGAGACCGAAGACGACTTGACCTATGTCTTCACCTTGCGGCCCAATGTCACCTTCCACAACGGCAAGACGCTGACCGCCGAGGATGTCAAGTTCACCTTCGACCGGATCAAGGACGAGGCGACAGCGTCCTCCTGGGCAACCCAACTCGATCCGGTCGACGAGATCGAGGCGACCGATGACATGACGGTGACGTTTCGCCTCAACGCGCCATATGGCCCGTTCCTGGCTATGCTCTCGTCCGCCTATGCCTCGATCCTGCCGAGTGGTGACGAGGCGATCGACTTCCAGACGGAGATGGTCGGCACCGGTCCCTTCCTGCTCGAAGCGTGGGAGCAGGACACCGAGACAGTGATGTCGGCGCACACCGCGTACTGGAATCCGGACGAGCCACAGGTGCAGACCCTGCGCTGGCGGATCCTGCCAGACGAATCGGCGCGGCTGGCGGCGATCCGCACGGGCGAGATCCACATCACCTCGATTGCTGATCCCCTGATCGTCGAGTCCGCCATGGACAGCGAAGGCGTTCAGGTGATTGAACAGGACACGACCGATTATTACCTGCTTGGCTTCAACACCGCCGAAGCGCCGTTTGACAACCCGGACGTGCGCCGGGCGCTGGCGCTGGCCATCGACCGGCAGGCGATCGTCGATGCCGTCTTCTTCGGGCGTGGCGAGGTCACCGGCCCGGTCGTGCCGACGCTGGGTGACTGGGCGCAGCCGGTGGAGCAGCTTCCGACCTATCAGGTGGATCGCGAGATGGCGATGTCGCTGCTGGAGGAGGCAGGGCAGAGTGACCTCAGCTTCACGATCCTGGTCGGGTCGCTGTATCAGGAGTTCACGAACATCGCGCTGGTGATCCAGGATCAGCTCAGCGAGATCGGCGTCACGGTCGAGCTGGAGCAGGTCGAGTGGGCCACCTTCATCGAGCGCTGGCTCGCCCGTGACTTCGAGAGCTTCGTCAGCTTCAACGGCTCGGGCAACGATCCGGACCGGGCGCTGTACCCGGCGTTCGTCACCGATGGGTCGGTGAATGCGTTCCAGTACAGCGACGAGGAAGTCGACCGGCTGTTGGAGAGCGCCCGCACCACGACCGACCGCGAGGCCCGCGTCACGATCTACCAGAATCTGGAACTGCTGCTGGCCGAGCAGGCGCCGGCGATTTTTATCTGCACACGGGTCGGATTCTTCGCGGTGCGTGAGGTGTTGCGCGGGTTCCAGCCCACCGCCGCCCAGACCTGGAGCACGCTGAGCGAAACCATGATCGCGGAGGAGTAACTGCACGTTGGCCTTGTAGGATCGGGTCCTGTCCCCGATCTTCCAGCCAACGAACATAACACCTGTCATCCTGACCCTGAGCGAAGGGGAAGGACCCCCGTGCGAAGCGCTCGGCAGTAAAGCTGCCGCGTATTGCTTGACGAGGATTATTTTGTGCTTCGCGCAACCGCTTCGCCGGGAGAAGTTCCCTCAGCAAGCTCGGGACATGCTTCGCGTGTGCTCAGAATGACGGCCTCTTGAGGCTCGAAAAAAATGATGCCTGAAGCAACGTAGCGAGGACCCATGGTCAGCTTTCTTGCCCGGCGCCTGATAACGGTGGTGCTGCCGACGCTATTCGGCATTTCGATCCTGGTGTTCGGCGCGATTCACCTCATCCCCGGCAGCTTTGTCGACGTCATGCTTGGGCTCAGCGCCGACGTCAGCGTCGAGCAACGGGAGCAGATTGCCGCCAGCTACGGGCTGGATGACCCTCTGCCGGTCCAGTACCTTCGCTGGCTCGGTGACGTGGTTCAGGGCAACCTGGGCGAATCGTTGCGCACCGGTGAGCCGGTCCTCGGCGAGATCGTCGGTCGGCTTCCTGCCACCCTCGAGCTGACGCTGCTGGCGACCCTCGTCTCGCTCATCATCGCGATTCCCGCCGGCATCCTGGCGGCGGTCTACCGTGGTGGCGTCGTCGATGTCGTACTGCGGGTGTTCGGTTTGCTGGGGCTGTCGATCCCCAATTTCCTGATCGGAACCTTTCTGGTGCTGCTGGTCTCGACCCGCTGGCCGATCCTGCCCACCACCGGCTATGTCCCGCTGACCGAGGACATCGTCGGCAACCTCAAGTCGCTGGCGTTGCCGGCGATCTCGCTCGGCGCCCTGTTGGCGGCGTCGGTGATGCGGATGATGCGCTCCGCCGTGCTGGAAGAGCTCGGCAAGGAGTACCTGATGGTGGCGCGGGCCAAGGGGCTGTCGGGCCGGGTGGTGGTGATGCGCCACGCCGTGCGCAACGCGCTGGTGCCGGTGATCACCGTCGTCGGCATTCAGACCGGTTACCTGCTGGGTGGCACCGTGATCGTGGAGCAGATCTTCGCGATCCCCGGCATCGGGCGGCTGGCGCTCGACGCTGTGTCGCAACGGGATTACCCGGTGGTGCAGGGGACGACGCTTTTCATCGCCGTTGCCTTCGTGATGATGAACGTCCTGGCGGACGTGGTCTACGGCCTGGTCGATCCGCGGATCCGGGTGCGGTGATGGGAGAAATACGACGGGGGAGAAACCGGGGACGCGCCGCGCGGGCGCTCGTTCGGCATCATTTCACCGGTGTGGTCGCGGGTGGCGTGCTGGTCGCGATCATCCTGGCCGCCCTGCTCGCGCCGCTGCTCGCGCCCGGCGACCCAATCGATATGGCGCCATTGGACCGGCTGCAATCCCCCGGAGAGGCCGGCTGGCTGGGCACCGATGTCTTCGGGCGCGATGTCCTCAGCCGCATCCTGTACGGCACCCGGATCTCGCTCGCCATCGGTGGCGCGTCGGTGATCTTCGCCGCCCTGCTCGGCACGACGCTGGGGCTGATCTCCGGATATGCCCGTGGCTGGCGGGATTACGCCATTATGCGGGTGATGGACGTGCTGTTCTCGTTCCCGTCGATCCTGCTGGCGATCCTGATCGTGTCGATCAACGGAGCCGGGTTCGTCAGCATCATGCTCGCGATCGTGCTTATACAGACGCCGATCTTTGCGCGGGTGGTGCGGAGCGCGGTGCTGGTCGTATCGGAGGTCGATTACGTGCAGGCGGCGGAAGCGCTGGGCGCATCGACCTCCAGAATCCTGGTGCGCCACATCCTGCCCAACGTGATGGCGCCGATGCTGGTGCAGGTCGCGCTCAGCATCTCCGGCGCGGTCGTGATCGAGGCGGCGTTGAGCTACCTCGGGTTGGGGGCGGTGCCACCGACGCCCTCGCTGGGATCGATGCTGAGTGAAAACCGGGTGGCGATGGAGCAGGCTCCCTGGGCGATCTTCTTCCCCGGCGTGGCGCTGGGACTGCTGGTGCTGACCATCAACCTGTTCGGTGACACCGTCCGCGACCTGCTCGACCCGCGCGTTCGCTCGGCCACGTCGGTGTGATGCGACGGATTGACCTTTCTCGGACACCTTGGTCCGGAGCTACCCGTCCTCCAGCAGCGTCTGCATCATGGTCGGGCGGTCGGTGGTGACGACATCAACACCCCAGTCGACCATGTTGGCGAAATCCTCGGCGGTGTTGACCGTCCAGCAGGTGACGCTCAGGCCCGCCTGGTGGGCGGCGTTGACGACATCTTGATTGAGATGGCTCACCGACGCGGCGATGCTGTTGCAATGCAGGTCGATCGCCGCCTGGATGTTCGTCTCGGAGCCGAACACCCCGACAAGCGCCATGGGAATATCCGGGGCCAGCTCGTAACACAGTTCCAGAATCCCCGGCTCGAACGAGATGAACTTGACGATGTCCCGTATCTCGGTGGAGTCGATGTCCTCGATCAGCAGCGGTATCAGCCGCTCGATGCGCTCGTTGGCGTCGGCCTTGATCTCGACCTCGAAATACTCGATCTCCCTGGCGATCTGTGCCACCTCAGCGAACGTCGGCACGGCGACCGGTGTCGGCCAGTCCGGAGACTCCGCCCGGGCATCGAGATCGCCAAGCTCGGCGGCGGTCATGAGACGAACTTGTCCGCTGCTGCCGGTGGTGCGATCGACCGTCGCATCGTGGATCACCATCGCGACGCTATCGCCGCTGATGCGGACATCGCACTCCGCACCGGGGATGCCCATCTCGGCGGCGCGCGCGAAGGCGGCGGCGGTATTCTCGGGGGCTTCGGCCCGGCCACCGCGATGCGCGGAAATCAGGGGTCGTGTCGTTGCATCTTGCATGTTTGGAATAGCCTCACTGGTTGTCGATCCATAACCTGCCAATGTCACGTTGGGAAGCGTAGCACCAGCCGATCGCAGTGACTGTTCCCAAGCGTTAACATTTCGACAATACTATAGAGCGGATGGTCGCTTAATCGTGGGAATCACATTGGAAAACGTCGATCTGTTTCAAATGAATGGCCTGGATGTCGTCGACCTGATGTTGCGGCTCGCCACCGCGACGTTCCTCGGTGCCCTGGTCGGGCTGGAGCGCGAGCGCTTGGAGCGAGCGGCGGGGTTTCGCACGCATGCGCTGGTCTGTGTGGCGTCGGCGCTGATCATGGTGGTCTCGATCTATGGGTTCACCGGCGCCGCCGCGCTCGACCCCAGTCGGATCGCGGCTCAGGTCGTGAGCGGGATCGGCTTTCTCGGGGCGGGCGTCATCATCTTCCGACGCAACACCGTGCGTGGCCTGACCACTGCGGCCAGCCTCTGGTCGGTGGCGGGGGTCGGCCTGGCCGCAGGCAGTGGACTCTACATCCCCGCCGTTGCCGGCACACTGTTCATGCTGCTGATCCAGGCGGGGATGCGACCGTTGGAAGCGTATTTCTTCGCGCATCAGGACGACCGGCAGCGGGTCCTGATCGAGACGGACAACGTCTCGGGCGTGCTGGCGCAGATCCCGGTCATCGCCGCCCGGCGTGGAACTCGGGTGCAGACGATCCAGTTCGAGCGGGATACCGGACGGAACGTCGATGTGGTCGAGCTCACGATCCGGATGAAGAAGCGCGATGACCGCTTTGCGCTGGTGAATGATCTCCAGCAAATCGATGGAGTGATGCGGGTCCACGACGGTTTCGGCCGGGCCACGTTCCGGCGCACCGGTCGCACCGGCATCGGTTTTCCGGCTGACGATGACGAAGAGGACGAAGAGGACTAATCTGGTTGTTGGGCAGGTGATGATAGTCCTTCATCTTCAGGCCGGAGGGCGATGATATTGAGCCGCCAGTAGTCCAGGCGCCACTGGGGATTTTGCTCGCCCGACCATGTCACCAGCCGCTCGATGAACTCGCGCTTCAGCTTCTCGGTCGGCAGGCGCTTCAAATGCGTGCCGAACACCACCGTCGCCAGGAACTCCCGGAAGGCGGATTCCGACTCCAGCGTGACCGGCGCGTCGATGATATGCGTGTCGATGTCGACGAACCCCGTGTCATGCAGGCGCAAGGCGGTGTCATCAGCTCCGGCGAAAAACCATGGGCCGCTCCAGCCGCCGAAATGGGCGGCGAACGGCTCCCCCAGCATCTCGATCTGCGCCTGCCGGTTGAGCTGGGCGATGTTCGGCCCGCCACCACACTGCGCGACCAGCCAGCCACCCGGCTTGAGCGCGCGAAACAGTCCCTGGAACAGGCGCCGGTGATCGGTGATCCAGTGGAAGGTGGCGGTGCTGAAGATCGCGTCGGCGGCCTGATCGACATCGAGTTCAGCGAGATCAGCCTGGCGGAAGCTGACCTGATCCCCGAAGCTTGGCGTGAGATGGGCCTTGGCCTCTTCGAGCATGTTGGCGGATTGGTCGATCGCCAGCACCTGCCCGTCCGGGAGGCGTTCCAGCAGCAGCTCGGTCAGGCGACCGGTGCCGCAGCCGGCATCGATCACCGTCTCATCGCCCCGGAGCGGGAGGCGTTCGAGCACGGTGCGTCCCCAATCGACGTGAGGGTTGGCGACCTGGTGGTAGCTGGTTGCGTCCCATTCTCGGAGTTCGGTGGCGGGCGTGGTCGATGGCTGATCGGTCATTCCGGTATCCTGTCAACGATGCAAGACGCATGCGTGGTTCGATCAGCTATGGTAGCGCAGCCAGGCGATATTCAGGATGTGTCCATGACAGAATCAGGATTTCGCTCACAGCGGGAACGTGACGAAAAGGAAATGGCGGCGATCCAGCGGGCGCGGGTAGTTAACCTCAAGGCGATGGGCTTCACGCTGGCCATTGTGATCGCGCCGTTTCTGGCGCTGCTCTACAGCATGAACCTCGCCCTGGCGGTGCTGGCGCTGGCGCTCGGGCTCACCACCTGGCTGACCTGGCAGACGACGGGCATGGTTGCCGCCGCCCACGCGTCGCGGCTCAAGGCGGCGGCGGTGCTGAACGGCCTGATGACCCTGGTGACGGTGGTGATCCTGGCGCTGCGCCTGACGTCGTGAAGTCGTGCATTGCGATGGGCATGATGGGCCATAGGAAGGCCCAGACCTCGGTGTCTTGTCTTTACTTGCAACTCCACTAGCATTGAGGAATTGCCGTGATCGTACTGCTGTAGACGAAGCAGGAAAGCCAGCGTTCTCACCTGAACGACCACTGGTAGGCTCGCCTCTCCGTGGGCGAGCGCGTCAGTGACCACTCGGGCACGGAGACCCGAGTCTGCATTGATCATGGTCTCCCACACTCGTAGTGCCGAGCCTCAGCGACACCGCATATGCAACAGTATGGCTATGGCGACGTGACCGATGCGGGCCGATTCCGACGCACCTTCTTCATCGTGTACCCGTGATTGTTGACGCCGTAGTAGTCGCGGTTGACGCTCGTCCGGATATAGCCCTCGCGCTCATACAGCCGCTGGGCGGCGACATTGCTTTCCTCCACCGCCAGCACGATGTCTCCCTCCGGGCACCGCTGGTCGATCGCCCACAACATCTGCCTGGCGATTCCGCGGCGGCGGGCGTCCCTGGCGACCGCGATATTGACGATCCGGGTGTTGTCCCGAACGCGATCGGTGATGACGTTCCCGACCACGTCACCGGTGGCGGGGTCCCGAGCGACGAGAAAGGTCGCGACTGGCAACGCCCATAGCAGCATCAGCGCAACCCGGCTGTACGCCAGGCCAGGTCGAAACGACTCGCGCTGGATCGCCGCGACGGCGCCAAGGTCCCCAAACCCGACAGGTTCGACAACGACGGTCAACGTTGTCTCTATGTTGTCGGAGGCAGGCGTCCTGAACATGAAGGGGTCGTTCCGGTTGGGAGGTCGGTGGGATCGTGGCGTCAAGCTGCCATTGTACCTGTAGCCTCAGGCCGATGTAGCCTCGGACCGAAAGTGCCCAAGGTTGAACCAGAAACCCGCAACCCGGTGGCGGTATGTGAACCGATAGCAGGGTAGTCTGCGTTGTCTCTTGTATAAGGAGGTTGCGATGAACAGGCGGCAGTTGGCAACATCAATGATCGTGGGGGGAGCGGCGCTCTCGCTTGCGCAACGCGAAGCTCGAAAGCCATCCGTGTTCGCCGGAGGCTGGGCGTCGCTGGAGCGGATGGACCCCTCGCAGGCGATCGAAGCGGGAGCCGGTGACGCCATTTCGACCTTGCGCACCTCGCCAGAAGCTCCAGACCTGGCTAACGCCTGCTCCGGCGACGACACCGCCGGCGAGGTGATCACCGAAATCCTCGATGGTCGCTTCGCCGAGCCGTTGATCGACATTGTGGCGGGCACGACGGTGACGTGGGTCAATACCTCGATCGTATCGCACCAGGTGGTTTTCAATGGTTTGGCGTTCGATCGCTCAGCGATGTTGCAACAGGACGACACCTTCAGCGTCACCTTCACCACGGCGGGAGAATTCGGCTACTACTGCGGTCCACATCCATTCATGAAGGGCATCGTCCGTGTTGACAGCAACGACGGCTGATCATCGCTGTCGCTGAAGGCGTTCGACACTAATCTTGAACGGCTTCATGCTCCCTGAGCCAGGTGAGCACCTCGGTGGGGTGAGCGTCTGGCGGGAAGATCGGGTAGAAGACATGCTCGATCATCCCGTCCTGGACGACCAGGGTCAACCGTTTGAGACAGACGATGTCGCGCCAGACGAACGTAGGCAGCAGGAGTTCTGACGCAAGCAAAAGCTCACTATCGCTGAGTAGCGGATAGGGCAGGTGGAGACGTGTGTGGGTCTCAGCCTGTGCCGCCGTCGGCTGGGTGCTGATCCCGAAGACGCCAACCTCCAGGGATTGGAACTCACCGTAGAGATCGCGAAAAGCACACGATTCGGGGGTGCATCCGCGCGCTCCGGGGATCGCGTTCCAGTCGTCCGGCACGGATTCATCAGGACCGGCCATGCGCGGGTAGCAAAAGATGACCGTTCGACCGGAGAGGGTCGCGAGATCTACCTGCTTGCCGTTCGTTGCGCTCAGCAAGAGATCGGGAAGGGCGGCGCCAGAAAGATGATCGCTGGCGCCGTCGTCCTCCGGGACTGGAAGATCGGTCGGGATATATGTCGCACGGCTCATCGAGTGCTCCTGTGTTCATCGAGTGGCGGTTGATCGCCAATAGGCAGATTGCCGTCGTTTCCTGACGGGGCGAGGCTATAAAATCCCGTCGCGGCGAGACCGTAGACGATGCCGCCGACCAGCCAGGTCGCAAGACGTTGGCCAACCGGTCCTTCGGTGGTGGCAAGGGCGACATCACCCAGCGCGATCAGGATGCTGGCGACGATGATCGCCGTCGGCGCCGCGAGCCGGGTCGGCAGGCCGTTGTGCTTGGCAATCTGTATGATAGCGGGAATCACGACGATCAGTGGGATGCCGTAGCCAAGGTCAATCGTGTCGATTGGTGGCATGGGAAAGCTCCTTCGGATGACGTCACATCTATGTGGCAAAAACGTTGACTCGAAGGGGAGGACCTGGAGCCTGTGCTGAGCTTGCCGAAGTATCCTCCCGCGTTTTGGATCGGTACCGATGTTCAGGATCGACCACGGCGAATCTGTGAAATAATTTGGAGATCAGCAAAACGCCCCGGTCGCTACAGACCGGGGCGCTTGCTTTGCGATCAGATTGGAAACAACGTCGTCAGGATCAGGCGAACAGCGGCTCCAGTTGCCACTGGCTTGTGAGCTCCCGCATCGCCTCGTCGGTCGGTCGGGCGTCGAAGCGCTCGGCGGCGTCCAGCACGGCGGGCAGCACCTCGATGTCGCCGACCGTGTTCACGAACACGCCCGGTCGTCCCAGCACCCAATGCACCGTCAGGTCGATCGGTCCCTGATCGCGCAGTGGCTCGTACCAGGTCGCGGCGGTCTGCGGCTTGTCTCCCCATGGCGCCTTGGTGATGGCCTTGATCGTCTGCATGGCGACGTTGCGCTCCTCGCACATCGCGGCGAGCGTCTCGAACTCGGCGGCGTACTGCGGGTTCTGCATCATCGGGTAGTTGTACGGCAGCAGCACCGAGTCGAAGTCGAACTGCTCCAGCGAGCGCCGGTGCATGTCGGCGACGGTGAGACCGTGGCCGGTCACGCCGATAAAGCGGACCAGCCCTTCCTCGCGGGCGCGAACCGCCGCCTCCAGCGCGCCGCCGGAGCCCATCGCGGTCGCCCACTCATCCTCGTCGACGAGGTTGTGGAGCTGAATCAGATCGACCTGATCGACCCGCAGCCGCTCCAGCGATTGTTTGATCTGGTCATACGCCGCCTGGAACTCGCGCTCACCGGTCTTGGTCGCCAGAAAGACCGAGCTTCGGTGCTGTTCCAGCCACGGGCCGAGCCGCAACTCGGACTCGCCATAGCTGGCTGCCGTATCGATGTGATTGATGCCGTGTTGCTGGAGCAGTTCCAGCGTGCGGTCGGCATCGTCTTGCGAGACCTCGCCGAATGCCGCTGCGCCGAAGATGACGCGGGTACTTTCGTGACCGGTGCGACCGAACGTGTGGGTAGGAATCATGGGATGCTCCTTGGCGAATCGCTGCGAATCAGTTTCACCAGTATACGCCCGGAATGCCTGGCTGACGTGCATGGCTTAATAACGCGAGCTACGGATACACCAGTGGATCGTCGCGGTTCTGAACCCAACAGTCAAAGAGTTCGTCGATGACTTCCGGCAACGTGGGAAACTGGTGCCGACCGATGTGCTCAACCGAGGTCTCGCGCCACGAACGGTTGCTGAACACATGCTTCTGGAACGCGTCCGGGTGTCCTCTACGCGAGTAGATATGAGCATTGTCATAACGAAAAATCCGCCGATGCGGCGGACCGGCGAATTGAGCCTGGTATCGGAAGTCGATGCATCGAACCTGGTTTCGTCGATCCCGTTCAAGAGTCTCACTAATGTGGATCACAAGCCCGCCCTGGCATATGAGGTCACCCTCAATCCGAATCTCATCGTGAGCGACTGAACTTGGCGCGACGAAGTTGGACTGCTCGACAAAGTACCTGGTCGTGATTTCGATACATCTATCGTGGATGGCGAGGTAGCGCTCGACATCCATTCACTTGTGCTTGCTGTGCGGCATCTATCAACCGTACTTCTTGAGGATGCGCTCGAGCGCGGTGGCCTCTTGCGACTAGATGCAGATCTCGTAGGTTTCCTCGATCTCGCCGGCCGCCAGCTTCTCGCGCATCTCCTCTGTGGACATGTCGTAGATCCGCTCGTAGATCCCGAGCGTGCCCTTGATCTTCGCGATGTTGGCGGGTACCCGCTCCTCGACCGGGGCGAGTTGCTCCATCACGTCGTCATACCAGGCCTGTGCCCGTGGGGACAACGGTATCTTCGAAGCTGTCGACATCGTTCCTGTTCCCGCGCGAACCGAACTGATCTGCATGCCTTCATTAATGGCATAGGCTTATCACCCCAGCGCCGGTGAGCGGGCGAGGCCGGCCAGGTCGGTGCCGCCCGACCACACCCGCCAGCTGCGATCCTCGTCCACCCCGTCGCCGGTGATCCACCACACCGGGTTGCCCTCGACCGCCTCGCCGATCACCCAGCCCCGCGCCCAGAACTGGGTCCCCGCCGGCCACCTGGCGACGATCGGCTGGTCGGTCTCCGCCCATTTTCGGACCTGAAGCGTCTCGGCGGTGACGGTGACCACCTGTGGAACCGGGAACCGCCCGATCTCTCCGAACGTGACTTGAGGCTCGGGGGTAGGTGAGGTCGGCTGGCCACCGATCCCGGCGACAACCCCCGCCGCGACGTTGCGGGCGAAATCGGG
>Ga0136627_1000832_pt1 | contig 12131 bp, 11 predicted proteins | sample AntDrymUQ4892206_2_FD_104652 | JGI IMG/M metagenome (GOLD analysis project Ga0136627, IMG submission 104652) | Polar desert sand microbial communities from Dry Valleys, Antarctica - metaG UQ489 (22.06) | ecosystem: Environmental > Terrestrial > Soil > Desert | place: Antarctica: Dry Valley... | reverse complement strand
TCGAAATTCCATCCATCGTTGGGCCGCACCTCCACCAGAACGAGGCCGCCGTCCTCGATCCTAAGCTCCACCTCGCCGGCGTCCCCAACCTGATATACCTCGTTCCCACCATCGCCGGAGCCGCCGACATTCCCTCCATTGCCGCCCGAATCGTCGTCGGACGCTCCGCCGTCGGACGCTCCGCCGTCGGACGCTCCGCCGTCGGACGCTCCATCGTCCGAGCTGCTGTCGTTCGCGCCGTTGTCCTCGGACGCCGCCGGTTCCTGCTGGGCGTCTTCCTGTTCGCGGGGCTGCTCGATAACATTGCCGCCGCAGGCCGAGAGCGCAAACATCACGAGCGCCAGAAGCGCGACGAGGACGAACGTTTTTCCTCCGAGGACGGAGATGGTCGGTTTACTCACGGGCAAAGCCTCCTTCATTGGTCGGGGCGTGGAAAAGCAAGAGCCGGACGGTCCGTGATCGCTCTTTCCGTGTTCCTCGCCGCTTTCATGGTCGAACCTCGCTCGGATGCGAGGTGCTCGTTGGGTTCATGATAGTCCATCGTGAAAAGGGCGTGGACTCGTATTAGAGTTTTCTAACTCGTATTAGAGCTTTCTAACTTCGGGGCGTACATGGTGGTCTATGCTCGCCCGAGGCGACCTTACGCCCTCAGCGTAATGGGGAAGGAGCCACCATCGCTGCTGATATAATCCGGCCACGGCAAAAGGGAAAGTCGGGGTTATGGAGAGCGGAATCGGGCGAGAGTGGTGGAACGGTAGACACGCTAGATTTAGGATCTAGTGCCGCAAGGCGTGCGGGTTCAAATCCCGCCTCTCGCACTTTGAGTGCGAAGCGGTGGCGGACGCGACAGCGAAGACGAGAGAGAAATTGGAGATCATGACGGCGAACATCGAGAAGCTGGAAGACAACAAGGTGAAGCTGAACGTCGAGGTTCCCCCCGAGCAGGTGAAAGAGGGGATCGAGGCGAAGGTGCGCGAACTCGGCAAGCAAGTCCGAATCCCCGGCTTCCGCCCCGGGAAAGCCCCCCGGCGTATGATCGAGAACCATGTCGGCCGCGACTACGTGTATATGGAAGCCCTCCAAGATGGCCTCCCCGGATGGTACTCCCAAGCCGTCATTGACTCCGACATCCGCCCGATAGATAGGCCGGAGATCGACTTCGACGACCCTCTCGACGAGAAAGAGGGCTTCAAATTCTCGGCCACCGTCGAAGTTCGCCCCTCGGCGACGCTCGGTGAATACAAAGGACTCGAAGTTCCGAAGCGCGAGGTCGAGGTGGACGAGTCGCAGGTCGAGAGCCAGATGGAGGACCTTCGCGGGCAGTTCGCCACGCTCGCCGCGGTCGAGGATCGCCCGGCCAAAGAGGGCGACTATGTCATCATAGATTTCAACGGCGAGAAGATGACCGGGGGCGAGTTCCCCGGCGGCGACGCCGAGGACTTCATGATGGAGATCGGCAAGGGCGAGATGATCCCCGACTTCGAGCAAAACCTCGCCGGAATGAACGCCGACGAACGAAAGCAATTCGGAGTCACCTTCCCGATGGACTACCAAGAAGAGTCGCTCCGCGGCCAGTCCGCCCTCTTCCGGGTTCACATGAAGGAGATAAAAGAGCGCGACCTCCCGGAGCTCGACGACGAGTTCGCGAAGGAGTCGAGCGAGTTCGAGACCCTCGATGAACTGAAGGGCTCGATGCGCGAGCAAATCCAGGAGGGTATGAACCAGCAAGTCGAGGGTGAGTTCCGGAACAGCGTACTCGACGCCGTGGCGCAAAATGCGACCGTCGAGGTTCCGCACGTCATGACCCACGACAAGGCGGACGAGATGGTTCGGAGCTTCGAGCGGAACATCGCGTCGCAGGGGATCACCGCCGAGCAGTATTACCAGATCACGGGCGCGACCCGCGAGGATTTCGTCGAGCAAGTCCACCCCGAGGCCGAGGACACCGTGAAGAAGGAACTCGTCCTCGACGCGATCGCGGAGGCGGAGGGCATCGAGGCCGACGAGGACGAACTCAACCACGAACTCGGACATGTCGCCGAGGAGTCGGAGCGTCCGGTCGAGGAGGTCATCGAGACGATGCGCGAGAACGGGACGTACGCGCTCCTCCAGGAAGAGATGGCCCGGTCGAAGGCTCTCGACTTCCTCGCCGAGAACGCGAAGGCCGTTCCAATGCCCGACGAACCGGAGGAAACCGAAGAAGACAACGAGAGCGACGACGAAGTTCCCGGAGCCGGTGAAGAGCCGGAAACGGGCGAGGCCGTCGTCGAGGCGAAGGTCGAGACAGGAAACGAAGAGACGAACGAAGGAGAAAAGTAGTGAGTTACTACGATCCGCAGGGCGTTATTCCGTATGTGATCGAGCAAAGCCCCCGCGGTGAGCGGGCGATGGACATTTATTCGCGGCTCCTCAAAGACCGCATCATCTTCCTCGGTACCCCGGTGGACGATCAGGTTGCGAACGCGATCATGGCGCAGCTTCTCCACCTTGAGAGCGAAGACCCCGATCAGGACATAAACCTGTACATAAACTCGCCGGGCGGCTCCGTGACGGCGGGACTCGCGATTTACGACACGATGCAGTTCGTGAAGCCGGACATCTCGACGACGGCCCTCGGCATGGCCGCCTCGATGGGTGCTTTCCTCCTCGCCGCCGGAGCGAAGGGCAAGCGGAACGCGCTTCCGAACACGAGGATATTGCTCCACCAGCCGAGTGTCGGTGGTTTGGCCGGACAGGCTTCGGATGTGGAGATCCACGCGAAGGAGCTTATCGCGACGAAGCGCCGCCTCAACGAGCTTCTGTCCGAGAACTCCGGGCAGCCTTATGAGAAGGTCGAGACGGACACCGACCGCGACTACATCATGGGGCCGGAAGAGGGCATCGAGTACGGCATCATAGACAACATCGTCAGCAACCACTAAACAGGCGGGACACGAAAGCCATGCCGGAGGAGAGTGCGATGGAGAGGCGGAGAAGATCGGCGGGAAGGTTCTATTCGTCTCCTCCGGCGGGGCGTTTCGACGGGCGGTGTTCGTTTTGCGGGGCGGGGCCGGATCTCGTTCAGGCAACGGTTCGAGGGCCGGGCGGCGTGGCGATTTGCGATGGGTGCGTCGAGTTGAGCAGCGAGATAATCAAGGAAGAGCGAAAGTCGTCGAAGGGGAGGATATAACCCTATGAGGGACCCGTCAGATCAGTTGCAGTGTTCGTTTTGCGGCAAGAGCCAAAGGCAAGTCCGGAAGCTCATCGCCGGACCCGGAGTGTATATCTGCGACGAGTGCATCGAACTCTGCAATGAGATCATAGACGAAGAATTCTCCGGCCCGGAAGTCCTCAAAGACGACGACCTCCCAAAGCCGCGCGAGATAAACCGTATTCTCAACGAGTACGTCATCGGCCAAGAGGACGCGAAGAAAGTCCTCGCCGTCGCCGTTTACAACCACTATAAACGCATCCAAATGGGCATTGACTCGACCGACGGAACCGAACTCCAGAAATCCAACATCCTCATGGTCGGCCCGACCGGGAGCGGGAAGACGCTCCTCGCGCAAACCCTCGCCCGCATCCTCAACGTGCCGTTCGCCATCGCCGACGCGACCGCGCTGACGGAGGCCGGGTATGTCGGCGAGGATGTCGAGAACATCCTCCTCAAGCTCATCCAAGCCTCCGACTTCGACGTGAAGAAGGCCGAGACGGGGATCATCTATATCGACGAAATAGACAAAGTCGCCCGCAAGTCGGACAACCCGTCCATAACGAGGGATGTATCGGGCGAGGGCGTTCAGCAAGCTCTCTTGAAAATCCTCGAAGGCACTGTGGCATCGGTGCCGCCGCAGGGTGGGCGGAAGCATCCCCACCAGGATTTCCTCCAGATTGACACGAAGAACGTCCTCTTCATTTGCGGTGGAGCGTTCGGCGGACTCGAAGAAATCATCGGGCAAAGGATCGGGAAGAGATCCATCGGCTTCGGGGGCGACGTCGAGAATGGCGTGGAGGACGAGAAGGACGCGCTCCTCAAGCACGCGCAGCCCGAAGACCTCCTCAAATACGGCCTCATCCCCGAGTTCGTCGGACGTTTGCCGATAGTTTCGACTTTGCGGAACCTCGAAGAAGAGGATCTCATCCGCATCCTCACCGAGCCGAAGAACGCGCTCGTCCGTCAGTATCGGCAGTTCTTCCGGTACGACAAGGTGGATCTCAACTTCACCGACGATGCCCTCTCCGCCGTCGCCGAACTCGCCCTCGAACGCGGAACCGGGGCGAGAGGACTTCGGAGCATACTCGAATCCACACTCCTCCCGACGATGTACGAACTCCCGAGCCGCTCCGACGTCACGCAATGCATGGTGGACGCCGACACCGTGAAAGACGGTGTGAAGCCATCGCTCGTCACCGGGTCGGACACCTCGAAGTACACGTACGACGAAGAAGAAACCGCCTGAAAATTGGGTCGGGCCTCGGAGATACCGAAAACATACGACCCGCATACGGTCGAGGGGCGGCTTTACGAAGAGTGGGAGAAGGCCGGACTATTCGAGGCCGATCCGAACCCGGATAAAGAGCCGTATTCCATAGTCATACCGCCCCCGAACGTAACGGGCGCGCTCCATATGGGACACGCCCTCAACGGGACGATTCAAGATACTCTCGCCCGCCGCGCCCGGATGAAAGGGTATGAGGCGTTGTGGCTTCCCGGTGTGGATCACGCTTCCATCGGCCTCCAAAATGTCGTCGAACGAAAGCTCATGCTCGAAGAAGGAAAGACGAAGTGGGATGTCGGGCGCGAAGATTTCGTCGAGATGTGCCGCAAATTCGGCGAAGAATCGAAGGACACCATGCTCGGGCAACTCCGCCGCCTCGGAGCCTCCCTCGACTGGCGACGACTCCGGTATACGATGGACGACGGATACGTGGACGCCGTCCTCGAAGCCTTCATCCAACTTTACAACGACGGCCTCATATACCGAGGCAACCGCATAACGAACTGGTGCCCCCGCGACCGCTCCGCCATCTCCGACCTCGAAGTGAACTACGAAGAAACGAACGGAAAACTTTACGCTATTCGGTATCCGTTCTCCGACGGAAAAGGCTCCGGCTCGGACGGAAGAGACTTCGCCGAAGTCTTCTCGACGAGGCCGGAGACGATGCTCGGCGACGTCGCCCTCGTCGTGAACCCGGACGATTCCCGGTACACGGAACTCGTCGGTCGGAAGGTTCTCGTGCCGTTCGTGGAGCGGGAAATAGAAGTGTTCGCCGACGATTATGTGGAACCCGAGTTCGGGACGGGGGTTCTCAAAGTGACTCCGGCGCATGATCCGAACGACTTCGAGATCGGGGAGCGAAAAGGCTTCGACCCCGTGAATATTTTGAACCCGGACGGAACCATAAACGAGAACGGCGCACAGTTCGCCGGACTTTCCCGCGAGGACGCACGGAAAGCACTCGTCGCCGCGCTCGACGAGGAAGGGCTTCTCGGCGAGGTTCGGGATTATACGTTCCGGGTCGGGACGTGCGATCGGTGCGGGACGGTCATCGAACCGTGGCTCTCGGAGCAATGGTGGGTTTCGATGAAGCCGCTCGCCGAACCCGCCATCGAGGCTTTGAAAAACGGGGAGATCACGGTTTATCCCGACTCGTGGCGGCGCGAGACGATCCGGTGGCTGGAAAACATCCACGATTGGAACGTCTCCCGCCAACTTTGGTGGGGACACCGCATCCCCGTGTGGTACGGCCCCGATGGCGAGGTTGTCGCCTCGAAGGAGTCTCCCGGCGAAGGCTTCGAACAAGACACGGACATTTTAGATACGTGGTTTTCGAGCGGACTGTGGCCGTTCGCCACGCTCGGGTGGCCGGAAGAGAACGAGGGACTCGAGTATTTTTATCCGACGAGTTTGCTTTCGACGGCGCGGGAGATCATGTATTTATGGGTGGCGCGCATGGTCATGAACGGCATAAAGTTTCGGGGCCGAGTGCCGTTCGAGAAAATAAACGTCCATTCCATCGTCCTCGCCGAGGACGGGACGAAGATGTCGAAGTCGAAGGGGAACACCATAAACCCCCTCGAACTCCTCGACGAATACGGCACCGACGCCGTCCGATTCGGGCTTCTTTATCAATCTTCGACACAGGATTTCGCCTATTCGTACGAGCGGGCCTCGATGGGACGCGCCTTCGTGACGAAACTATGGAACGCGATGCGCTTCATAACGAGTGGGAACTTCGAGGGCGAGGGTGCGATGTCGGCCTCGGATCGGTGGATCTCCTCCGGTTTCAATCGCCTCGCCCGCGACTACGACGTCCTCCTCGAAGCGTGCGAGTTCTCCGAGGCGATGCGCCGCGTATACGACTTCGCGTGGCACGAGTTCGCCGACTGGTACATCGAAATAGCGAAAACCGCCCCGTCGAGCGAGACGCCGAGGATTCTCCGCGAAGTCTTCCTCGGCATAGTGAAGCTCATCCATCCGGTCATGCCCTTCGCCACCGAGGAGATGGCGAAGATCCTCGGCGAGGACGAATATCTCGTGCGGCAAAGTTTGCCGATGTACGATGCCGCTCTCGAAGACGCGGACGCGGAGCGGATGCTCGACCGGACGAAGCGTGCCGTGTCGGCGGTTCGGGCTTTCCGGGCCGAATCGAAGGTGGACGGCGAACTCGAAGGCCGCGCCCCGGAAGGTGTCGAGCTTTCGGTGTTCGCCACGCTCGCCGGGGTGAGGCTCGTGGACGAGGTGGACGACGCTCATCGGGCGACGCTTCCGGCGGGCGACGATGTCGCGGTCGAGGTTTCGCTCACCGAGGAGATGCGGCGCGGCGAAATAAGCCGCCTCGAAAAAGAAGTCTCCCGCGTCGAGGGCGAGGTCGTCCGGGCGGAGAAGAAGCTCGGCAACGAGAAGTTCGTGGAGCGTGCGCCCGAGGAGGTCGTCGCCGCCGAGCGCGGGAAGTTGGAAGCGAACACGAGGATGCTCGCGACATTGCGCGGGCGGCTCGACGAATACCACCGCTAATTTTCGGGGGACGAGAAAACTGCACGCCACGAAGACTTTCCAGAACGTAACCGAAGAACTCGACAGCCGCCTGTTCATCACGATGGGATTCGAGCGGATCGAGGAATTATTGCGGCTCCTCGGAAACCCCGAAAATAACCTCCGTCCCGTTCAAATCGTCGGGACGAACGGGAAAGGCACGACCGCCGTCGCCCTCTCCGCCGCGCTCGAAGAGGCCGGGGAAAGCACGGGGACGTATCTTTCGCCGCACCTTCTTTCGTACACCGAGCGGGTGATGATCGGGGTTCGGCAGTCGTCCGAGGAGGAGTTCGCGCTCGGGATGGGGAAGGCGCTCGACGTCTCCGACGAGCATGGTGTCTCCGCGTCGCAGTTCGAGCTTCTCACCGCCGGGGCGGTCGGGATGTTCCGCGACGCGGGCGTTCGATGGGCGGTCATGGAGGCCGGACTCGGGGCGAGGCACGACGCGACGACCGCCGTCGGGCCGGAGACCATCGTCCTCACGAACGTCTCGCTCGATCATACGGAGTATCTCGGGGAGACGGTCGAGGAGATCGCCCGCGAAAAACTCGCCGGAATCCCTCGCGGCGGAACGCTCATCCTCGGCTCCGACGATCCGAAACTCCTCGATATCGCCCGCGAAGAATGCGAGTCGAAGGAGGCTCGTCTCGTCCATCTCGCGTCTTCGGAGGAGGAGCTTTCCGGCAGTCTCCTCGTCGGGCTTCCTCCTTATGCGGCGAAGGATGTGCTTCTCGGGTTCCGCTCGGCGGAGGTTTTGCTCGGAAGGGAACTCGGAGACGGTGTTCTCGAAAAGGTCGTATCCCGGATCCGGGGTGTTCTCCCGGGTCGGTTCGAGGTGCGGGAGGTCGAGGGCATTCCCGTGGTTATTGACGGCGGCCACAACGTCGAGGGGGTTCGGGCGGCGGTGGAGGCTGTGAAGGAGGTTTACGGAGCGCGGCCCATCGGGGTCGTGTTCGGTGTGTTGCGGGACAAAGACATACGAAGTATGCTTACCGGGTTGCGCGAAGAGGCTCGGGTGCTCGCGCTCACGCTTCCGGAGGGCGGGAGGGTCGCCGAGCCGGAATGGGTTTCGTCGGAGTTCGATCCCCGCGACAGCGCGGGAAACGAGGCTCTCGTCGAGCCGGAGATAGGGGCTGCGATCGGAAGAATCGTTGGAGAGATGAAGAGATTGGATGGCGTCGTGCTCATAACGGGTTCCCTTTTCACCGGGGCCGCCGCACTCCGGTGGATGGGCGGAGACGGACGATGAAGGTCAGCGGGGCATGGAAGCTGGCGATATTCCTCGTCGTCGTCGCGGTCGCGTCGTTCGCGCTCGGATACTATGCGGTTGCGAGGTTCATACTTTGACGCCTATGTTCATGCTCCTCCAAGCCACCGACCCATTCCAGCTTATCTCGGACTTCCTCGAAAGCCCGATCCTTCGCATCGCCGGGCAACTTCTCGTCCTCCTCGTCGTCATCGTGTGGCTCTCGCTCGTTTATTGGACGTACGCCGACGCGAAACGGCGAGGCACCATCCCTCTCCTTTGGGGACTCGTCGCCGTCGTTTTCCCATATCTCGGCTCGCTTATTTATGTCATCGTCCGTCCGCCGGAGTTTCTTTCGGAGTCTCGGGAGCGCGAACTCGAATTGGCGTACCTCGAGCGCGAGCTTCGGAGCCGGGTTTCTTTGTGTCCGAACTGCCGGAACATGGTCGAGAATGACTTCCTCGTTTGTCCGGTTTGCAATTGGGAACTGAAGAAGCCGTGCATAAACTGCGACAAGCCGATGAGCATGGAGTGGGAGACGTGTCCGTACTGCGGCACCGACCAAAGAAGCGGCAAGAAAATAAACTGAGAATTCAAGGAGAACACGATGGAACAGACTTTGATTTTGGTGAAGCCCGACGGCGTGAAAAGGAAGCTCGCGGGGGAAGTCATCGGCCGCATTGAGGCGAAGAACTTCGACATCCGCGAGATGAAGATGATGACCGTGAGCCGCGACCTCGCCGAGGAGCATTACGGCGAGCATAAAGGCAAAGATTTCTTCGGCGGCCTCGTCGAGTTCATAACCTCCGGCCCGATCGTCGCGATGCGCGTCGAAGGCGACGGCGTCATAAAGGTTATGCGGAACATCATGGGGGCTACGAACCCCTCCGAAGCCGCGCCCGGAACCATCCGGGGCGACCTCGCCCTCACCATTGACGAGAACATCGTCCACGGCTCCGACTCGCCGGAGTCCGCCGAGCGCGAGCTCGGCCTCTTCTTCGGGTAAGGCGGTTTTCCAAATGGCCTCGTCCCTCGGAAAACCGCGCACGCGCTTCGCTTTGCTTCGCGCTTGTCAGCCGTCAGCTTGTCAGCCGTCAGCTTGTCAGCCAGTCGGATTCGGTTCGGACGGACTCTTTCCGGGCCGGAGGTCGGCTCGCCCATCTCGAAAGTCTCGGTAAACGTTTATGCGTTTTACTCTCGCATCGGAGTCGGCGTGCCGCGTGTCGCTCCTTCATGGTGTCGGCTATGACTTCGACACGAAGACGAGCGGCTTCCCCGAAGTTTCCTTTGACAACGACCCGAAAGCGACCGTGGAGGCGAACGCGAAGGGGAAAGCCCTCGCCGTCTCGAAAGGGACGGACGGAGTCGTTCTCGGAGCGGATACCGTCGTCCTCTCGCCCGGCGGAGAAGTCCTCGGACAGGCGAAGGACGCGGATGAGGTGCGACGGATGCTCTCGACTCTCCACGGACGCGCCCACGAAGTCCATTCCGGCGTCGCGGTGGCGAGGGGTGATACGGTCGCCGTGCGGCATTCGGTGACGAGGGTTCGGATGCGCTCGCTCTCCGATGAGGAGATATCCGCTTATGTCGGCCTCGGTGAAGGGGTCGGCAAAGCCGGGGGGTATGCGATACAGGGGAAAGCGGCTCTTTTCGTGGAGTGGATCGGGGGCGATTATACGAACGTCGTCGGGTTGCCGCTCGCATTGACGAGCCGGATGCTCGAAGGTTTCGGGGTACGGTGGCATTAGCCGCGTTCGCTTCAATGTGTTTTAGATACTATCGTTCGGGACGGATGGTATCATCCTTTCTGTTCGAAACGTACAAAACGGCGAGTGGGGAATGGACATGGAAGGTGAGAAAAAGATAAGCACGAGCGAGGCGAGGCAGAATTTTTCGGAGTTGGTTTCGAAGGTGGCTTATGGTCGCGAGAGGGTCATTTTGCATCGGAGGGAGAATCCTTTGGCGGCTTTGATCTCGGTGGAGGAACTGCGCCTTTTCGAGATGCTCCTCGAGGATTACGAAAACCGCATGGACACCGAGGCCGCCCTCTCCGCGCTGTCAGACAAAGACGACGAGGAAATACCGTGGAAAGACGCGAGAGAAGACATCGGCTTGTAATTTCAGATGGCGTATGAAGTTCGAGTCAAGGCGAAGGCGAAGAAAGCCATCCGAGCCATCCCGCAGCCGAAACTTCGCCAGCGAGTCCGGGACACGATAGACGGCCTCGCGGACGAGCCTCGACCCGACGGCTCGGAAAAGCTCGAAGGGACTCCCAAAGATGTCGTTTTGTGGCGCATTCGGCGGGGAGATTTCAGAGTCGTGTATGAGATCCGGGCCGAAGAACTCGTCGTCCTCGTGGTTCTCGTCGCCCAGAGGGAGGGCGTCTATAAAATGCTGAAGGGATTGAAATAGGCGCGTCTCCGAGCATGCGCTTCATTGTCTCCTCATAACGACCGTTTCTTTGTTTGCGCGCGCGGTCTAAAATTCCGGGATGGGAAAGGCGGAGAAGAATTCGCGCCGATACACGATAAAGGAGATGCCGCCGGAGCTTCGGCCTCGGGAGCGGCTTTTGGAGGTCGGGCCGGAGGCTTTGTCGAACTCGGAGCTTCTCGGGATACTCTTCGGGATCGGGACGCGGGAGAAGACGGCGGTGGAGCTTGCGAGCGAGGTGATTTCGGAGAATGGGGATCTTTTCGGGCTTCATAATGTTTCGGTTCATGAGCTTGTGCGGGTGCATGGGGTGGGGGAGGCAAAGGCGTGCATCATACTGGCCGCGGTGGAGTTTGGGAAGCGGCTCGGGCGCGTTCGCAACGTTGGAAAGCCCGTGATATCATCGCCTGCGGATGTAGACGGGTTGCTTCGGGGGCGCATCGCCAACCAGGATCGGGAGAACTTCGTGGCCGTTCTTTTGAACACGAAAAACGAGGTCATCGAGTCGCCCACAATATCGGTCGGGACGCTCTCTTCTTCGCTCGTCCATCCCCGGGAGGTCTTCAAACCGGCCATCCGGGCGAGCGCGGCGAGTGTCGTGCTTTCGCACAACCATCCGAGCGGCAAAGTCGAACCGAGCCGCGAGGACAAGGAAGTCACGAAAAGGCTCGTCGAAGCGGCGGAGATCATTGGCATCGAGGTGCTTGATCACGTCATAATAGGCGAGGAGCATTTCAGCATGAAGGAACACGGGATGCTCTGAAATTTGACTATGAAACTTAAAAAATGGGGCGCGGTATGTTTGGTATCTTCGGTGGATTATTCGGGCGGGATGTCGCCATAGACCTTGGGACGGCGAACACCCTCGTGTTCGTCAAGGGACACGGGATCGTTCTGTCCGAACCCTCGGTCGTCGCAATTGACAACAAAACAGACAAGGTCGTCGCTGTGGGATCCGCGGCGAAGAGCATGATCGGCCGCACGCCCGGCAACATAGTGGCGATGCGGCCTTTGAAAGACGGTGTCATTGCCGATTTCGAGGTGACGGAGAAAATGCTCTCGTACTTCATCCGCAAAGTTCAGCCGAGGCGCGGCATTTTCCGCTCCCTCGTCGGGCCGCGCGTCGTCGTGTGCGTGCCTTCGGGTGTGACGGGCGTGGAATTGCGAGCCGTCAAAGAGGCGACGGAGTCGGCGGGGGCGCGGCAGGCTTTCACGATCGAGGAGCCGCTCGCGGCTTCCATCGGGGCGGGGCTTCCGGTGAGTGAGGCGCAAGGTTCGATGATCGTGGACATCGGCGGCGGGACGAGCGAGGTCGCCGTCATCTCCCTCGGTGGGATCGTCACGAAATCTTCCATCCGCATCGCGGGCGACGATATTGATGACGCCATAACGACGTATATTCAAAAGGAATACAAGCTCGCCATCGGGACGCAAACCGC
>Ga0136627_1000829_pt1 | contig 12146 bp, 10 predicted proteins | sample AntDrymUQ4892206_2_FD_104652 | JGI IMG/M metagenome (GOLD analysis project Ga0136627, IMG submission 104652) | Polar desert sand microbial communities from Dry Valleys, Antarctica - metaG UQ489 (22.06) | ecosystem: Environmental > Terrestrial > Soil > Desert | place: Antarctica: Dry Valley... | reverse complement strand
AGCGAGCGCTAGCGAGCCGGACGGCGATGGGGTGTGGGGGCGCCGCCCCCACGGTGTGCGGTGTCCTCGAGTCGTTGCGTTAGCAGCAACTCGACGACGCCGAACCCGCTGTCTCGAGCCTGGTTAGCGACTTCCGCCGGCGCCGCGTGTTGTCGCTGACACGGGCGCAGCTCGCGGACGCCGAGGAGTGCGGTTCCCTCGCTCGGGCGGGTGGGGCGACTACGCTGCGAACCTGTGTTCGGACGCGGACGCCGTGTGCTCGGCATCGACCCGGGGTTGACCCGCTGCGGCTACGCCGTCGTCGACGGCACCGCATCGGGCGCAACCGCCGTGGCGCTCGGCGTGCTGCGGACGCCGCCGGAGGCGCCGCTGCCCGCACGACTGGCCGCCCTGCTCGACGACATCGAAGGCTTGCTCGTCGAGTATGCGCCCGATGTTGTGGCCGTCGAGCAGGTGTTCTTCCAGGTCAACGTGCGCACGGCGATGAGCGTCGGGCAGGCGAGCGGGCTGGCGCTAGCCACGGCCTCGCGACGGGGGTGCGAGGTCGTGCAGTACACCCCGAACCAGGTGAAGGACGCGGTTGCCGGCTGGGGCGCGGCGGGCAAGGAGCAGGTGGCCCAAATGGTGCAGCGTCGCCTCGGGCTGCGCAGCGTGCCTCGCCCGGCGGACGCCGCCGATGCCGCTGCGCTCGCGCTCTGCCACCTGGCGACGGCGCCGATGCGAGCGTCGGTGGCCCAGGCAACGGTGCCCTCGAAATGATCGGATCACTGCGCGGTCAGGTGCTCGAGCGAGATCTCGAAGGCCGCGTCCTCGTCGACGTAGCCGGCGTGGGCTACGACGTCGTCGTCTCGCCGAGATTGCTCGCCGAGCTCGAACCTACCTCCTCGGTGTTCCTCTACATCCACCACCACATCCGTGAGGACGCGCAGACCCTCTACGGATTCGTCACGGTGGACGACCGCGCCACGTTCCGCGTGCTGCTCGCGACGCACGGCGTCGGTCCGGCTCTGGCGCTCGCGATCCTTGCGACGCATCCGCCTGCGGTCCTCGTCGACGTCGTCGCCGAGGGCGATGCCGGCGCGCTGACCCTGGTGCCGGGTGTCGGCAGGAAGACCGCAGAGCGGTTGATCGTGGAGCTGCGCAACCGGCTCTCGCTGCCCATCATCGAGGACGGTGCACCGCTGACCGGCGGCGAGCGCGCCGGTCCGTCGGCGATCGCCGAGGTGCGCGAGGCGTTGGCCGGACTCGGCTACCAGCCCGACGAGATCCGCGAGTCGCTGCGCGAGCTGGCCGTCGACGGCGAACCCGCGTCGCTGCTGCGTGAGGCGCTGCAACAGCTGGCGGTGCGCCGTGCGTGAGGAGTTCGTCGATCCCGATCCCGTCGACGCCGAAGAGCGCAGCGTCGAAGCGGGGCTGCGACCGGCGACGCTCGCCGAGTTCGTCGGTCAGCCCGAGCTGCGCGAGCACCTCCAGGTCGTGCTCGGCGCAGCTCGTCGGCGCCAGCAGGCGGTCGACCACCTGCTGTTCGCCGGACCTCCCGGGCTCGGAAAGACGACGCTCGCCAGCATCGTCGCCGCAGAGATGGACGTCGCCCTCCACATCACGTCGGGGCCCGCGCTCGAACGTGCCGGCGACCTTGCCGCCATCCTCACCAAGCTCGAGCCGCACGACGTGCTGTTCATCGACGAGATCCATCGCCTCTCGCGCGTCGTCGAGGAGATCCTCTATCCGGCCATGGAGGACTTCCAGCTCGACATCGTCGTCGGCAAAGGCCCGGCAGCGTCGAGCATTCGCCTCACGCTGCCGCCGTTCACGCTCGTCGGTGCGACGACTCGCACCGGCATGATCACCGGCCCGCTGCGAGATCGCTTCGGTCTCGTCGCACGGCTCGACTACTACAACGCCGACGACCTGCGCGCCATCGTCGTGCGCGCAGCGGGGATCCTCGACGTGCACATCGACACCGACGGCGCCAGGGAGATTGCCCGCCGCTCGCGCGGTACGCCGCGCATCGCCAACCGGCTCCTGCGGCGCGTGCGCGACTTCGCAGAGATGCGCGTGAAGGGGCGCATCGACGCCACCGTCGCACGCGACGGGCTTGCGCTCTTCGGTGTCGACGACAAGGGCCTCGACAAGGTCGACAGGGCGATCCTGAGCGCGCTCTGCGAGCCGTTCCGGGGACGTGCGGTGGGACTGTCGACGCTGGCGATCAGCGTCGGCGAGCAGCCCGAGACCGTCGAGGACGTGTACGAGCCGTTCCTCATCCAGCTCGGGATGCTTGCCCGCACACCGCGGGGACGGGTGGCGATGCCCGTCGCCTACGAGCACCTCGGTCTCGTCGCGCCGACCGACAACCCACGCGGTGGTCATCGCTCGCTGTTCGACTGAGGCCGCCATGCGCCTCGACGAGTTCGACTACCCGCTCCCGGACGACCGCATCGCGCAGACGCCGGTCGAGCCACGTGACTCGGCCCGCCTGCTCGTCGACAGGGCAGCGGCCGCGCCCGGCCACCATCGAATTCGCGACCTGCCCGAGTTGCTGCGTCCCGGTGACGTTCTCGTCGTCAACGACACGAAGGTGCGCCCCGCGAGGCTACGGCTGCGTCGCCGGACGGGCGGCGCCGCCGAGGTGCTGCTGCTGCGACCGGAAGCGGGCGGGTGGACCGCGCTCGTGCGGCCAGGGCGCAAGTTGCGCGACGGGGAGGAGCTGCTGACCGACGACGGCACTGCGCTCGTGCGCGTCGGTGACCACGGTGAGGGCGGCACCCGCCGCGTCGACGTGCTTGTGCCCGATGTCGCCGCTGCGCTCGATCGCTACGGCGAGCTGCCGCTGCCGCCGTACATCACGACGGCGCTCGACCGGCCCGACCGCTACCAGACGGTGTACGCCCGCCGATCGGCGTCGGCCGCCGCGCCGACCGCCGGGCTGCACCTCACCGACGACTTGATCGCCCGACTGCGAGCGTGCGACATCGACGTCGTCGCGGTCGAGCTCGTCGTCGGTCTCGACACGTTCGCGCCGATCACCGAGGACGACCCGCTGCGTCACCACATCCACCGCGAGGAGTACGAGGTGCCGGCCGCGACCATGGCCCGTTGTGCGGACGCCGAGCGAGTCGTCGCCGTCGGCACCACGGCGACACGGGCCCTCGAGTCGGCGATGCGTGCCGGCGAGTTGTCGGGCAGGACCGACCTGTTCATCCACCGTGGCTACCGCTGGCAGCTCGTTGATGTGATGCTGACGAACTTCCACCTCCCACGCACCACACTGCTGATGATGATCGACGCCTTCGTTGGTGCCCGCTGGCGCCGCCTCTACGACGTCGGCCTGGCGGAGGGGTACCGGTTCGCGTCGTTCGGCGACGCGATGCTCCTCGACAGGGGAGTGCGCGGCTGATGCACGGTGTCACGGCTGCGGTGCTGGCGAACGACGGGACGGCGAGGTCGACGGTCGCCACGACGGCACGGGGGAGCTATCGCACGCCGTGTTACATGCCCGTCGGCACCCGGGGAGCGGTGCGCTACCTCAGCGCCGCCGACTACTCGTCGCTCGGCGCCGAGATCGTGCTCGCCAACACGTATCACCTGATGTTGCGCCCGGGCGCCGAGACCGTCGCCCACCTCGGCGGCCTCGGCGCGTTCACCGGGTGGGACGGCCTGACGCTCACCGACTCCGGCGGCTTCCAGGTCTTCTCGCTCGAACCCGACGTCGACGACGACGGGGTGTCGTTCGCCAGCGTGTACGACGGCAGCACGCATCGGCTGACCCCTGAATCGGCGGTCGCGACCCAAGAGCTCATCGGAGCCGACATCCAGATGGCGCTCGACGTGTGCCCGCCGCTCCCGAGCCCCGATGAGGTCGTCCGGCTCGCCGTCGAGCGCACCGTGGCGTGGGCGAGCCGGGCACGGGCGGCGCACCGCCGGGACGACCAGGCGCTGTTCGGGATCGTGCAGGGCGGCACGTCGGCGACGATGCGCAACGAGTGCGCGAGGCGCATCGTCGACATCGGGTTCGACGGTTATGCCATCGGCGGCCTGTCGGTGGGGGAGCGGCGCGACGAGATGATCGAGGCGTTGTCGGCGACGATCGAGCACCTCCCGACGGATCGCCCCCGCTACCTCATGGGTGTCGGCGACCCCGCCGGGATGATCGAGGCGATCGCCGCAGGCGTCGACCAGTTCGACTGCGTCCTGCAGAGCCGTCTCGGGCGTCACGGCACTGCACTCACGGGCACCGGCAAGCTGCACGTCAAGGCGGCGCGCCACGCGCTCGAGGACGAGCCACTCGATCCGACGTGCGCCTGCGACACGTGCGCACGCCACAGCCGTGGCTATCTCCGGCACTTGTTCAACGTCGGCGAGGGGACCGCAGCTCGGCTCGTGACGATGCACAACATCGTGTTCACGCTGGCCTTGATGGCCCGCGCTCGCGAGGCGATTGCCGCCGGATCGATGGCGACGCTGCGCCACGAGGTGCTGTCGATCTGGGGATGACCATCGCTAGGCTGCCCCGTCGGCCCGGAGCCGCCGGACCCCGAGGAGATCTCACACACCATGTCGTATTCCGCGCTGATGGCCCACGCCGGCTTCCTGCTTTCCGGCACCAGCTCACCGGGAACCAATCCGCCCGCCACCACGGGTGCCACCACGGCGTCCACGGCGGCGGAGGACGACAACGGGGGCAGCGCCGTCGGCGCCATCGTGCAGCTCGGCATCCTGTTGCTGATCCCGGTCGGGATGTACTTCCTCATGATCCGCCCGCAACGGCGCCGGATGCGTGAGCAGCAGTCCCTGCAGAAAGAGCTCGGGATCGGCGACGAGATCGTCACGAACTCGGGGATCTACGGATTCATCACGGGCTTCGAGAACGACGACCGGGTGTGGGTGGAGATCGACGACGATGTGCAGATCCGCATCGCGCGGGCGGCCATCCAGGGCAAGACGGACACGTCGATCCAGGGCAAGACGGACTCGTCAAAGCCGCCCACCGAAAGCACCGATCGCACCACGTCGTCCTGATGCGCGCCCGCCTGTGGACCTCGCTGCTCGGCATCGTCATCGCAACGGTCGCCCTGCTCGGGTACAACGGCTACGAGGGAAACGAACCGGCGCTTGGTCTCGACCTGCAAGGTGGAGCGTCGGTGGTGCTCGAGCCGGTCACGGAGGCGGATCGCGAAGACCTGGAGTTCGTCGCCGAGCTCGTGCGTGACGCCGTCGACTCCCTCGGCATCGCCGAGCCCGACGTCCGCGTCGAGGGCGACACGATCGTGGTGGATCTCCCCGGCGTCGACGACCAGGACGAGGCGCTCGAGTTGGTGAACGTGTCCGGCGAGGTCTCGCTGCACCCGGTGCTGCAGTGCATCGATCCGACGCCCGAGCCAACTGCGACCACGACGCCCGGTGCGTCGCCGACGGCGGTGCCCACCTCGACCCCGACGAGCGGCACGACGGGGTCCATCGGCTCGTCGACGCCACCCTCTGCGCCGTCCACGACAGGGGCGACGACGCCGGCGACCACGACGGGATCGACGACGACGGCGACGCCGTCGGGCTTCCGCAACCCGGATCCCACCGATCCGCCGACGGTGACGACGAGCGGCGACACGACCGAGCCCACCGCCACGACGGCGCCGAGCTCGACGCCCAGCGCGACGACGTCACCCGGTTCGACGACGCCGGCGAGCAGCGGACCGCCGACGACGCTGCCACCGGCCACCACCACGACGACGCCGTTCTTCGTTGCCACGACCGTGGCACCAGAGCCTTCCTACCCGATCACCAACTCGGACGGCACGCTCATCATGGAGACCTCCGATGGATTGCTGTGCAATGTCGGTCCGTCCGGCGCGACAGGCCAGGTGTTCCAGCGCAAGAGCTCCGACGCCGTCGTGCAAGGCGCGTCGTGGGGAGTCACGACGCAGCTGTCGGGCAGTGGTGTCGGCACATGGAACACGCTCGCAGCGGAGTGCTTCGCCGGGTCGGGGGCCTGCCCGAGCCGGCAGCTGGCGATCGCTCTCGACGGTGAGATCGTCTCGGCGCCGGTCGTGCAACAGCCGTCGTTCACCGACGAGGTGAGCATCACCGGCACCTTCACAGAGACCGAGGCCCGTGATCTCGCCTCAGTCCTCAACCGTGGCGCCTACCCGTTCCAGATCCAGCCTCAGACCGTGCAGGGCGTGTCTGCGTCGTCGGGTGAGGAAGCGCTGCGAGCGGTGCTCATCGCCGGTGCGGTCGGCATCGCGCTCGTGATGCTGTTCATGCTGCTCTACTACCGGGCGCTCGCGGCCATCATCCTCGTCGGCGTCGTCTTGTCGGGGACGATGCTGTACGCCGTGATCTCGCTGCTGTCGGCGCAGCGCAATCTGACGCTCACGATCGCCGGATGCGCCGGCATCATCGTGTCCGTCGGGGTCACCGTCGACTCCTACGTGGTGTTCTTCGAGCGGTTGAAGGACGAGGTTCGCCACGGACGTTCGCTCCGCAACTCGGCCGCACGAGGTTTCAGCGCCTCGTGGCGGACGATCCTCAACGGCAACCTCGCGTCGCTCATCGGCGCGCTCGTGCTGTTCTGGCTGAGTGTCGGTTCGGTTCGTGGCTTCGCATTCTTCCTCGCTCTCTCCACCATCATCGACCTGATCGTCGCCTACTTCTTCACGAGACCCGTCATGCTCCTGCTCGCGCGAAGCGGCAAGGTGGGAACGCGGAAGGTGTTCGGCATCGACACCTCGACACGCGACGTTGCGGGAGGTGTTTCGTGAGCACCACCGACGACACCGATCGAGACCTCGATCTCACCGACCCTGACACCGATCTCACGGTGCCCGTGGCGTCGAAGTCGGTCCGCCGGCGCCTCTACTACGGCGAGACGGCGTACGACTTCTTCGGCAAGCGGTGGTGGGGCATCGGCGTGTCCGCACTGCTCGTGCTGATCAGCGTGGCCTCGTTCGCCGGCCGCGGGTTCAACCTCGGCCTCGACTTCGTCGGCGGTGTGTCGTGGGACGTCCCTGCCGAGTCGCTGACGGTCGACGACGCTCGTCAGGTGCTCACCGACAACGGGCTCGACGGCGGCGGGGCGCGCGTGCAGGAGCTGTCGGGCGACTCGGGTGTACGCCTCAAGTTGGAGCTCAAGGAGCAGGCGATCGACGTCCGCGAGGCGGTGCGCGCCGATCTCGCGGAGGCGGCGGGGGTGACGTCCGACGATGTCGACGTGCGGGCGGTGAGCGCGCGCTGGGGTGACACGGTGACGAACTCGGCGGTGCGCGCCCTCATCGTGTTCCTCGTGCTGATCGTCGCGTTCATCACCCTGCGCTTCGAGTTCTTCATGGCGGTCGCGACGATCGTGGCGATGGTGCACGACGTCGTCATCTCCGTCGGCGTGTACTCGCTGCTGCAGTACGAGGTCACGCCCGCCACCGTGATCGCGTTCCTCACGATCCTCGGCTTCTCGCTCTACGACGGCATCGTCGTGTTCGACAAAGTGAAGGAGAATCGCCAAAAGTACCGCGCCCACCGCCTCGGTGAGCCCGACATCGACAACATCTCGATGAATCAGGTGCTGATGCGCTCGCTCAACACGAGTCTCGCCGCCGTGTTGCCCGTCATCGCCATGCTCGTTGTCGGCGACCTGGTGCTGGGGGCGTCGACGCTGCGTGAGTTCGCCCTCGCGCTGCTGATCGGCATGATCACGGGTGCCTACTCCTCGATCTTCATTGCCACGCCGTTGCTCGCGATGTTCAAGACGAAGGGCACCTGGAACCCGAGGCGGGCCACGGATCACGCCACTGGCGAGGACCTGCGCGCGCTCGTGCTCGGCAACCGCCCGATGAGCAAGCGACAGTCGGTCCGCACGCGACGCGCCAGCATCGACATGGGCGACGACGCGACCCCCCTGCCAGCTGACACGAGCCCGCGTCGTCGGTCGTCCCCGCCGGCGAGTCCGACGACCCCCGAACCGTCGTCGGGCTCGTTGCTGCAACACCCCCCGCGCCCCCGCAAGAAGAAGCGCCGGTAGCACGAGTTCGCGTCGCCGCAGTGTCGCCTGTCGTCGGCCCCGCCAGCATGGATAGCCTTTCCCTATGAGCTCGGAGCCGCGGGTCGTCTCGTCGCCGGATCAGCATCACGAATGGCTCGATCCGCTCGTGCGCACGATCTCGGGGTACCCGAAGCCGGGCGTGGTCTTCCGTGACATCACGCCACTGCTCGGCGACGCAACGGCGTTCGCCAGAGCCGTGGACGAGCTCGTCGCGATGTTCGCCGACGGCGACGTCTCACGGGTCATCGGCATCGAGTCGCGCGGCTTCATCCTGGCCGCACCGGTCGCATACCGCCTCGGCGCCGGGTTCGTGCCGGCGCGCAAGGCCGGCAAGTTGCCGTGGGCGGTCGTTCGCGAGTCGTACGAGTCCGAGTACGGCGCTGAGAAGCTGGAACTGCACCGCGACGCGATCCATCCCGGTGAGCGCGTGCTGGTCATCGACGATGTCCTCGCCACCGGTGGCACGGCACGCGCCGCGGCCCACCTCGTCGAAGCGCTCGGCGGCATCATCGTCGGACTTGGCTTCCTCGTCGAGCTGTCGTCGCTCTCAGGCCGCGAGCGGTTGGGGGACCGCCGTGTCGAACGTCTCGCGGAGTACTAGGGCGGGGCCCGGCTGATGGGCACCGTCGATCGAGTCCTGCCCTGGCGGCGCGGACACGAGTCGTTCTCGGCAGCGCTCGTCCCACTGCTGTCGAGCTACCGGCGTCGCCACCCGAAGGCGGACATCAGCACGATCGATGCCGCCTATCGCGCCGCCGAGGAGGCGCATCGCAACCAGCGGCGATCGTCGGGCGAGCGCTACATCAACCACCCGCTGGCCGTCGCTCGCGTCGTCGCCGACATCGGACTCGACGCGACGTCGATCTCGGCGGCGCTGCTGCACGACGCCGTCGAAGACACCGAGATGACGATCGCCGACGTGCAGGGCAACTTCGGCGCCGAGATCGCAGCCATCGTCGACGGCGTCACGAAGCTCGATCGCATCCAGTTCGACTCGCGCGAGGCGCAGCAGGCGGCGACGATGCGCAAGATGTTCGTCGCCATGGCTCGCGACCTGCGGGTGCTCGTGATCAAGCTCGCCGACCGGTTGCACAACATGCGCACGATCGCCGCGATGCCGGCGGACAAGCAGCAGCGCATCGCACAAGAGACGCTCGACATCTACGCGCCGCTCGCGCACCGGCTCGGGATGCAGGAGCTGAAGCAGCAGCTCGAGGACCTCTCGTTCGCGGCGTTGCATCCGAAGCGCTTCGCCGAGCTCGATCACCTCGTGCACGTTCGCTCGCCAGAGGGTGAGGTCAACCTCGCGCTCGCGGTCGCAGAGGTGCGGGCGCGCCTTGCCGAGCTCAAGATCGACGCCGACGTCGCCGGCCGTGGCAAGCACCTGTGGAGCGTCTACGAGAAGATGGTCGTCAAGCATCGCGAGTTCGACGACATCCTCGACCTCATCGCGATCCGCGTCATCGTCGAATCCGTGAAGGACTGCTACGCCGCGCTCGGTTGCATCCACGGTCGCTGGCGACCCGTCGTCGGCCGTTTCAAGGACTACGTCGCGATGCCGAAGTTCAACCTCTACCAGAGCTTGCACACCACCGTCATCGGACCGTCCGGCAAGGCCATCGAGGTGCAGATCCGCACGCGAGAGATGCACCAGCGCGCCGAGTGGGGCGTCGCGGCGCACTGGGCGTACAAGGACGGCTCGCCACAGCGCGACATCGACTGGCTCAACCGCATCGTCGACTGGCAGGCCGAGGTCAGCGATCCGGCGCACTTCATGGAGGGTCTGAAGAGCGACCTCGAGCAGGACGAGATCTTCGTGTTCACGCCGAAGGGCCGCGTCGTCACGTTGCCTGTCGGCTCGACGAGCGTCGACTTCGCCTACGCCGTCCACACCGAGGTCGGGCACCGCTGCATCGGGGCCCGTACCAACGGCCGGCTCGTGGCGCTCGACCACCAGCTGCAGAGTGGTGACACGTGCGAGGTCGTCACGGCCAAGGTCGAGACGGCGGGACCCTCACAGGACTGGCTCGGTTTCGTCGCCTCGACGAGGGCCCGCAACAAGATCCGTCAGTGGTTCAGCCGTGAGCGCCGGCTCGACATGATCGAGAACGGCCGCGAGCGTCTTGTCGACGAATTCCGCCGCGAGAGCCTGCCGGCACAGCAGATCTGGAAGTCCGAGCACTTCGACGCCGTGATGTCCGAACTCGGCTACGTCGACTCCGACGCGTTCTTCGCCGCCGTCGGTGAGAGCCACGTCTCGGCGAGGTCGGTGGCGCAGCGCATCGCCCGCCGTTACCGGGGTGGCGGCGACAACGACACCGAACAGCTGCCAGCGACGGCGCTCCGTCCGCGGCGGCTCACGGCGGTTCCCGGCCACGACGCGCACGGTGTGCACGTGGAAGGACTCGACGATGTGCTCGTGCGGATGTCGCACTGCTGCACGCCGGTACCGGGTGACGACATCATCGGCTTCGTGACGCGCGGCAGGGGAGTGAGCGTGCACCGGGCCGATTGCGCCAACGCCGTGTCGCTGATGTCGAACCAGCCGACACGCCTGATCGAGGTCGACTGGGACGACGAACGGCCGCCGACGATCTTCCGTGTCGCCGTCGAGGTGGTGGCGATCGACCGCTCGCGGCTGCTGCGCGACGTCGCCAACGCGATGTCGGACCACCAGGTCAACATCGTCGCCTCGTCGACGGTGACGGGCGAGGACCGCGTGGCCAAGATGCAGTTCGAGTTCGAGCTCGCTGATCCCAAGCACCTCACTGCCGTGATGCGCACGATCAAGAACATCGACTCGGTGTATGACGCCTACCGGCTCGTGCCGGGCGGCGGCGCGGCGGCGAAAGCGCTCGCCGACACGGCCGCCAACGCGGTGTTCGGCGCCGACCCCGGCGAGCGCGCGCAGCCCGCCGGATAGCCTCGGCCGCCGTGCCACAGTTCAGGACGAGCCCCGGTTTTCGCGACCTGTTGCACCCCGCGTCGACCCGTCAGCGGGCGTTCGTCGACGCCTTCGCGTCGATCGTCGAGGCTGCGGGCTTCGAGCTGGTCGTGCCGCCGCTGCTCGAGGACGTCGGCGTCTTCCGGCGCCTCGGCGAGGCAACCGATGTCGTCACGAAGGAGATGTACGACTTCGTCGACAAGGGCGATCGTCACGTCGTGCTGCGACCCGAGCAGACGGCTGGTGTGTGCCGGGCCTTCGTCGAGCACCGGCCGGCCGTGCCGTGGAAGGCATGGTGCTTCGGTCCCAACTTCCGCTACGAGCGCCCGCAGCGTGGCCGCTACCGGCAGTTCGAACAGGTCGATGTGGAGGTGCTCGGCACCGACGATCCGCAGGCCGACGTCGAGGTCATCGCGCTCGGCTGGCGGTTCTTCGCCGCGCTCGGATTGTCCCAGGTGCGGCTGCTCGTCAACTCGCTCGGCACCCGCGAAGAACGACTCGCACACATGGAGTCACTGCGCACGTACTTCGAGGGCCGATCCGACGAGCTCAGCGAGCAGGGTCGTGCGACACTCGCCCGCAACCCGCTGCGGGTGCTCGACTCGAAGCGTGCCGAGGACGAGGCGGTGATCGCCGCCGCGCCGCGGGTCAGTGACTCGCTCGGCGACGAGTCGAGCGCGCACTTCGCAGCCGTGCTCGCCGGACTCGACGCGCTCGGCATTCCCTACGACGTCGACGCCCGCCTCGTGCGCGGCCTCGACTACTACGTCCGCACCACCTTCGAGTACGCCGGCGGGACGCTCGAGTCTGCGCAGAACGCGCTCGGTGGTGGCGGCCGTTACGACGGTCTCGTCGAGGACCTCGGCGGCCCCTCGACGCCGGGGATCGGACTCGCGCTCGGCGTCGATCGGACGCTGCTCGCCTGCGACGACGAAGGGGTCTTCCCGCCGCCGATTCGCGCTGCGGACGTCTTCGTCGTCGACGTCACGGGGGGAACGAACGCCACGGTGCTCACGGACGAGCTGCGCCAGCTCGGCTACCGAGCCGAGCGGGCCTACGACCGCCGCAGCATGAGGTCGCAGATGAAGTCCGCCGACCGCAGCGGTGCTGCACTCGCCGTGATCTACGCCCCCGACGAGCTCGCGGACGGCTCGGTCGTCGTGCGGCGGT
>Ga0136627_1000828_pt1 | contig 12150 bp, 14 predicted proteins | sample AntDrymUQ4892206_2_FD_104652 | JGI IMG/M metagenome (GOLD analysis project Ga0136627, IMG submission 104652) | Polar desert sand microbial communities from Dry Valleys, Antarctica - metaG UQ489 (22.06) | ecosystem: Environmental > Terrestrial > Soil > Desert | place: Antarctica: Dry Valley... | reverse complement strand
CGCACGAGGTCCTCCGGCTCGAGCGACGGCACCTCGATGCCGAGGCGGGTCAGCGCGCGGCGTTCGGCGGTCCCGCGGCGCACGTAGCGCGAGAGGACGTTGCGAGCGATCCCGAACAGCCAGGCGGCGGCGTCCTCGTCGCTGCTTCCGCGAAAGCGCCGCCGGGACTCGAAGGCCTGGGCGAACGTCTCTGCCGTGAGATCCAGAGCCGTCTCCGGGTCGCACGTACGGCGGGCGAGGAAGACGAGGATCGAGCGGGCGTGAAGTGCGTAGGCGACGGAGAAGCCTTCCCGCGTTGCCAGCGCACTCTTGGGGGTTTTCATGCTCCGTAGTGCCACGACCACGGTCGAGTGTGACCGGCCCGCGCGCGCGGGCCGGTCAAAGGCGTTTCAGTTGCCTGCGGCGCGCCGGTAGCGCGAGACCGCCAGCGGCGCGAACGCGGCGATGATCACGAGCGACCAGACGACCGCGCCCCAGACGCTGTTGCCGGCCGGAGTGCCGACCCACAGCGAGCGCATCGCGTCGACGACGATCGTGAACGGGTTGATCTCGGCGAACCACTGCAGGCCCGCCGGCATCGACTCGACCGGCACGAACGCCGACGAGATGAACGTCAGCGGGAACACGGCGATGAAGCCCAGTGAGTTCGCCGCCTCGGGCGAGGAGACGATCAGACCGAGCAGCGCGAAGATCCACGAGAACGCGTAGCCGAACAGCAGCAGCAAGCCGAAGCCGCCGACGATCTCGATGAAGCTGGCGTCGAACGAGAAGCCGATGATCAGCCCCGTCACGACCAGCACCACCACCGACAGCGCGTTCGTTGCGACGTCGGCGAGCGTGCGGCCGGCGAGCACCGCCGAGCGCGCCATCGGCAGCGAGCGGAAACGGTCGATCAGGCCCTTGTGCAGATCCTCGTTGAGCCCCAGTGCCGTGACGAACCCGCCGAAGGCGATGTTCTGGACCAGGATCCCCGGCAGCAGGAACTCGGCATAGCCCTCGTAGCTGGGCGGGATGATGATCGCGCCGCCGAAGACGTAGACGAACAGCAGCACGAACATCACCGGCTGCACCGTGAAGGCCAGCAGCAGGTCGGGCGCGCGCGTGAGGCGAACGAGGTTTCGCTCCGCGACGACCATCGTGTCCGTCACAAGCCTGCTCATGGCGCCGCCTCCTCCTGCTCGTCCTCCGCCACTTCCGCCACGCGTCCGGTCAGCGCCAGGAACACGTCGTCGAGCGTCGGCCGTCGCAACGTGATGTCGTCGACCTCGACGCCGGCTTCGTCAAGTCGCCGCACCGCCTCGACGATCACGCCGCTGCGCCGCCGCACGGCGACCGTCACCTTGTCTGCCTCGATCAGCGGTGGCTCGTCGGCCATCGGCACGAGCGCGTCCGCCGCGACCGGCGCCTCGTCGCGCGAGGACAGCCGCACCTCCAGTCGTTCGCCGCCGACGCGATCCTTCAGCTCGTCGGGTGTACCGGTGGCGATCACCTTGCCGTGGTCGATCACGACGATCGTGTCGGCGAGGCGGTCGGCCTCGTCGAGATACTGCGTCGTCAGCAGCACCGTCCTGCCCTCGGCGACGAGCTCCTCGATCGTCGCCCACACCTCCAGCCGGCTGCGCGGATCCAGGCCGGTCGTCGGCTCGTCGAGAAACAGGACCGGCGGCTTGGCGACGAGCGCCGCGCCGAGGTCCAGCCGCCGGCGCATGCCGCCCGAGTAGGTCTTCGCCGGCCGCCCGGCCGCCTCGATCAGCTCAAAGCGCTCGAGCAGCTCCCGCGCGCGCGCTGTCGCCTGGCCACGCGACATGCCGTACAGACGCCCCACCATCACGAGGTTCTCCAGCCCCGTCAGGTTCTCGTCGATCGCGGCGTACTGTCCCGCCAGGCCGATCTGCTCGCGTAGCGCGCTCGCCTTCTCGACGGCGTCCAGGCCGGCGATCAGCACCTCGCCCGCGTCGGGTTTGAGCAGCGTCGCCATCACGCGCACCGCCGTCGTCTTGCCGGCGCCGTTGGGGCCGAGCAGCGCGAGCACAGTCCCTTGCGCCGCCTGTAGGTCGACGCCGTCCAGCGCACGCACGTCGCCGAAGGACTTGCGCAGCCCCCTGACGCTGATTGCGAGCTCCGAGTCCGCGCTCCCCTGTGTCCTCACGTCGGTCATCGGGTCTTCCAATCTCGTTGGCATCTGAGCAACCTACGGTGTGTTTAGGCCAGAAACTGGCCGCAATATCTGGCATCGTCAGCGGCACGATGACCGAGACGTCAGGCCGCCTCCTGAAGCTGCTCTCCCTCCTGCAGACGCGCCGCGACTGGCCCGGCGGCGAACTCGCGCGGCGGCTCGGCGTGTCGGGCCGCACGATCCGCCGCGACGTGGAGCGACTCCGCGAGCTCGGCTATCCGGTGGATGCGGTCACCGGCCCGACCGGAGGCTACCGGCTGCATGCGGGCACGGCGATGCCGCCGCTGCTGCTCGACGACGACGAGGCGGTGGCGATCGCCGTCGGCCTGCGGACCGCCGCCGGCGCCTCCGTGACGGGGATCGAGGAGACCTCGATCCGCGCCCTCGTCAAGCTCGAGCAGGTCCTGCCTTCGCATCTGCGCCGGCGCGTCAACGCGCTCAGCTCGGTGCTCGCGACGCTGCCCGCCAGCGGGCCGATGGTCGACCCCGTGGCGCTGACGACGATCGCCGCCGCCTGCCGCGACCGCGAGCGCCTGCGCTTCGCCTACCGCAGCCGCGACGCGCGGGAGAGCCGCCGCCACGTCGAGCCGCACAGCCTCGTCAACCTCGGCCGGCGCTGGTATCTCGTCGCGTGGGACTGCGATCGCGAGAACTGGCGCACGTTTCGCGTCGATCGGCTGGAGCGCGCGTCGCCGGCTGGCGCGCGCTTCGCCCCGCGGACCGTGCCCGGCAAGGACCCGGCCGCGTACGTCGCCGCCAACTTGCGCACCGCGCCCTCGCGCTACGAGGCGCGCGTCACCGTGCACGCGTCCGCCGCCGAGCTGCAGCAGCGCCGCTACCTGTGGGGAACGGTCGAGGCCCGCGGCGACGAGCGCTGCGAGTACGTCACGAGCGACGACTCGCTGGACTGGCTGGCGCTGCGGATCGGCATGCTCGGCTTCGCGTTCGAGGTCCACGAGCCACCCGAGCTCGTCGAGCGGTTCGGGCTGCTCGCCGAACGCTTCGAACGCGCGGCCCGGTCAGGCCACTAGAAGATGTTGCTGCAGTCGTTCAGGTAGCGTGCCGCGGGGTCCGGTCACAGGTACGCCGCCAGCGCCTCGCCCGCCGCCTCGATCTCGTCCAGTGTCGCGGCCACGACGATCGCCTGCAGGTCGAGGATGCGCGCGTCGAAGCGATCGATCGCGTCCTCGCCGACGACGGCGTGACAGGGGACGCCCGCCTGCCGCGCGCGGGTCGCGATCTCGCCCGCGACGCGCCCTTCCAACGTCGCGCGGTCCAGCCGGGCCTCGCCGACGATGACGGCGCGCGCCGTGCTCATGTGGGCGAGGAAGTCGAGCTGCTCGAGGACGAACGGTGCTCCCGCGAGCAGGCGCGCGTCGCAGTGCGACCACAGCGCGCCCGCCAGCCCGCCGCCCGCCGCGGTCAGCGGGATCCCGCGCGGGTCGCGCGGCAGCTCGGTCGCCGCGCGCGTCCACGCCGCGCGCGGCTCGCAGAGCACGACGAGCGCGGCCCCGCGTAGGCCGCCGCCGTCCTCGATCGCCTCGACCGCGCCCTCCCCGCCGTCGAACTCGACTGCCGGCCCGCCCGCCGCCACGAGCACGACCTCGGCACCCGCGTCAACCGCCGCCGCGATCCGCGCGCCGGTCGCCCACGCGCTGCGCGCGCGCTCGACGATCGCCGTCGCGCCGTCTTCGATCAGGGAGAAACCGTCGGCGGTCTCGCCGCCGAGCACGGGCAGCAGGACCTCGGCCGTGCCGGGCCCGCCGCCCGCGACCGGGCACAGCTCCGGCGGTGGCGTCACGCCCGCGCGCTCGAGGCCGCGCGCGATCGCGGCGGCGACGACGGGCGCGCGGAGCTCGCCGCCGAACGTGTCGGGCGCGACGAGCACGGGCGGGCGGGCGGACATCGCCGCGAACTACACCACCAAGGCCTCGTCAGCGAAGTGCTACGTTCGTGTACATGATCACCGTCGGTGTCGCCGAGCTGCGTCAGAACCTCTCGAAGTACCTCGACCGCGTCGCGCGCGGAGAACGGATCCTCGTCACGGCTCGCAACCGGCCGATCGCGGAGCTCGGGCCGCCTCCGAGCACCGGTGCCTCGCTCGATCGGCTGATCGCCGCGGGCTACGTGGCGCGGCCGCTGCGCCGCGGTCTTCCGGAGCCGCTGGCGCTCGGCGGCGACCCGCACGCACTCAGTCGCGCGCTCGACGAGGTACGCGGCGAACGCTGACGTGACGCTGTTCTACGCCGACACGTCGGCATTGGTGAAGCTCCTGCGCGACGAGCCGGAGAGCGCCGCGCTGCGAACGTTCCTTGCCGAGGCTGATCTCGTGAGCAGCGAACTCGTTCTCACCGAGGTGCAGCGTGCCATCAGGCGGGCCGTGGCCGCCGAGGCGTCGTTGCCGCTCGACGCCCTCCTCGCGCGCGCCGGCGAGCTGCTTGACGCCGTCGCGCTGGTGCCTGTCGAGCGCGAGCTGCTCGTGGCCGCGGGCGCGCTGCTCGAACCCGCGCTGCGCGCTCTCGATGCGATCCACGTCGCGTCTGCCCTCGCGCTTGCTCCCATCGATGCGTTCGTCAGCTACGACGAGCGCCAGAGCGCGGCCGCTCGGCTGGCCGGCCTGCGCACGGTCGCGCCCGAAGCGCGTTGACGGCCTCCGCGCAACCGCTCGCCCGCGCACACCGCACCACGCTGGCATCCTCTGCGCATGGCGAAGAAGGGGGAGTACACGACGCTCGAGGCCGCCGGCCACGAGATCCGCCTGTCCTCGCCGAGCAAGATCTACTTTCCCGAGCACGAGGGCATCGGGCCCTTCACGAAGCTCGACCTCGCCGAGTACTACCTGCGCGTCGCCGACGCGACCGTCAACCACCTGCGCGAGCGGCCCACCACGCTCAAGCGCTGGCGCGACGGCATCACCGGCGACTTCTTCTTTCAGAAGCGCGTGCCCGAGAAGCGCCCCGAGTGGCTGCAGACGGCGACCGTTTCCTTCCCCTCCGGCCGCAGCGCGACCGAGCTCGTGCCCAACGATGCCGCGCACCTGCTGTGGGCGGTCAACCTGTCGAACATCGACTGGAACCCGTGGCCCGTGCGCCGCGCCGACCTCGACCATCCCGACGAGCTGCGCATCGACCTCGACCCCACGCCCGGCGTCGAGTGGGATGACGTGCGCCAGGTCGCGCTCGCCGTCAACGAGCTGCTGACCGAGATGGATCTGCGCGGCTTTCCCAAGACCTCGGGCTCGCGCGGCATCCACGTCAACGTCCGCATCCATCCCGAGTGGACGTTCACCGAGGTGCGCCGGGCGGCGCTCGCGCTCGCCCGCGAGATCGAGCGTCGGATGCCCGGCAAAGCGACGAGCAAGTGGTGGAAGGAGGAGCGACAGGGCGTGTTTCTCGACTACAACCAGAACGCGCGCGACCGCACCGTCGCCAGCGCGTACTCGGTCCGCCCGGTGCCCGACGCGCGCGTCTCGACGCCGCTGCGCTGGGACGAAGTCGCCGGCGTGGAGCCCGCCGATCTGCGCCTGGACACGGTCCCGGCCCGGATCGAGAAGCTCGGCGACCCGTCCGCCGACATGGACGATCACGCCGGCTACCTCGACAGCCTGCTCGAGCTCGCCCGCCGCGACGAGGAGGAGGGCCTCGGCGACGCGCCGTGGCCGCCGAACTTCGCCAAGCAGCCCGGCGAGCCCAAGCGCGTGCAGCCGTCGCGCGCCAAGCAGGAGGGGTAGGCGTGGGCAGCCTCGCCCGCGCGAAGCGACTGCTCGGCTGGCCGCTGCGGCGCGTGCTCGACCCGCGCGTGCGGATGACCGTCCACGAGATCGACGCGCGCCTGGGCAGCGAGGACCTCGCCCGCCCGACCGTGCACGATCGCCTGGACGACCTCGACCGGCTCGGCCGCGACATGCTCGCCGGCCTCGGCCGGCGCGACGTGCCCGCGCCGGGCGGCGGCCTCGATCAGCTCGACGCGCCGCGCGCCGCCTACCTCAACTGGGCGACCGGCCCCGACGGCTATGCGTCCCAGGGCGGGATGTGGTTCAACCCGCCGGTGCCGGTACACCACGACGCCGGCGCGGTCCAGCCGCTGCTCGTCAACGAGCGGATCGCCGAGCAGCCGTTCGTCTTCGGCGAGATCGCCCGGCTCGGGCGTTCGGCGCGGATCCTCGATGTCGGCGGCAGCGAGAGCACGGTCGGCCTGTCGCTGGCGACGCTCGGCCACGAGGTCACGATCGTCGACCCGCGCGCGCTGCTGCTCGCCCATCCGAACCTCACCCACGCGGCCTGCCGGCTGGACGAGCTGCCCGCGCCGACGACGCTTTTCGACGCCGCCGTCGTGCTCTCGGCCGTCGAGCATTTCGGGCTGGAGCACTACGGCCTGAACTGGACCGACGCGCGCGCCGACATCGCCGCGCTGTCGCGTCTGCGCGAGCTCGTCGCGCCCGGAGGCGTGCTCGTGCTGACCGTGCCGTTCGGCGAGGAGGCGAGCGTCGACGACTTCCAGCGCGTCTACGACGAGGCCGGTCTGGGCGAGCTGCTCGCCGGGTGGGATGTGCGAACGTCGCTACGCGTCGGGCGCAGCGATCGGCTGACATGGGAGCTGGGCAAGCCGTCGCGAGACCGCCACGGCGTGGCGCTCGTCGCGGCGGTCGCCCCGACAACGTCGTAGGACCCCACCCCCGGCACGCAGCGAGCCGGCGATGGGGTCTTGGCTACGACCAGCGGGCCACCACGCCCCGATCCGACGCAGGACCGCCTTGCCTTGGAATGCGACGGCGGTCTATGCGTTGACGGCATCCTTCACATGACCGCCGCGGCGCGCACTAGGGACCCGCCCCAGGGTTCTGGCTTTTGGACGAACATCCCATCGCGTGGCCGACCCCGCGGCTCAGGAGCCCAGCTGCTCGATCGTGCACTCGGCGGGCGTCTTGTCGTCGCGCCAGCGCACGACCTTCGTGCCGTGGCGGATGCGACCGTCGGAGACGTGGTCGAACGTCACCTCGACGACGAGCTCGGGGCGCAGCGCGACCCACTCCAGCTCGCGGCCGTGCGTCCAGCGCGATGGATCGCCGCTGCCGCGCTCGCCGGTCTCATACGGGCGCAGCTCCTCGACGAGCTCCTGCTTGCGCTTCGCCGTGAACCCGCTGGAGTGGCCGATCTCGCGCAGGCGCCCGTCGTCCGCGTATAGGCCGAGGATGATCGCGCCGACGGTGTTCTCCGCCTTGCCCGGCCGCCAGCCCATCACGACGGCGTCGAGCGTGCGCACGCGCTTGATCTTCACCATGCCCTTGCGCTCCCCGAGGAGGTACGGCGCGGCGAGCTCCTTGGCGATGACGCCCTCCTCGTCGTGCAGCCACTGGCGCGCGCCGTCGGCGCTGTAGCGCACCGGCGTGAGCTCGAGGCCGTCGATCGTCTCGAGCACGGCGCGGCGGTGCTCGTAGGGGCGCTCCATCAGCACGTCGTCGTCGAGCGCGAGCACGTCGAAGGCAACGAAGCGCGCCGGCGTCTCCTCGGCGAGCCGCGCGATCCGCGACGCCGCCGGGTGGATGCGCTGGCCGAGCGTGCCGAACGTTGCCGCGACGAGCTCGCCGTCGACCACGTAGCGCCCGGAGGGAAAGGAGACCTCGGGGAAGTAGCGCGACAGCTCCTTGCCGTTGCGCGACTGCATGTACGTCTCGTCGCCGTCGACAAAAGCGATCGCGCGAAAGCCGTCCCACTTGGGCTCGTAGGCCCAGCCCTCGCCTTCGGGCAGCGCCGCGCGCGGTCGCGCGAGCTGGGGCGCAAGCGGCGGCCTCAGCGGCAGGCTCACGCCCGCAACGCTAGCTCAGCTCAGTCGCGGCGCGGCGCGGCGCTGTCGCCGCGCAGCCGGCGCAGCATCCGGTCGGCCGCCTTCGGCGACAGGCCGTTGAGGATTCCCATCCCCTTCACGGCCGAGCGGTAATGCAGATGCCGGCTGTCGCGCTCGATGGCCTTGACGATCCGCGTCGCAAGCGCCTCGGCCGTCGCCGCCTTCGGCCCGCCTCGGTACCAGTCGGGCATCCGTGTGCGCTCGTGGTCGTGCAGCGAGGTCTGGATCTCGCCGGGGTAGACGGTCGTCACCGATACCCCGCTGTCGGCGAGCTCGTGGCGCAGCGCTTCGGAGAACATCCGCTGCGCGGCCTTCGTCGCGCCGTAGGCCGCCGCGCCGGGGAACCCGCGCAGTCCCGCGCCCGAGGACATGACGACGATGTGGCCGCCGCCCCGCTCGAGCATGAACGGCAGCGCTGCCTGGACGGTGTGCACGGTGCCCATCCAGTTGACCGCCGTCATGTTCTCGATGTCCTCCAGGCACTGCTCGGCGATCCGCTCGTAGTACGCGATCCCGGCGTTGACGACGAGCAGGTCCAGGCCGCCGGCGGCCGCGACGAACTCCTCGACCGCCGTCGCGATCGAGGCCGGTAGCGCGACGTCGCAGGTCAGCACGTGATGGGTGCCGGGCAGTTCGGCGGCGAGCGCCTTGAGGTCGTTCGTCGAGCGTGCGGCGAGGCCGACGGTCGCGCCACGCTGGGCGAGCGCGTGGGCGACGGCGCGGCCGATCCCGCGCGAAGCGCCGGTGACCAACGCGCGAGTGCCAGATCCGATCTGCACGGGACGCGATGCTACGCGTGACGTTCACACCGGCGCTTCTCGGGTCCGGGTAAGATCGTCAGTCGATGGCCACCGAGCACGCGACCGTCGCCGAAGAGGAATACCTGCAGACGCTGTTCTGGCTGCAGGAGGCCAAGCTGGCGATGACGGGCGCGAACGTCGCGCGGGCGATGCAACTGTCGGCGCCGACGGTGCACGAGATGATCGGCCGCCTCGAGCGCGACGGCTACATCACGCGCGCGCAGGACAAGGTCATCAGCTTCACGCCGACCGGCCTGGATCACGCCGAGGGCATCGTCCGGCGCCACCGGCTGATCGAGCGCTTCCTGACCGATGTCCTGCAGATTCCGTGGGACGAGGTGCACGAGGAGGCCGAGCGCCTCGAGCACGCGATGAGCCCGGTCCTCGAGGAGCGGATGCTCGCCGCGATCGGCGACGCCAAGACCTGCCCGCACGGCCACCCGATCGCCTCCGGGTCGCGGATCGACGGCGTGCCGCTCGCCGACGTGCAGGAGGGCGCGACCGTCACGATCCTGCGCTTCGAGAACGAGGCCGAAGACCTGCTGCACTACCTCAAGGACTCGGGCATCGAGCCCGGCATGAAGGCGACGCTGACGGAGAGCTCCGGTGAGCAGGTGACGATCACGACCGAGTCCGGGCAACTGTGCACCGTCACGTTCTCGGTCGCCGAGACGGTCTCGGTGCTGGCGGACCCGTCGCCGCCGTCGCGCATCGCGCTGCCCGAGCAGCTCGTGCTCGCCCGCGAGCGCTACGGACGCTGAGCGGGACGCCGCTGGGCGGGGTTGTACGCTGGCCCTCCGAAGCAACGGGGGTTTGGACGCTATGCGCACACGGATGGTCTGCCTTGAGGACGGAATCACATCTTGCGGCTTTCGCAAGATGGCGGCCTATGTCGCCCAGTTGCAGCCTGGAACCGAGTCCTTCTACATCTCCACGGAGCGCTACCGCAGCGTGAAGACCGCCGTGCGCGGGATGGGCGACAAGGCCGTGATCGGCGACGAGCAGGTCGACGAGATGGCGCAGGGCCTAGCCGACAGCGACCTGATCGGCTTCTCCTCGATGACCGGCTACGCCGACCTGACACGGCGGGTCATCAACCGCATCCGCGAGATCAACCCGTCCGTCTACATGATCTGGGGCGGCATCCACCCGATCATCCAGCCCGAGGACGCGATCCTCGCCGACGTCAACGCGATCTGCACCGGCGAGGGCGAGTTCGCCTTCGAGGAGTTCCTGCGGGCCTTCACCGAGGACCGCGACTACACGAACACGAAGAACTTCTGGTTCAAGCCCAACGGTCACGGCCAGAGCAACGGCAACGGCGACCAGCTCATCAAGAACCACTTCCTGCCGCTCATGTCGCCCAACGAGATGGAGGCGCTGCCGTTCCCCCAGTACGGCGCCGACACCGAGAAGATCTACCTCCCCGGCCAGGGCTTCGTGCGGATGGGCGTCGAGGACTACCTCCTCAACGACGGCCTCGGCTACACGACGCTGTGGTCGATCGGCTGCCCGTTTCACTGCAGCTACTGCGGCAACACGAAGTTCATCGCCAACGACAAGAAGTACAAGCGCATCCGCCATCCCAGCGCGCGCTACATGGTCGATCAGGTCAAGGACGCGCGCGCCCGCTTCCCGCATCTGAGCCAGGTCTCCTTCCATGACGACAGCTTCATGGCGATCCCGTACGGCCAGCTCGAGGAGTTCGCCGAGCTGTGGCACGACGAGCTGAAGATCCCCTTCGCCGTCTACGGCGTGATCCCCAACTACGTGCGCCAGGACAAGTTCGAGCTCTTGTCGTGGGCCGGCATGAACCGCGTGCGGATGGGCATCCAGTCGGGCTCGAAGAACATGCTCGACTTCTACAAGCGCCCGACGCCGCCGGAGAAGATCCTCAACGCCGGCAAGGTCATCGCGTCGTTCGCGCCCAAGTACCACATCCCCTCGGCCTACGACATCATCATGGACAACCCGATCGAGACTCGGGACGACGTGAAGTCGACGCTGCAGCTGCTCTACCTGATGGACCGCCCGTACACGCTGTTCATCTACTCGCTGAAGGTCATCCCCAATACGGGCCTGGCCGCCGCGATGGAGGAGCGCGGGATCGACCTCGACGACATCGACGAGAGCTACCTCGCGATCCCGCCGCGCTGGGCGAACATCATGCTCTACCTGATCGCGATCTGGCGCCCGCCGCCGTGGCTGTGGAACCGCCTGATGGGCCGCGTGCGCGCGTCGAGCGAGCCGCAGCAGCTCCATCCGCGCCTCGGCCTCGTGCTGCGCACGATGTACCTGACCAAGCGCGTGCTCGCCCACCTGCGCGTCATGGACTTCTCGATCACGCCGGGCAAGACGGGCTACTACGCCTGGAAGGTCGGCCTCGTCGGGCTGTGGCAGAAGCGCTTCACCCGCCGCCCGGAGCGGCCCTCGCGTACCAAGCGTGCGCCCGAGGTGAAGGTCGGCGTGCAGGTCATCTCGCCGGACGGTATGCGCGACGAGTAACCTCGCTTGCCCTTGCGCTCGAGGCGGATCGGCGGAGAGTGTGGGAATATTCAGGGATTGCCTGCAGCCGGACCGGCTGCGGGCGCGACCAGACAGGAAGGAGCACCCATGCCGGGTGATGAAGCTCGGTCCGATGAACCGATGTGGCATGAGCGCGTTGCGTCCGATCAGCGCGACGGCGCGGTCAGCACATCGCCCGATGGCTCGCCGCCCGACTCGGAGGTGACCGCGATCATCGATCGCGCGGCCCGGATCGGCGTCCCGGCGTGGCGCGTCACGATCGCGCTCGGGCTGCCTCCCGGCGACGGATGAGCAGGAACGCCGCCAGGGCGAGCACGACGGCCAGCTCGACGACCGCGGCGAGGACGACGGCGTCACGCAGGGCGGGCTCGGGGTACTGAAATAGCGTCCCGCTGCGGGTGATCGCCAGCGCCACCAGGGCGCTCAGGGTCAGCCCGAAGCCCGCGAACGCGGCGAGCTGTGCGCCCAACCGGCGCGAGCCGGCGAGCACGAGCGCGATGACGGCTGCGCCGACCGCGTTGAGGACGAACAGCGTGTTGATCGTCGGCACCGCGCTGATCGGGCCCTCGTACTGCTGGAGGTGGATCGCGCCCTGGGCCAGCAGGAGGGCGACGGCGACGAGCCGCACGGAGTCGGCGATCGACCAGCGGCCGGGGGCGCTCACTCGACGATCACCGTCGCCTTCATGAACGGATGGATCGTGCAGACGTAGGCGAACGTGCCGGGCGTCTGGAGCGTCAGCGTCTTCTCGTCGCCCTTCTGCAGCGTGCCGGTGTCGAAGGTGTCCCCGCCGGTCGCGGTGTG
>Ga0136627_1000826_pt1 | contig 12159 bp, 14 predicted proteins | sample AntDrymUQ4892206_2_FD_104652 | JGI IMG/M metagenome (GOLD analysis project Ga0136627, IMG submission 104652) | Polar desert sand microbial communities from Dry Valleys, Antarctica - metaG UQ489 (22.06) | ecosystem: Environmental > Terrestrial > Soil > Desert | place: Antarctica: Dry Valley... | reverse complement strand
TCAGCCGTCAGCTTTTCGCCGCGCCTCTTTTGGAAGGGGCGCGGTTTTTCGGGAGGGCTTGAAAAGGGAGGGCGCATGATGTCGGATCGAGTGCGGATGTATCACGCGACGGGACTTCTTCTTTGCGCGGTCCTCGCGCTCACCGGGATCCTCGCTTTCGCATCCGGCGTCGAAGCCGTGTGGCTCGCCGTTCCGGGACTCGGGAGCGCGCTCGTTTTATGGGCGACCGGAGCCATCCTCGCCGCGTCGGGATTGTCGGGGATCCGCCGCTCTCGCACGGAGACGAAATAGCGAACGAAGCCCCGAAAAGCTCGGAGACTTTCGATCCCACCCGCGACGGTTTCGGCTTCAAAAATCCACTCGGGATGGCTCCGAAAAGAGATCCGAACGGCGGAAAAACTTTCCTCCGCCGCCTCGACCCCTTTTTATACGGAAACGGTCTTTGCCTCGGAATGGCCGCCGCCGCACTCCTCGGATTCTCGAAAAACCCGAACGCGGAAGGCGCGAACGCGGAAGGCGCGAACGCGGAAGGCGCGAACGCGGGACGACTTTCGGAGCTTCCGCTCTCCCCCGAGATTCTCGATGAACTCTTCGTTCTCCATGCCCGCCAGTTTCGTCCGAAGGCCATACTCGCGGTCGTCCTCGACTGGTTGAAAAACGGCGGTGGGAAGCCGGACGGGGTTCCACGTCGGATTCGGCTCCCGGAGGGCGGCGACCCGCATGGCGACCCGCACATACTTTGCTTCGGCCCGAGGATGAATCGGGGCTTCTTCCGGTGCATGCGGCACGCTCACGCCGTCGTTCCGTACCGAATCGAAAATGCGCCGGACGAGTCTCGTGTTTTCGTATATGACCCGAATTATCCGAAGAGCCGGAGCCGATATGTTTCCTTCGGGCGGGATGGGGGGTTCCGGTATGGTGGGTTTTCATCGGAGGGTGGGTGGGGGATCACTTTGCTTCCGCTCTCCGCGATTTCCCCGATTGGAGGGCGGCCCATATGAGCGGAATTTGGAGCGGAACCCTCACCCACGCCACGATGCTTTGCCACGAGGATGCACCATATTCGCCCGACATATCGGCGGCCATTTGTATGTTCGCCGGAAGGATGGCGACGAGAAGAACGACGCTCGCCGCCGCGGCCCATCGTCTCCGAGCGAAGAGTCCGGCGGCGCATACGAGTTCCGCCGCGCCGCTCGCATAGACGAGCGTCTCCGGCACGGGGAGGAAGCGTGGGACGATCCCGGCGAACGTCTCGGGCCGGACGAAGTGAAGCACGCCGCTCGTCGCGAATATGGCGGCGAGCGCGTTCGGAGCGAGCTTTCGTATCGTATTCATAATCTCCATCATATGATACGCAGTCCGGTCGAGAGTTCCGGTCTTCGGGATTCGGGCGGACGAAAGCCGCGAATCGAAGAAAAGCTGCGAGTCGCGTTCCTCGATTCGCGCCGCCAAAGGTGCGCGGAGGCGACTGGCCGGGCGCCGTATGACCTCCTTCTCTTCGCGGCGATGTTTGCGGGAATTGCCTTCCGCCGCGCCGACGAGGCGAAAAGCTGACGAGCGCGAAGCGAATGCGAAGCAAAGCGCGTGCGCGGCGAAGCCGCCAGTCGAAGCCGCTCGTTGTGATTCCGCGAACGACCGTGTTTTGTGGTTGGGTTAATATACGGTCGTTGGCGAAGGCTCACGGGAACGGAGCGACAAGCGTGGCTCGGAAAAAGATAAACATAAACGTCCTCGAGAACGGGGCGAAGACCTTCGAGGTTCGGCATTCGTGGGAGGGGAGCAAAGTCCCCCCGCCGCCGGACGGAACCCCGACGGAATATCTCCCGTTCAAGCAAGAGCGCGGCAAGCACGGTCGCCCCGACTGGCTGAAGGCGAAGGTTCCGGACGGCGAGACGTACCGGGAGATAAAGGACACGATGCGCGGCCTCGGCCTCCACACCGTGTGCGAGGAGGCGCGGTGTCCGAACATCGGCGAATGCTGGAACAACCGGACCGCGACGTTCATGATCCTCGGCAACGTATGCACCCGGAGTTGTGGATTTTGCGCCGTCCTCACAGGCAAACCAACGGAACTCGACCTCGACGAGCCGCGCCGCGTCGCCGACGCCGCGAAGCAAATGGGACTCAAGCACGCCGTCATAACGAGCGTGAACCGCGACGAACTGAAAGACGGCGGCGCTTCCATCTTCGCCGAGACGATACAGGCGATACGCGAAGAAATTCCCGGTTGCGCCGTGGAGGTTCTCACACCGGATTTCAAGGGCGGCCGGGATGCGATCCAAACCGTCATCGCCGCCCGCCCGGATACTTTCAACCACAACATCGAGACGGTTCCGCGGCTTTATCCGGCGGTTCGTCCGCAGGCGAGGTATCGGCGTTCGCTCGAAGTCCTCAAATATGCGAAGTCCATAAACCCGGACGGACTCACGAAGAGCGGTTTCATGCTCGGCCTCGGCGAGGTCGAAGAAGAGGTCATCGAGACGATGCGCGACCTCCGCGAGCATGACGTGGATATTTTGACCATCGGGCAGTATCTCCGTCCGTCGGAGAATCATTTGCCGATGGTTCGGTATGCGAAGCCCGCCGAGTTCGCCGAGTATCGGAAGCGCGGCGTCGAGATGGGGTTCTCGCACGTCGAGAGCGGGCCTCTCGTCCGGAGTTCGTACCATGCCCACGAGCAAACCGACGGCGCGCGCGCCCACGCGACGGCGTCGTCCGCGAGCGTATAGCGAACGGTGGAACTCGAAAAGCGAGTCTCCGAAGCCGCCGAAGCCGCCCTCGATGTCCGGCGGCTTCCGGGACTCGCTCCGTATGGCGAGGCGTGGGAGATGCAAAAAGATATGGTGCGCCTTCGGAAGCGCGACGAGGTTCCCGACACGCTTTTTCTCCTCGAACATAGTCCGGTTTTCACGGTGGGCCGGGCGGCGGCGGACGCTTCGAACCTCGGGGCGGGGGAGGAATATTTGCGTTCTCTCGGGGCGGAGGTTTTTTGGAGCGACCGCGGGGGGGACGCGACGTTCCACGGGCCGGGGCAGATCGTCGGGTATCCGATCCTCCGCCTCAAAGGCCGGGACACGCACAAATATTTGCGCGACCTCGAAGGGGTCATCGTGGAGGTTCTTTCGGAGTATGGACTCGAAGGGTGGCATCATCCCGAGTATACGGGGGTGTGGGTGGGGGAGAGGAAGGTATGTGCGATCGGGGTGAAGTTCTCGTCTGGCTGGATCACCTCCCACGGCTTCGCGCTCAACGTTTCGACCGACCTTTCGTGGTTCGAGAGGATCACACCGTGCGGCATTCGGGAGTTTGGTGTGACGAGCCTCGAAAGGGAACTCGGAAGAAGCGTTCCCCTCTCCGAGGTCGAGGAAAAGATCGTTTCGTGCTTCTCGCGCCGCTTCGGAGGATAAGTATGCACATCACCCGGAAGTTTCTGGAAAACCTTTCAAAAATACGTAAATTGAGTGATACGTTTGGCGAGGTTCGGGGATAATATAGTCTGCGTTACGTAACCGGGGCGGGATCTCCCCCTACATTCCCTGCCCGCCCCGTCTGATTATCTTCGGAAGTCCGACTCAATTTAGTATCCTGATTTTATAACCCGGCTTTAATACTCGTAATAACAAGGTCTGCTAGGATGCTGGCGCGAAAGACGATCCAAAGGGGAAATGATGGCTCTCAAGCGGCAGACATTCGTTGTTTTTGCGACTTTGATCCCGGCTTTAGCTTTGCTCATGTTCGCGGCCTCGGTGAGATCCTAGCCCGCCGAGGATGCGGTTGACGAGGATGCCTCCGGCGCACGGTATGCCGCCGGGGGACTCGTCGTCGTTTACGAAGAGGGCGAGCAAAAACCCCTCGCTTCCGTCGGACGCGCCCTCTCCTCCGTGGAGGAGGCCGCCGGTGCCGAGTTGGCGGAGGACATGCCGGACATTGACGCGCAAGTCGTGGAGTTCCCCGAGGTGAAAGGGGACGCCTCTCAAAATTCGCGCGAGGGTTCCCTCGAAGAGATGAAGAGCGAACTCGAGGACAGTCCGGGGGTCGAGGAGGTTTATTACAACTATGTTCGCACCGGGGCCCAGGCGACGAACGACCCGAGGTTCGGCCAGCAATATGGCCTTCGGAAGACGGGGTTTCCGACAGCGTGGAAGCGGCACCCACGCGGCGTGAAGGTCGCCGTCGTGGATAGTGGGGTGGCTGCGGGGCATCCGGATCTCCGGGGGAAAGTCGTGGCGGGGTATGACTTCCACAACAACAACGCTTCGGTCGAGGATCTCAACGGCCACGGCACCCACATAGCGGGGATCATCGCGGCGAAGACAAGCAACGGGGTCGGGGTGGCGAGCGGCTGCCCGAAATGCACGATAGTCGCGGCGAAGGCTTTGGACAAGAACTTGAGCGGCTTCGACTCGAACATAGCCCGCGCCATAAACTGGAGCGTGAACAACGGCGCGAAGGTGGTCAACCTCTCGCTCGGGAGCGACGAGGGCGAGAAGAGCGTCCTCAAACGCTCCATTGACTACGCGAGGAGCAAAGGCGCGGTCGTCGTGGTCGCGGGCGGCAATTACGGTGACAACCGCCGCGTGTGGCCCGCCGTCTATGACAACGTCGTCTCCGTTTCGTACACCGACGCGAGGGATGTGAGGTCTCGGAACTCGAGCTTTGGCGGCTGGATCGACATGGTGGCTCCGGGCGTGAATATCGTCTCGACCGTTCCGGGCGGTTACCAGGCGAAGTCCGGGAGCAGCTTCTCGGCTCCGCATGCCGCCGCCCTCGCGGGCGTCCTCCTCGGACAGAACCGCAGCCCCGGCATTGTCATAAGGCGCATGAAGCTGACCGCCAACGACATCGGGCCTCGCGGCCGCGATGCTTTCTACGGATACGGTCGCATAAACGCCGAAAGGGCCAGCCGCCGCTGAACGTGCCTTTATAGCGCATGCCGGAGAACCTTTTCCGGCGTGCGCTCTTTTGCCTCGCACAGAATCCGGTCGGTACGAAAGGTCGCCATGTTCGCCTGGAATTACTCACCCGGACTCGGTATCCGGCGGAAAGCAAGGGAACGACTCCATATACGGCTCCTCCGGCGCGGATCGCATCTCGGGCGGCTCCGGAGGCGACGCTCTCTATGGCGGCGGCGGCTCCGATGTCCTCGTCGGCAACGGTGGGCAATATTTCATAAGCGGCGATGATGGAAACGATCGCATCATCGCCGACGAAGGGAACCGGGGCTGGATCCCATGCGGCCCCGGCTTTGATACCGTCCGGGCCGACCCGGACGACGTCGTGGACAGAACGTGCGGAACGGAGACGATATATCCGGCCTCTCCTTTTTTATGCCCGTCGCCCCACGACGACGCGGTATGCGAAGAGGAGGAGCATCGCGCCGACAATGGCCGTCACCATGCTCCCGAGGTCGAACTGCGTGTATTGCGGGGTTCCGGTGAGTTGCTCGTAAAGGAAGCCTCCGACGAAGGCTCCGGCGACGCCGAGGAGTATCGTCACGATGCACCCGCCGGGGTCGCGGCCCGGCATGAGTAGTTTGGCTATGACCCCCGCTATGAGGCCGAACAGGATCCAGGCCGCGATTCCCACGTTTTTCTCCTTTTCGTCTATTTCCATATCCGGCAAAGGTTACGCGGAAAGCCGCCGCCTCGTTTCGGTTCTCCGAGAAAATCCTGTTAAACGGACGATTTAGTGAACGATTTTGGGATGGCTTCCGTAATGTTATGGCCGCGCCCGCTATGGCCCACTCGTCGGCGACCGGCGGGGATGTCCAGTTCCAGAACCAAAACAGCCCGCAGACGATCACCCAGACCGCGAACGCGACCCAGTCGAACACGGGCGGCGGAACCGGAGCGGCGGTCGCGCAGGATCTCTCGATCTCCCAAAGCGCGTCGAACGTTAGCCTCCAGGCCGGAGACGATATCTTTATTTGGTGGTTCTGGTGGTAAACGAACTCGGATAGCGAATCCATCGCTGTCGAATATCCGGATCGGCCCTCCGCTTCGAGAGGGTCGATCTTTTTTGTCGGGCGGCATTGTCCGGGTCGTCGAAGCGAGCGGATGGGAGGAATGCCGGGCAGATTGGCGATTGGATCGCGGAGGCTCGATGCGCGATCGTCCGGATTATGCGTGCGCCGATGATGGAACCACCCTCGCCGCCAGGCGGGCGAAGTTTTTTCGGGATGGCCCGGAGCCGCGAACCCGGACTTTTCGGGGATCGAACCTTTCGTCTTCGAGCTAACGTACCCGCTTCGCCTCGAATTTCTCCGGCGGCTCGATGATGCTCTCTTGCGCGGCGACGAGCCGTATCTCCCGCGACCCCGTCCGGTGCGTCTCATCGAGGACGGCGTATATCGCCGAAGCTGTCATCGAAAGCGTCTCGGAGAGGTTGCCGCTCCGCATGAGATGCGCGAGGAAAAGCGCCGCCGTCGCATCCCCCGCCCCATTCACTTCGAGCGGGAGCGAAGGCGTCTCCACCAGCCACGCCGCCTCCCCCGAAACCGCGAGCATCTCGATGGTGTTTTTCTCCGCGTCCTTCCGCCTCAAACTCGTCGTGAGGACGACCGCCGGCCCGAGCCGCCTCGCTTTGTCCGACGCCTCGAGCGCGTCGTCGAGAGTCGAAACCTCCACCCCGGTCAAAAACTCGAGCTCGAACTGGTTCGGCGTTATATAGTCAGCCGCCGGAACCGCCACATCCCGCATGAAATCCGGTATCCCCGGCCTCACGAAAAACCCCCGCCCGACATCCCCCATTACCGGATCACAGCAATAAACAGCCTCCGGGTTGAGCTCCTTCACCCGTCCCACCGCCCCCACGACGACCTCCCCGAGCGAAACATCCCCCATGTACCCGGAGAGAACCGCGTCGCACGTCGGCAAAACGCCCCGGTCCTCGATCCCACGTATCACCCCCGAAATATCCTCCGCCGGAAGCACCGGCCCCCGCCACTCCCCATACCCCGTATGGTTCGAGAAATGAACCGTGTTCACCGGCCATACCTCGAACCCCATCCGCTGCAAAGGAAAAACCGCCGCGCTATTCCCCACATGCCCATATGCCACCGACGACTGTATCGAAAGTATGTTCACCGAAAAGCTCCTCGCTCGCCAAATCGTGGCGCGAATGGTAGCAAGTCCGGCCCCTTCGCGGGTCGCCTCGCTTGACTTCCATAGCTTTTCAATTAACATACAAACAGTATGTATGTTAATGGAGGCGAGATGGCGGAGCGGCGGACTCAGGAAGAGAGGAAAGAGGCGACACGGGCGGCTTTGCTCGGCGCCGGGAGAATGTTGTTCACGGAGAGGGGGTATCACGGGGCTTCGCAGGAGGAGATCGTGGCTCGGGCGGGGATGACTCGGGGGGCTTTGTACCACAACTTCGAGGATGGGAAGCGGGGTTTGTTTCGGGAGGTTGTCGAGGAGATAGAGGCGGAGATCGACGTCGTCGTGGAGGTCGCGGCCCGCGAGGAGTTTGAGCGGAGCGGGGGGATGGTCGAGGCGTGGATGGCTGGGAACCTCGCGTATCTCGAAGCGTGCGCGAGGGAGGACGTGCGGAGGATCCTCTTCGGGGACGCCTCGTCCGCCCTCGAGTGGGAGGAGTGGCGGGAAATTGACGGCTCCCACGGACTCCCGCAAATACGGCAAGGTTTGGAAGCCCTCATCGAACTCGGCCTCCTCGGCGAGCAGCCCGTCGAGCCGCTCGCAAGGTTGTGGTACGGAGCGAGCGTCGAGGCTGGGATGTACGTCGCCGAGGCGGAGGACGCCGGGAAGGCGGTGCGCGAGATGCAAGCCGCGCTCCGGAGGCTCTTCGACGGCATGATCCGATGATACGGGAGCCGGGAGGCCGCCGGAAACGATGCCCCATTGAAAAGCGTCGCGCGTCTCCGCGAGAGTTCGCGCCGCCCGCACGGAACTCTTCGCCCGGATCCCACACGCCCCCCATATGCGGCCCGCCGAAATACGGGCGAAAGTTCCAGCCGGACAAACTTCAAACCGTGGAGGAAAGAAAATGACGTGGATAATCCTCATAATCGCCGGACTCTTCGAAGTCGGAATGGTGATGGGACTCAACTTTTCTGAAGGTTTCACGCGGCTTTGGCCGAGCCTCATAATGCTCGTCTCCGGCGGCATAAGTTTTTATTTGCTCTCCGTCGCCATGCAAAACCTGCCCGTCGGGACGGCGTACGCGGTGTGGACGAGCATCGGAGCCGTCGGGGCGGTCACGCTCGGCATTCTGTTTTTGGACGAGCCAGCGAACGTGCTTCGCATCGTCGGGATCCTCACCGTCCTCGGCGGAGTCGTCCTTCTCCGAGTCGCCGAGGGCGGATAGTGGAGATTTCGTAATTTCTGTGGTCGTCGGAGACGATTTCGGCGGCAGATTCGTTTCGTGGAGTGTGGAGCATGTTCGCAAAAATCTGGAAATCCAAAATAGCGGCTCCGCTCCGGGGGCGGGCGTTTCGGAGGGTGTTCGCCGGGGAGGGGCTCGCCGTCCTCGCCGACCAAATGTTCTTCATCGCGCTCACGCTTCTGGTTTTGGATGTGGCGGGGCCGGGGTTGCAGCTCGGCTCGGTTCTCGCGGTCGCCTCGGTTCCCGGCGCGGCGTTCATGCTCGTCGGCGGCTGGCTCTCCGACCGCGTCTCCCCGGTGTCCATCCTCGTTTTCGCGAACGCTGGACGGGCGATCCTCACCGGCATCCTCGCCGCCCTCGTCCTCGCCGACTCGATACAGCTTTGGCACCTTTATTTTCTCGCCGGATTCCTCGGACTCCTCGATGCTTTCCACTATCCGGCCTCCCTCTCGGTCGTCCCGAAGGTCGTGAGGAAGGAGTCGCTCGCCCCGGCGAACGCCCTCGTCCAGGGGGCGGAGCAGTTCGGGGGACTCGTCGGACCCGCCCTCGCCGCCGCCGCCGTCGCCTTCGTGGGACTCGGCGCGACCTTCGGGGTTTTCACTCTCATGTTCCTCGTGACCGCACTCATCGTGGCGAGCGCCGTCCGGCCGTCGGCCGAGTTCATGGAAAATGCGGAGGAAGCCGCCGAAGTCGGAGTGGGTTCCTCCGCATCGTCCGGCGGGATCGTCGAAGGACTCAAATACGTTTGGCGCGACCCGGTGATACGGATGATGGTGCTTCTTTTCACCGCGTTCAGTTTCGCGGCGATCGGGCCGATCATAGTCGGAGGAGCCGCCCTCGCCGAAGCCCGTCTCGGCGGAGCGGGTTCCCTCGGAATCCTTTTCTCGGCCTTCGGAGGAGGCTCGCTCGCCGGACTCGCCCTCTCGTCTTTCGGAACTCCGAGGCCGGGGCGGCGGGGTTTCACGGCGCTCGGCGCGTCGGCGGCGTTCGGCATTCTCCTCGGCTCGCTCGGGTTTTCGACGGGGCTTGTCTCGGCGGCAATTTCCGCGGCCGGGGCCGGGGCCGCCGCCGGGTATCTCGGGGTCGTCATGGTTACGTGGCTGCAAGAAAGAACCGATTCCGCCTTCACCGGGCGCGTGATGAGCCTCGTCATGTTCGCCGCCGTCGCCCTCGACCCCGCCTCATACGCCTTCGCCGGATTCCTGTCCGCCCTCGGACTCAAAACCCTCTTTCTCGCCGCCGGGGCGGTCATGCTCCTCGCCGTACTCGTCGGCGCTTCGAGCCGGGAGCTTCGGAGGTTTTGATGGATAAATTATCGAAAGGAGAGTCGTGATCCTCGCTGTCATCATCGCCTGCGAAATAAGTTTCTGGCTATTCCTCGGAGCGGGTCTCGCGAGTCGTTATTTGCTGAATTTGCGTACGCTCGGAGCCGCGCTCCTCATATGCGTTCCGCTCGTGGATCTCATCCTCCTCGCCGCGACGATCATAGATTTGCGAGGCGGAGCCGAGGCGAGCTTCGCGCACGGCCTCGCCGCCGTGTACCTCGGATTCTCCGTTGCGTTCGGACACGGCATCATACGGTGGGCCGACGCGCGTTTCGCCCACCGTTTCGCCGGAGGCCCGCCCCCCGAACCAAAACCGAAGCACGGAAAAGAAAAGATCGCGCACGAATGGCGGGAGTTCGGCAAAGGCTCCGTCGCATGGGCCATAAGCTGTGCGCTTCTCGCCGGGGCCATAGTTTTCGTGAACGACCCGGCGAGCACGGAAGCGTTCGTTTCGTGGATCGGGCGTCTCACCCTCGTCCTCGGCGTGTGGTTCGTTTTTTGGCCGCTCGGATACACTGTCTTCCCGCCGAAGCCGAAAGCCGAAGCGTGATGAGGTTAATCTTCCCCGCATAGCGGGCAAACACGGGTGCGGAAGTCGAATCGGAAAGATCGAATAATTAAGGAGTTTCCGACATGGCCGAAAGACTCGATGGAACCGTCGCGCTCATCACGGGCGCGTCGAGCGGTATCGGACAGGCGGCGGCGAAGTCGCTCGCCGAAAACGGCGCGACGGTCGCGGTGGTTGCGAGACGGAGGGAACGCCTCGACGACCTCGTGAAAGAGATCGAAAGTTCGGGCGGAAAGGCTCTCGCTGTCGAGGCCGACGTCACCGAACAAAGTCAGGCGATTGACGCCGTGGAGAAGACCGTCTCCGAGCTTGGTCGCCTCGACACGGTTTTCAACAACGCCGGAGTCATGCTCAACGGCCCCATCGTGGACGCGCCGACCGAGGAGTGGGGCCGGATGGTGGATCTCAACGTGAAGGGGCTTTTGTACGTCGCCCACGCCGCTTTGCCCCACCTTCTCTCCGCCGCCGAGAACGGCCCCCGGAACGTCGCCGACCTCATAAACACGTCGTCGGTGGCGGGTCGCCGGGCGAGGAGCGGGGCCGGGGTATACAACCTCACGAAGTTCGGGGTCGGGGCTTTCAGCGAGTCGCTCCGGCAGGAAGTCACCGAGCGGCACGTCCGCGTCTCGCTCGTCGAGCCGGGGGCGGTGGACACGGAATTGGCGAGCCATCTCCGCGATGAAATACGCGAGCAGTCCATGAAGCGCTTCGAGGGGAAGGACATTCTCCAGGCGGAGGACATCGCCGACGCCGTCTCGTACATCGTCACCCGCCCGAGGCACGTGGCGATAAACGAGATCCTCATCCGACCGACCGAACAGGAGGGATGAAAGTTGAAATTCGGAATCTCCACGTTCGTCACCAACGACGGCATCGCCCCGGCCCCGCTCGCCCGCGCCGTCGAGGATCGGGGGTTCGACTCGATCTTCCTCGCAGAGCATACGCACATACCGACGAGTCGGAAGACACCGTATCCGGGTGGCGGGGATTTGCCGCGGAAATATTACCGGACGCTTGATCCGTTCATCACGCTCACCGCGATGGCGATGGTCACGGAGAAATTATTGCTTGGGACGGGGATCGCGCTCATGATCCAACGCGACCCCATCGTCACCGCGAAGGAGATCACAAGCCTCGACCTCGTCTCCGGCGGACGCTTTCTCTTCGGCGTCGGAGTTGGATGGAACCGCGAGGAAATATCTAACCACGGAGCCGACCCGAGGAAGCGCGGACGCCTCATGGACGAGCGCATCCGGGCGATGCGCGAGATATGGACGAAGGACGAGGCCGAGTTCCACGGCGAGTTCGTTGACTTCGATCCGGTCTTCGCGTGGCCGAAGCCCGTCCAAAAACCGCACCCGCCCATATACGTCGGAGGAGGTTCTCCGGCCTTCGACCGAACCGCCGAATACGGCGACGTGTGGCTCGCCAACGGACTCCCGCCCGAAAAGCTCGAACCGTTAATTCCCGAGATGCGCGAGAAGGCCGGAAGGGACGTTCCCGTCGCCGTATTCGGGGCCGCGCCGGAGAACATCGAAGGATATGAAAACTCGGTGTCGAGCGGGTTCTTCTCAGCCTCGAAACGATGTCCGAGTCCGAGACGATAAAGAAGCTCGACGAGCTTGCCGGGGCGGTTGAAGGTTCGAGATGATATCGGGTTCGGGTGGATGACTCCGTTCGGTGCGACACGTTCCTTCGCGGTGAAGGGAGCGGTTGATATGAAATCCCGTTGACGGCTCGGTGTCTTTGTTCGCGCGGGAGTCGGGAAGGGCGAATATCCCCCCGGAGCGGGCGATGGTTCCATCGCCCGGATTCCGCGTGATCGGAGCCGGTGCGAGAAACGTCGGCCTCGACCGGGGAATATCCGGGAAGATATAATTCGGAGGGCGATGGGAAGGAGGCCGAATGTGAGCATCGTGGTGA
>Ga0136627_1000824_pt1 | contig 12169 bp, 11 predicted proteins | sample AntDrymUQ4892206_2_FD_104652 | JGI IMG/M metagenome (GOLD analysis project Ga0136627, IMG submission 104652) | Polar desert sand microbial communities from Dry Valleys, Antarctica - metaG UQ489 (22.06) | ecosystem: Environmental > Terrestrial > Soil > Desert | place: Antarctica: Dry Valley... | reverse complement strand
TACGCGAGCTACGGTTACTCCCCGGGTGACGCTCGATCATGTGCTGGTTGATCGACGGGCTGCTATCCACCGCTTCGACACCCATCGTCTGCCGCGTAGCGACCATCGTGCGGTGTATGCCGAGCTCACCCTGCCGCGGCGGTAGTAGCGCACGACCTTTTCGGTGAAAACGTCATGGAGCTGGGCGGCGAGAGGACGTTTTCAGGGAAAAGCGTGGAGGAGGATTCGACGCCGCTCCCACGTTCTAGCGGGCGGCTGGTTACCATGATTGCGCGCCGGGTTGTACGGCCGTTGTTCTTGGAGAGGTCTTCTGGTCTCGTGACAATACAGCTCGATACCGCGGTCACCGCTGAGCCGGTTGTATCCGAAGCCCCCGAGGATCAGTCCCAGACTTCACAGTCGCGGCGCAGCATTCGCGCTGTGCTGGGTAGCTATCTCGCCCTTACCAAGCCCCGCATCATCGAGCTGCTGCTGGTGAGCACGCTGCCGACCATGTTCCTGGCGGCGCGGGGCGTCCCGTCTGTCGGCGTGGTACTGGCCACCCTTGTCGGTGGTGCGCTCGCAGCTGGTAGTGCCAATGCACTCAACTGTGTGATCGACCGTGACATCGATCAGGTGATGCACCGTACCGCCGCCCGACCACTGCCCCGTCACACTGTGACACCGCGAGCGGCGCTGCTCTTCGGCCTCACCCTGGGCGTGCTGGCCGTAGTGCTGCTGGCCACTACCACTAACCTGCTCGCGGCCGGGCTGGCACTTACCGCCATCGTGTTCTACGTCGTCGGTTACACCATGCTGCTCAAACGCCGCACCCGACACAACATCGTCTGGGGTGGCGCCGCCGGCTGCATGCCGGTGCTGATCGGTTGGGCGGCGGTCACCGGAACGCTCGACTGGCCAGCGCTAGTGCTGTTCGGTGTCATCTTCTTTTGGACTCCGCCGCACTACTGGCCCCTGGCCATGCGCTACGCCGACGACTACGCCCGCGCCGGTGTTCCGATGCTCCCGGTCGTAGCGGCCCCCCGTGTAGTGACCCGGCAGATCCTGCTGTACTCGATTGCTATGGTCGCCTGCTCGTTGGCGCTGTGGCCGCTGGATATGGGTTGGATATACGGCGCGAGCACGCTCGCGTTGGGGGCATGGTTTCTGTTCCACGCCTACCGGCTGCACGCGTCCGTGGTCTCCGGCGAGCTCGCACCCCGCCCCATCGTGCTGTTTCGGGTCTCCATCATCTACCTGACGCTATTGTTCGCCGCGGTCGCCGTTGACGTACTGGTGTAGCGGTGTCGCAGCCGTGGTTCGTCGTGGCGGTGGTCGGCCCCACCGCCACCGGTAAGTCAGCGTTGGGGGTGCAGCTGGCGCGGCGTCTTAGCGGAGATGTCATCAACGCCGATGCCATGCAGCTGTACCGCGGCATGGACATCGGTACCGCGAAACTTTCTGACGACGAGCGTGGCGGTGTCGCTCATCACCTGCTCGACATCTGGCCGGTGACCAAGAACGCCAATGTCGCCGAGTATCAGCAGCGTGCCCGTGAGCAGATAAATCAGCTTCGGGACGCCGGTCGGATCCCGGTCGTGGTGGGTGGTTCCGGGTTGTACGTGCGGGCGGTGTTGGACGCGATGGAGTTCCCCGGTACCGACCCGCGGATTCGCGACAAGTACGAGCAGAAGCTGGAACTTATCGGTTGCTACGCCCTGCACCGTGAGCTCGCCGCGCTCGATCCGGCGGCGGCGGGGGTGATCCTACCCAGCAACGGTCGCCGCATCGTTCGAGCGCTAGAGGTCATCGAACTCACCGGCGCGCCTTTCCCCGCCAAGCTGCGGACCCCCCAACCGGTATACGACACGGTGTACGTGGGGCTGGAGTCCGCGCCTGCTGCCCTGGACGAGCGAATCAACTACCGCGTGCACCAGATGTGGGAGACGGGGCTGGTCGATGAGGTGCGTGGGCTGGAAGCGCGAGGCCTCCGCGACGGTCCTACCGCCCGCCGTGCGCTCGGCTACCGCCACGTGCTGGAGATGCTGGACGGCCGACTCACCGAAGCCGAGGCGATCGAGGCCACGGCGTTACGGACCAGGCAGTTCGTGCGTCGCCAGCGCTCGTGGTTCCGACGTGACAACCGAATCTCGTGGCTCGACGGCGCGGCTCCTGACGTGACCGATCGTGCACTGCGACTCATCGCCGCCGGGCCGCTCACTTCTGAAGCTGGTCCCGGTGACGGCCTGATGCCCCGTTACGGGCCGTAGAGTAGGTGAAATGAACACGCCGCACTGGATTTCGTTCGCCAAGGGACACGGCAGCGGAAACGACTTCGTGATCCTGCCGACCCCCACGCCGAACTGGATCTCAGCCCCGCCCAGGTGGTTGCGCTGTGCGACCGGCGCACCGGAATCGGTGGCGATGGCATACTGCGCGTGGTGCCGGCGGCGAAAGACCCTGCCAGCGTGGCCCAGGCCGGCGAAGCCGAATGGTTCATGGACTACCGCAACGCCGATGGCTCACTGGCGCAGATGTGCGGCAACGGGACGCTGGTCTTCGCGCGGTACTTGGCCGCCGAAGGTCTTGCCGAGCCCGGCATCTTGCATATCGCGACCCGCAGTGGTGTGAAAGAGGTACAGGTACGTTCCGGTAGTAACCCTTACACGGGACCGGTCACCGTAGAACTTGCGCTACCACGGTTGGGCGAGGCCACCAGCGTGATCGTCAACGGCGTTTCCCTGCCCGCCATTGCGGTGGACGTGGGTAATCCGCACGCGGTCTGTATCGTCGCAGCTCCGTTGGAAAAGTTTGACTTCTCGACCGCTCCCCAATACGACCCGACGGTTTTCCCGGAAGGGGTGAACGTAGAGCTCATCACCGTGCCCCAACCAGCAGACTCCAGTAGTGCCACGCCCCGCTCCGATCTGCAGGTACAGATGCGGGTTTACGAGCGAGGATCGGGAGAGACACAATCCTGTGGCAGCGGTGCCGCCGCTGCGGCCGCTGCGGCACTGCATGCTGCGCAGCCCGATTCAGTAGCTTCGTTGCAGGTGCCGCTTGGGACTGTGTGGGTAGACCTTCCGGGGGGACAGCTACGGATCGAACTCACCGAGACTGCCGCGCTGCTGACCGGACCCGTTGTCATCGTTGCGAAAGGACAATGCCTGTTATGACATTGCCCGAGATGGCGCCATCTGCTGTAACTTTCTCTGCCTCCGAGCTGGAGAAATTCTCTCGGCACGTCAGTGACGTCCTGACCGCGGCGGAACCGGTTTTTCTTGCCGGAATGGGTGCGACGCCGGAGGTGACGAAATCGCCTGGCGACTATGCCACCGCGATAGACCTCAAGCTGGAACGGCTGCTAGGGCAGGGTTTGGCGCAACGTACCGGGCTCGCGGTGGCGGGTGAGGAGTTCGGGGGTGCCGATATCCATGCTGGCGAGCCGGTGTGGCTGATCGATCCGGTTGACGGTACAGCTAATTTCATGCACAGCTCCCCGTTGAGCGGGATGAATTGCGCGTTGATCTCCGGTGGGGTCCCGGTGCTCGGAGCGACGTGGCTTCCGGCGCTCAACCAGCGTTACCTTGCCGTCGCCGGTGGACCTGTCCGGTGTAACGGCGCCGTGATAGTGCCGCGAGAGCCCGCAGAACTAGAAGACGTCATCGTTGGTGTCGGGAACCCGCAGACCCACAGCGACCGGTTTCCCAAGCGGTATCGACGCACCCTCATCGAGCGGTTGCTGGATCGGGCGTTTCGGGTACGCATGCTGGGTTCGTGTGCGCTGGAGCTGGCCTGGGTAGCCGGCGGCCCGCTGGGTGCCACGGTGCAGTTTGCGGTGCATCCGTGGGACCTTGCGCCGGGTATCTGTCTGGTGTCAGCCGCTGGCGGGAGCAATGCGACGCTTGACGGTAGACCGTTCACGCTGCGCGAGCCGTCGGTGCTATCGGCGGTGCCCGGTGCCGCCGATGAGCTAGCAGAGCTAGTAGCCTCGTTGGGCGATCCCGCCGAGTACGCCGACGCCTGATCACTCGCAAAGCGAAGAACCTCATGGCCGTATCCGCGTCTGATCTACTTCAGTTTCCTCCCGAGGCCCTCGAGGTCGGGCAGGGGATCGTCCTTGATTGGTATGACGGGCCGCGCGAGGGGTTCCTGCGTCTGAACAAGCCCTTATCGTGGTGGTACTACCGCTTGTATGCCGAGGCGAGGCGAGAGGAAGACCCAGACGACCGTCTCTACCTGTTCGCCCTCGCACCCGACGATGTGCCGCAGCGACTCATTAGCGCGCTCGCCGAACTGGAGCCTCCCAAGGAACGAGTGTGGGTGCCAATGTGGCATTTCTCCAGCAAGGAGGCACAGCAGGTGGCCGAACAGGCGGTCGATGCGCTTATCGCAGAGATCGGGGATCCTGTACTGCTTGTTCGTTCTGTCGACCTGCTACAGCTCCAGAAGCTGTGGCTGCTCGTTCCGTGAACGTTCCATAACTCCGGATCAATGGCTGAGGGAAGCATAAAACTGAGTGAGTGGTTGGATGGCGAGATGACCGACCGACTCGACGCCGCGACGCAGGCGATGATGCAGACAAACCAGGCCAACTGGGACGCGCGGACTCCGGTACATGTGGCTAGCCAGTTCTACGGCCTGGACGGCGCGAAGGATCCGTTCTACTGGTTCGCCGAGTTCGAGTGGGAAGATCTCGGTGAGCTGGAGGGACGTGATGTACTGCACCTACAGTGTCACCTCGGCACGGAGACGATCGCGTTCGCCCATAAAGGTGCTCGGACGGTTGGTTTGGATTTTTCAGCCGAGGCTGTGACCCAGGCTAGGCAGATAGCGCAGCAGGCCGGGGTCGAGGTGGAGTATGTGCAGTCCAATGTTTACGACGCGGTGAGCGCCCTCGGCGGGCGGCGCTTCGATGTGGTTTACACCGGCAAAGGTTCCCTGGCCCACCTGCCCGATGTGCATCGTTGGGCAGCGGTGGCGGCCAAACTCTTACGACCGGATGGTCGGCTATATGTGGCGGAGTTTCATCCCCTGCTGGGAGCCCTGGACCACACCGCGCAACAGGGAGCCGGACTGGATCTGGTACTGGACAAAGACTATTTAGAGGGCCGTGGTGCGCAGGAGTGTGAAGCCACGTACACCTACACGGACGGGCCGGCCGTGCAGGGCGCAACCGTGGCCTACCAATGGGCGCATAGCATCGGAGAGGTAGTCAATGCGCTGCTCGGGGTGGGTCTACGAATTACCAGGCTGCGGGAGACGACAGCGGTTCCATGGCGACAATGGGAGGAGATGGTACCTACGGACAACGGATGGTGGCAATTTCCTGATAACGCTCCTCGGGTGCCGCTGCTCTACGCACTACGGGCGAGTAAAGAGGAGTGAACATTGGCTGACGAAGTGCCGGCGTGTTAGCTCGGTGCCGACCAGAATTTCGATCGTTTCCTGTCAGGTGACTGGTCGTCGAGTGAGATCAATACGGTGACTGGAGAGCCGTGACGGGTAAGGGTGTGACTGGTTATATCCTACCTCGTGCGAAAATAGTTAGATCGCTATTGAAAATCCGCTACCAGGTGGAACCACTACTCCCATTGTCCTAGTGGGTGACACGGTCCGTCGGTCGGTTCGACCGTCGAGTCCTCAGGTCCATAAATTACTTTTACACTTGGAAGCAAAAGGTTTTCAAGGAGCTCCTCGGTTTCTCGGTATTGATGAAAAGGGCAGGGAGATCCTAAGCTTCATCGAAGGTGAAGTGACGGTGTTCTCACCGCCCTCCGGCATGTTCGATGACGAGGCATTAGCCGCTGCGGCAAAACTTTTGCGTTGTTTTCATGACGCCACGACGGATTTTTGCTCCTCACACCCTCAACATTGGCAGTTCCAAATCGGAGCACCACGGTCCGGTCCAGTCATCTGCCACAATGACGTTGGTCCTTACAACACCGTCTATAACAATGGCCGCCCTACTGCTTTCATCGATTGGGATTTCGCTGCACCGGCACCGCGAGAATGGGATATTGCCTATGCGTTGTGGCGTTTCGTGCCTCTCTACGCCGACGCGCAATGCGCAAAACTCGGTTGGCCGCTAACCCCAAGAGGACCACGCATCCGTCGCTTCCTCGACGCTTACGAACTGGATGATCGTATCGATGTGTTGAACGTAGTCAAAGAGCGCCAAGAGTCTGTTCGATTGACCATCGAGTCTAAAGCCGCCGACCTCGACCCCGTTTACGTTGATCTCCTGGCCGAGGGACGCGTGATCGAGATCCTGGGCAACACCTCTTATTTAGAACAATCGAGACAGGAGTGGAATTGCTTCCTCCAATGACCAATCAGCCCGTAGCAATCGATCCGATAACGTCAAAAGTTATTTATTGACGATCTATTTCAACCTGTGTGAAGAGGTGTCGGTGCCGCTCACTCCAGCGCACTTGGTTTTCCACATCGTCCAGGTAACCATTGGCTGCCCAGGTGAGCTGCGGCTCGTTTCCGTTGTCGGCCAGCTTTCGCGCGAGGCCGAGTCCGTCACGCTGGCAGGCAATGACTTTTTCGGCTCAGTCAATCGATGGGTCTTCGCCATACGCTTCGATGAACCGGCGCAGCCGGGAAGACCGGTCTGGTGCAGTTGAGTAGCGCAGCCAACGAAGACATTGCGCGTCATCTCGAAATGGGGCGACGTATTCCAGCGCGTACGCCACATCAAAGGACGACGGGGCAGGGCGCGCGTAGTCCCAGTCGATGAGACCGACCGGTTTGAGATCGTGCCAAACGACGTTCCACGGCCCGAAGTCTCCGTGGCAGATGATGCTGCTTCCAAGTGGCGCCGTGGCTCCGCTGGCCCATACGGCATGGTCGGCAGGGTGGAAGCCGGCTATTACCTCGTGGTACTCGCGCAGTAAACGAGCGAAAGCATCGAGACCGCGTTCATCGACGACCTTCGCCCACCCATCTGCTCCGCTCTCTCCTTCAATATAGGTCAACATTTCGCGACCCTGATCATCGAAGCCGAGCACACGAGGTGAGTAGGTGAATCCCACCTGTTCCAAGTACGTCAGTAAGGCATGGATCGTTGGTGTCCACGGGTGAGTCGGGCGTCGAACGGTGTCGCCGATTCGAACAACTTTTCGGTTCGGGTTGTCTTGAAGCACTTCTTCGATATCCATGGATGAATCTATAGTCAGTGGCTATGTTCTCAGTTTTTTCGTTGACCAGATTCTAGCTTAAATTGACAACCTTAGTCCAGTAGTTCATCCAGGAGGCGAACAACTACACCTGTGGTCGTCGACCGGTCTGAGATAGCACTGAAGGTGGCTATTGGCTTCCGGACATAGCAAGACGTGTCCCGTTAATGCGCTCAACGAAGTCCTTCATTGATGTAACGGCTGGTATGGCGTGCGTTTCGAGAAGAAAGTGCCCACCGTCCAAGATGTGGGCTTCCATACGCGGCAAATCCTCCATCCACGAAAGCGTTTCGGCAAGGTCAAAGAAGGCATCGTGTCGTCCCCACACCATAAGAGCAGGTGGTTGATACGTACGAAGATAGTCTGAGATAGAATCAAATCCTGCAACGTAGTTACCATAGTCGGCAATCAATGATCGCTGAGCTGCTAGCCGGCCTGACTGCGACATCACGCGCCAATTCTCCTCCCAAACAGATGGGGAGATTTTTCGAGCCACTTCATCCGGCACTCCGGCTACGTACTGGTCATGAGTACCGTCGAGTGTTAAATGTGCTGTCGCAGCGGCTTCATTTTCACTATCAGGATGAGACCAAAATGCCAGCGTATCCTTCCACAGTGGGCCAAATCCAGTCCGATGAGCATTTGCATTCTGTATGATCAGACCTCGGACCAATTCTGGGTTGTCCATAGCGATGCGAAGCCCAACAGGGGCCCCAAAGTCATGTAGGTACACGTATCGCTCACCTACGTGCAGATGATCGAGAAGTTCGACTAAAGCCGCTGCGTAGCCGTCGAACGTTGCGTTCCTTAGCACGTCAGAACTACCAAATCCAGGCATATCGGGCGCAATCACGTAGGCTACGTCAGCTAGAACTGGGGTAATGTTGCGGAACGTGTTGGCTGAACTTGGAAACCCATGGATCAGTAGGGCTGCAGGATGTCGTTTGTCGCCGGCCGTAACAAAGGACAGTTCAGCTCCGCCTGTCAACTTGATCGAAGATCTTGTAACGGGGGTCACCGTAACTCCTTTCTTTCTCAAACACGCTCTAAGGGGATGCGAAGTCAGCTAAGGAACTGACGGGTCAGCGCTATGGCCGCCTCGGGGCTGTCGGCTGTGTGAAGTAGACCGCACCCGATTCGCTCAAGAAAACGACGTGCTTCGTCATCTTCGGTGGGTAGAACGACCGGTTTTTCCGCCTTCACGGTTAAGGCGATCTCCGAAAGCGTGCCCGCTTCGGCGTTGCCGCAAGCAATCACAACATCGCTTGATAACACGTTGATGTTGTTGCGAGCGCTTCCCATTCCGGTCACTATGGCGATATCTACGGCCTCCGATACTTCCTTCGTGTCAGATTTCGGCAGGATTCCTATCACCAAGCCGCCGGCTTGTTTCGCGCCGATACTTACCGCATTCATGACACCGGCGTTACGGCCTCCGCTCAGCAACACCCAACCTTCAGCGGCTATGAGAGTCCCAAGCCGCTGAGCCCATACCATTGCTTGGACAGTGGCGTTCTCGCCACCACCCATCACGCCTATGACTGTCCGCAGCACGGCGCTCAGGTTACTACGGGCGTAGTGGGCAGAATTCGAACGGCTGCTGGATCGGGCTTTTCGAGTGCGCTTATTGAAACCTGTGTGCTGGAACTGGCGTGGGCGGCCGAGACCCGCTGGGTGCTTTCAGGTTCGTCATGGCCAGTACGAGCGCTAAGCAGTCGGCGACCGAGATCGCGTGTTCACTCCTCCATCTCTGTCCGATAAATTGCTGGTTAGATCTTAGCATTTTTGATGGTTAATGCTCAGAGAAACTGTTGATTAGTGTGTTATGTTTGCTTCATGGTCGGCCACACTGAACTGCTACCACGGCGAGCGCTCGCCGTGGTCTCGGAGTCACTTGTTGATTTCCGTGTGCTGGTGATTCAGGGAGCACGCCAGGTTGGCAAGACCACGTTGGCTCGTTCGCTCGCGCACCAGCTCGGCGCGACGTATCTGACTATGGACCGCGCCGAGGACAAATCGGCCGCGGTAGCTGACCCCGCTACCTTCCTCGAAGCGTTCGGCGCACCGCTGGTGATCGATGAGGTGCAGCGCGTGGGCGAACCGCTGGTGCTGGCGGTAAAGGCGGCAGTCGATGTCGATGATCGACCGGGACGTTTCCTACTGACCGGATCGACGAACTTTCTCACCGGCCCCGCGATCGCCGAGACCTTAGCTGGCCGGGTCGATATCGTCACATTGTGGCCACTGTCGCAGGGAGAGCTCCGCGACAGCACCGAAGGTGCCGACAACTTCGTAGATCGAGCCTTCGCGGCCCCGGCCGATCTCATCCGGCATTCTGGACCCGCTCTCCGCCGCGCCGACTACTTTGACGCTGTATGCACTGGCGGTTACCCAGCAGCGCAACGGCTGAGCGGGCGAAACCGTCGCAGATGGTTCGGCAGTTACGTGCAGACCGTGCTGCAACGCGAGGTAGAGGTAGCCGCGGACATCCGGCGAGCCGATGCGCTAGCGGCGATGATCCGCTTTTTCGCAGCCACCACCGCGCAGGAGTTGGTGCTCAGCACGCTTGCTCAACGTCTCACCATCGACCGGGCCACGGCACAGAGCTACCAGCCTTGGCTCGAGACAGTTTTCCTCATTCACCGAGTGCCCGCGTGGAGTCGCAACCTTGCCGCTAAAGTCGTCAAACGCCCCAAGATTCACCTCACCGACACCGGAGTTGCCGCGGCCCTCCTGGGCAAGGACTCGCAAGCGCTACAACGCCCCACCGATCCGGCCGCGGGTTCTTTGTTGGAGACCTTTGCCGTAAACGAGCTTGCCAAGCAGCTCACGTGGAGCCAGATTCCCGCGCGAATGTTCCACTACCGGGAAACGGATGGCGCTGAGGTCGACATCGTCGTGGAGGCCGACGACGGAAGCGCCATAGCTCTAGAAGTTAAGGCAACTTCCACGCCGCGTAGCGAGGATTTTCGCGGATTAGCTTTGCTACGCGATCATCTCGACCGGACCGGGAGAGACTTCCTCATCGGCGTGGTATTGCACACAGGCGAGCGGCGATTGTCCTTCGGAGACCGCTTGTTAGCGCTCCCTATCGCAGACCTATGGACGTAGCGGCCGAGCGAATAAGGAGAGGCCGTCATGTCGGCACACGCGCTGAGAGCGCTCGGCATGGACTGGCTCCGCACGTGTGGGAATGTCACAAGCAGTCGCTAGATTAGACAGTGGACCTTTGTTTCTATGTACTTGACCCACATGTCATCTGGAGCGACACGGCGCATGACTGATCGACCTACCCCTCTTTCGAAGACTCAAGCACCGGAGACTCAAGCACCGGGAACTCGTTCTTCAGGCAACCTGGTGGTCCACGGTGCCCGCGAGCACAACCTGCGTGACGTGGACGTGGAGCTGCCGCGCGACAGCCTGATCGTCTTTACCGGGTTGTCCGGTTCGGGTAAATCGAGCCTGGCGTTCGACACCATCTTCGCCGAAGGACAGCGTCGTTACGTGGAGTCGCTATCGGCTTACGCTCGCCAGTTCCTGGGCCAGATGGACAAGCCCGATGTGGACTTCATCGAAGGGCTGTCCCCGGCGGTTTCCATTGATCAGAAATCCACGAACCGCAATCCGCGCTCCACCGTCGGCACCATCACCGAGGTCTACGACTACCTCCGGCTGCTGTTCGCGCGAGCGGGAACGCCGCACTGTCCCAAGTGCGGCAAACTCATCAGCCGGCAAACCCCGCAGCAGATCGTGGACCGCGTGCTCGCTATGGAGGAGGGAACCCGGTTCCAGGTCCTCGCCCCGGTGATCCGTGGGCGCAAGGGTGAATATGCCGACCTGTTCGCCGAACTACAAGCCAAAGGTTACGCACGTGTTCGCGTAGACGCTGTGCTTTATCCGCTCACCGAGCCGCCGACGCTCAAGAAGCAGGAAAAACACACCATCGAGGTGGTAGTGGACCGGTTGGCGGTAAAAGACAGCGCGAAGCGGCGGCTCACCGACTCGGTGGAGACGGCGCTACGACTGGCCGACGGGCTGCTGATCCTGGAGTTCGTTGACCTCGATGACGACGACCCTCAGCGGGAACGCACGTTCTCCGAACACCTGGCCTGCTTGGACGACGACCTGTCGTTCGAGGCGCTGGAGCCACGGTCCTTCTCGTTCAATTCACCGTTCGGGGCATGCGGAGAATGCTCCGGCATCGGCACCCGTAAAGAGGTGGATTCGGAACTGGTGGTGCCCGACGATGAGCGAACCCTAGCCGAGGGCGCCGTTGCACCCTGGTCCACCGGGCACAACGCCGAGTACTTCCTGCGACTGCTCGGTGGTCTAGGGGACACGCTGGCGTTCGATGTGAAAACCCCGTGGCGAGCGCTGCCGGCCCGAGCGCAGAAAGCGATCCTGCACGGGCATGAGGCCGAGGTTCACGTTCGTTACACCAACCGGTACGGGCGGGAACGGTCCTATTATGCGGCTTTCGAGGGGGTCATTCCGTTCTTGGAGCGTCGCCACGCCGACACCGAGAGCGAGTACAGCCGGGAACGCTACGAGGGCTACATGCGTGACATCCCATGTGGAAGTTGTCGTGGCGCTCGACTGAAGCCGGAAGTACTCGCCGTCACCATCGCCGGGCGTAACATCGCCGAAATTTGCGCGCTTTCTATTGCCGAATGCTCGGACTTTCTGCGCGACATCGAGCTCGATGATCGTCAGCGGTTGATTGCCGAGCGGGTGCTTAAAGAGATCACCGAACGGCTAACCTTCCTACTTAACGTGGGGTTGAACTACCTGTCACTGGAGCGCCCGGCGGGCACCCTGTCAGGTGGTGAGGCGCAACGCATTCGCCTTGCCACGCAGATCGGCTCCGGTCTCGTCGGGGTGCTGTACGTGCTGGACGAACCGTCGATCGGGCTGCATCAGCGGGACAACCGGCGGTTGATCCAGACCCTACTGCGTCTCAAAGAGCTGGGTAACACCCTGATCGTGGTCGAACACGACGAAGACAC
>Ga0136627_1000823_pt1 | contig 12172 bp, 11 predicted proteins | sample AntDrymUQ4892206_2_FD_104652 | JGI IMG/M metagenome (GOLD analysis project Ga0136627, IMG submission 104652) | Polar desert sand microbial communities from Dry Valleys, Antarctica - metaG UQ489 (22.06) | ecosystem: Environmental > Terrestrial > Soil > Desert | place: Antarctica: Dry Valley... | reverse complement strand
GTGGGCCTGGTGTGGAGGCTCCTACCCTCCCTACCCGCCCTACCTGCCCTACCCGCCCTGCCAGCCCTACTAAGGCAGTTCCAATCCGCGAAAGAAGTACCCGAGCTCGAACGCCGCCGTCTCCGGCGCATCCGATCCGTGCGTCGCGTTGTTGTCGATCGAGGCGCCGAATTCTTTCCGCAGCGTGCCGGCCTCGGCCTTGGCCGGGTCGGTCGCGCCCATCAGGTCGCGCCACTTCTTGATCGCGCCATCGGCTTCGAGACACATCACGATGCACGGGCCCGACGACATGAAATCGGTCAGCCCGCCGAAGAACGGCCGCTCTTTGTGCACGTCGTAAAACCCTTCCGCTTCGCGCTTGGACATGTGGATCATGCGCAGGGCGCAGACGCGGAAGCCGGCCGCTTCGACCTTCGCGAGAATCTGGCCCGCGTGCCCCTTCTTCACGGCATCGGGCTTGACGATGGCAAATGTGCGTTCCATATGAGCCCCTGATTATAGCTGTTCAGCTCGAGGCGCGATGGAAACCCTCAGTGCTTGCTGCGCCACTCGTCGGTCGCGCGAATCGCATTCTCCGTGATGACCCAGGCGGCGTTCGGGGAGGACCCGTTCAAGCGCTCCCTCAAGTAGATGTCGAAGATCCAGGCGGCGATGCCGAGGAAGTCCGGACCGCCCGCGATCGACAGGCCATTCGGTCGCTGCAATCCCTCCGGCGCCGAATAGAAGCGGTCGAGACGGTTGAGCGTGTCGAGGAACTCGTCGCGATTCAGGCTGATCACTGCGCGGAACCCGGAGGGCGTCAGCGAACCGCGTCCCGGATTCTTCTGACGCCATTCATCGGTATTGGTGATCGCCGCGACCACGATATCGAACGCCCCTTCGGCGCTGAAACCTCCCGACCGTGCGGGCATGTAGACATCGAAAATCCACTGCGCGATGCCGAGAAAGTCGGGCTTGCCGTCGATCGACAGACCCTGCGGGCGATGCAGGCCAATGCGGCTCATGTAGAACGCGTGCAGCCGCTCCATCGCGAGCAGCAGGTCGCCTCGGGCGAATTGCGTGCGCGTGGACTCGGTGGGAAATCGGATGTCACTCTGGCGCAACAGCGCGTTGTAATACAGCGCCATCACGTTGTGATCCGTGTCCGATGGCTCTGGCAGCGTCCCCATCGTCGGCGCCCAGCTCTGGTACTGCCCGTGCGGGATGAGCGTCGGCTGGCTGCGATCGATCGCAAACGCCAACTGGGTGTAATGCATGATCGACCCGAAGTCGTAGGGGCCGACCAGGGCGTACCCGGCGACGTTCGAGTTGTATTTTGTGAAGTTGTGGCGGGCGTTCTCGGGAATGTTGGCCAAATTTACGGCGAGGTAGTCATCGCGGTCGCCGCGCTGGTGCTCATGGACGAACCCGAGGGCGTGCCCCAACTCGTGCACGATCGTGCCGAGACTGTTGCTGCAGGTAGAACCGAGGTTCAAGCGGCGGGCGCTTCCGCGCCCGAACTGACCGACCGAGCTGAAACACGGCGACGCGCTGTCAGGGGCCGCATCCTGGGTGATCGCCAGAAACCCGTTCTGCGTGGTGCGCGACACGAACACAACCGGCGCGACCCGGCCCCACAGGGCCATCGCATCGAGAATCCGCTGCCGTTGCGCCGGTGAGAAGCCGGGAGCCATCTCGTAGGGAATCACGCCGGAATCCCATGCGCCCACCGCGCGAAAGCCATACGCGAACGGCTGCCCTTGCGTCCGGGCCGTGACCGGCGCCGTCAACTGCGCCAGCTGCTCCGGCCACAACAGCATGTCGTCGACGACGACGAACTGATCGAGGCTGGGCAGAATAATCGGCGGCGGCACGTGCGGATCGCGCGTGACGATTTGCGACTGCGCCTGGAGCGCGAGTGAGGACACACAGAGGGCGAGCAGCGCCCCGTAGCGCAGCGTGGGTCGGTTCATGAAGACTCTCCCGAAGTGAACTGGATATCGATGCGCGAAGCCCTCGCGCGTGATCGCGCGCCGCAGTGGAGGTGAGCGGTCGGGGGGCCACGCAGGTCCGGCGCAGGGGTAGAGCGTACTCTATGAACCCATACAGGGGACGGGGAGACTTCGTCTGCTTTCAGACACTGCGGGCGACCTGGGTGTTCGAGAATGCTCTAGCTCGTCTTCAGCGCATTCAGGAGCGCCGAGCCCATGTCAGCCGGGCTGTTGACCACCTGCACGCCGGCCGCTGTCAGCGCAGCCATCTTCTCGGCTGCCGTACCCTTACCACCCGCGATGATGGCGCCGGCGTGTCCCATGCGGCGTCCGGGCGGCGCGGTCTGACCGGCGATGAAGCCGACGAGCGGCTTCTTGAAATTCGTCTTGATCCACTCGGCCGCGTCTTCTTCGGCCGAGCCGCCGATTTCGCCAATCATGATCACCGCGTCAGTGTCGTCGTCCGCGGCGAAGAGCTTCAGCGCATCGATATACATCGTGCCGATCAGCGGATCGCCGCCGATGCCGATGCAGGTCGATTGGCCCAGGCCGGCGCGCGTCAACTGGTCGATCGCTTCGTAGGTGAGCGTGCCGCTCTTCGAGACGATGCCAATCCGTCCCTCGCGGCAGATGTTGGCCGGGATGATTCCGGCCTTGCCCTTGCCCGGCGAGATGATGCCCGGGCAGTTGGGCCCGATCAGCCGGGTTGCCGGCCGCTCCTCGAGCAGCGCCATCACGCTGAGCATGTCCACAACCGGAATGCCCTCGGTGATGCAGACGACCAGTTCGATACCGGCGTCGGTGGCCTCCATGATGGCATCCGCGCCAAACGGCGGCGGCACGAAAATCACGGACGCATTCGCGCCGGTTTCTTTCACCGCCTCAGCCATCGTGTTGAAGATCGGCCAGCCTTCGTGCGTGGTGCCGCCCTTGCCTGGCGTCACACCACCCACCACGGTCGTGTGATACGCCTGCGCGGCCTTGGCGTGAAAGGTGCCCTCGCGTCCCGTGAGCCCCTGCACCAGCAGGCGCGTGTTGTGGTCGAGGAGGACCGCCATCAGCGGCCTCCCGCCAGCGCGACGACGCGGTCGGCCGCTTCGTTCATCGTGTCAGCGGTCGTGAAATTGAGTCCGCTTTCGGCAAGCATCCGCTTCCCTTCGTCCACGTTGGTGCCCTTCATGCGAATGACGATCGGCACGGGCACGCCCAGTTCCTTGACGGCGGCAATCACGCCCTGCGCGAGCACGTCGCATCGGAGGATGCCGCCAAAGATGTTAATCAGCACGGCTTTGACGTTCTTGTCGGACATCAGAATCTTGAACGCGTTGCGGATCTGGTCGGCGTTGGCGCCGCCGCCGACGTCGAGAAAGTTCGCCGGCATGCCGCCTGCCAGCTTGATGATGTCCATTGTGGCCATCGCCAGGCCGGCACCGTTGACCATGCAGCCGATGTTGCCGTCGAGGCGGATGTAGTTGAGCGCAAACTTCGAGGCTTCGACTTCGAGCGGATCTTCTTCCGCCAGGTCGCGGAGATCCTTGAGGTCGGCGTGCCGGTATAGCGCGTTATCGTCGAAGCTCACCTTGGCGTCGAGCGCCAGCAGATCGCCGGCCTTGGTGGTGATGAGCGGGTTGATCTCGAGCATCGCCGCGTCGGTGGCGACAAACGCCTTGTAAAGCGCCAGCATCATCGCGGTCGCCTTGCCGATCTGCGCGCCGCCCAGACCAAGGGCAAATGCCAGCTTCCGCGCCTGGTAGGGCTGAAGACCAATCCCGGGGATGATGAATTCCTTGTGAATCTTGTCCGGGGTCTTGGCCGCCACTTCCTCGATCTCGACGCCGCCTTCGGCGCTGACCATCATCACAATCTTCTGTGACGCGCGATCGACGAGCATGCTGAGGTAGAGCTCGCGGTCGATGTCGAGGCCTTCCTCAATCAGCAGCCGACCGACGACCTGGCCGGCGGGACCCGTCTGATAGGTGACGAGCGTCTGCCCGAGCAGCGACGCGGCAATCTTCTCGGCTTCGTCGGAGGTCTTCACGACCTTGACGCCGCCCGCCTTGCCGCGCCCGCCCGCATGAATCTGTGCCTTGACGACCACGACCGCGCTGCCGAGCCGACGGGCGATCTCACCGGCTTCCTGCGCTGACAGGGCCACTTCGCCGCGCGGCACCGGCACGCCGTGCCTGGCCAGGATGGCCTTCGCTTGATACTCGTGAATTTTCATGGCACTCGGCGTTTTCAGACCTTGATGATGTCGACGAGCTCTCTGACCGAGCCCGCAGACTTGTGCAGCGCCGTACGCTCGTCGTCGCGCAGCTCCAGCTCAATAATTTTTTCGACCCCGCGGGCCCCGAGCTTGACCGGCACACCGACGAACAGGTCGTTGATGCCGTATTCGCCCTGAAGGAAGACCGAGCACGGCATGATTCGCTTCGAGTCCTTCAGGATCGCCTCGACCATCGCGGCCGCCGACGCGCCGGGCGCGTACCATGCGCTCGTGCCGACCAGCTTCGTGATCTCAGCGCCACCATTGGCGGTGCGCTCGCTGATCGCTTTGATCCGCTCCTCAGAGAGCAGCTCGGTGATCGGCACGCCGCCAACCGTCGAGAACCGCGCCAGCGGGACCATCGTGTCGCCGTGCCCGCCGAGCACGAAGCAGGAGATGTCGGCCGGCGACACCTCGAGCTCTTCGGCAAGAAACGTGCGCATGCGTGCCGAGTCGAGGACGCCGGCCATGCCGATGACACGTTCGCGAGGAAACTTGCTCAATCGGTAGACCGCCTGGGACATGGCGTCGAGTGGGTTGGCCACGGGGACGATGATGCAGTTCGGCGAGTGCTTGACGATTTCCGCGGTGACGTCCTGCATGATCTTGTAGTTGACCGAGAGCAGGTCGTCGCGGCTCATGCCCGGCTTGCGCGGGACCCCGGACGTGATCACGACGACGTCTGAATTCGCGGTCTCCGCGAAATCCTTGGTGCCGACACCCACGACGCGCGAGGCCGACCCTTCGATCGGACACGACTGGTAGATGTCGAGCGCGACACCGGCCGCTTTGGTGTCGGCGATGTCGACGATGACGACATCGGCGAGTTCCTTCTGCGCGACGGCGCGCGCCACGGTGGCACCGACATTGCCGGCGCCACCAACGACTGTGACTTTTCGATTCATGCGATTCTGTCCTTCGGCATTAGGTCACTTCGCCTCGCGCCGTCTCCGCGTTGTCCACAGATTCTGTGGAAAACCATGTGGAAAACATCGTGTGAACACCGTGTAACCGCGAGGTTCTCGCGGAAATGAGCGACTTGCACCATGAATGGTGAATACCCGGCGGCGGACACGACACGAATGCTGGAAGTCAGACCCTGCTTCTCCGTGATCTCGATCAACGGAGCGGTCTTTCGTGACTCCGTCTGCACGAAGCGGCCACTGGCGGCTTCGTGAATATGGAATCATACACCTGATGAAAATCATCGTCGCCGACGACCTGCCCTCTTCTGCTCTTGACCTGCTGCGCGCCGAAGGATGGACCGTGGATGCGCGCAGCGGCCGGCCACCGGCCGAACTCGCCGGTGATCTCGCGGACGCCGACGCCATCGTAGTACGCAGCGCCACCAAAGTAACGGCCGAACTGATTGCCGCGGGCCCGAATCTTCGAGCCATCGCCCGCGCCGGCACCGGCGTCGACAACGTCGACGTCACGGCGGCGAGCGCGCGCGGCATCGTCGTCATGAACGCGCCCGGCGCCAACAGCATCAGCGTCGCCGAGTTGGCGATGGCGATGCTGCTGGCACTTGCCCGAAAGACGCCGGCCGCGGATGCGTCGATGAAGCAGGGCAAGTGGGACAAGAAAAGCTTTCTCGGCGAGGAGCTACGCGGAAAGACGCTCGGACTTGCCGGGCTGGGGCGCATCGGGCAGGAAGTGGCGCGGCGCGCCCGTGCATTCGACATGAACGTCCTCGCGCATGACCCGTTCATCAACGCCAACGTCGCGCGCAACCTGAGCATCGAGCTCGTCACGCTCGACGAACTGTGCCAGCGTGCCGACTTCCTCTCGCTGCACATGCCGTCGACGCCCGACACGCGCCATATCTTCAACGCCGCCCGGCTGGCGGCCTGCAAGAAGGGGCTGCGGATCATCAACACGGCTCGTGGCGACCTGATCGACGAAGGCGCCCTGGCCGATGCGATTGAATCGGGACACATCGGCGGCGCCGCGCTCGATGTCTTTCAGGAAGAGCCGACCAAGGACTATCGCCTGCAGAAGCTGCCGCAGGTGGTCGCCTCGCCGCACATCGCCGCCTCGACGCGCGAAGGCCAGGAGCTGGTTGGCGTCGAAACCGCATCGGCCCTGCGCGATTTCCTCAAGTCGGGAGTGATTAGAAACGCCGTCAACTTCCCATCCCTGGCGGCTGACGAGTTCCAGCGGTTGCAGCCGTTTGCGGAAGTCGCGCGGCGGCTCGGCGCGCTGCTCGGGCAGATGGGCGCTGCACGGGTCGAGGGCGTCAGCGTCCGGTATTACGGCCAGCTCGCGGGGGCCTCCAATCCGCTCATCGTCAGCGCGGTGCTCGAAGGCTTGTTGCGCACCGTCCTGTCGACACCGGTGACGCCGGTGAACGCGCGCAACATCGCGGCCGAACGCGGCATTGACGTCGCCGAATCGCACAGCACACGCGCGCGCAGCTACACGTCGCTGCTGTCCATCCAGGTCAAGACGGAAGCGGGCGAACGGTGGGTCGAAGGCACCGTCCTGCACGGCGAGCCGCGCCTGGTGCTCCTCAACGGCGTCCAGGTGGACGCCCCGGTGGGCGGGACGATGCTGCTGATGATGAACGCCGACACACCCGGCGTGATTGGCGCCGTCGGCACCATCCTCGGGCGCCATCAGGTCAATATCGCGAACTTTGCGCTCGGCCGCAACGACCGTGGCGCGGTCGGCGTCGTCTCCGTTGACGATGAGAGCGGAACGGCGCTGTCGCCCGCGTTGCTGGAAGAACTGCGGGCGATTCCGGCGGTCAAACACGCATGGGCGGTCAAAACCTAAGCCCACACGCCTGACGCCCAAAGGCTGTGACGCACATTACTGCGCCAGGCGCAGTGTGTGGCGGTCGGTATCTGAGGCGAGCGTGATGCTCGAGTCCGTGATCTCGACGACGCGGTAAGCCCCGACCGCGTCGTTGACCTCGACGATGTGGACATTGCGTCCATCTGTCAGCACCGCCGTCCTCAGCTCACCCGTGATTCCGATTCCCGATAGCGAATACGCCAGACCCGCCCGCGTCGGCTCTGCGGCGGGCGGCAACGGGTCGCGCGGGACGGGATTGGTGCCGCTGGTTGCCGGTTCGCGCCGCGCGCGGATGCCGAAGCTGAATGGATTGCGCGCCGCAGTCGGCCGAGGCGGCGCCTCGCGCAGGCGCAGATTCAACTGCTCGGTAAAGGGTGCGTGTTCAGCGGCCGGCGCCACACGCGGCTGCCGATCCGTTCGGGATTGCAAGCGCGCCACGGGCGGCGTCAGCGTGGCGGCCAGGAGCCATCCAATCGTGACGCACACCGCAGCGACGAGTGCGACGGTTCGGAGCGGCATGTGTTTACGCCGAGTATTTTACCAGCTCATTCCCGCGGCAGCCAGCGCTCGTTTGGAGCGCCGCCTGGGAGACGGGTGACGTGATTTGCGTGTGGTAGAATTCGCCGTGCCTGCAGTTCCGGTCACGCGGCTGCCTTTCGCGCTGACTGAAACGTCGGTTCTGGCCATCATCCCCGCGCGCTATCACTCGACCCGCCTCCCCGCAAAAGCTCTCGCTGATATTGCCGGCCGCCCGATGATCGCGCACGTGTTCGCACGCGCGACCCGGGCCGCCAGCATCGACGCGGTGCTGATCGCCACCGACGACGAGCGCATCGCACAGGCGGCCGAATCGTTCGGCGCGGTCGCCGTCATGACGTCCGCGGCGCACGCGTCCGGCACCGATCGCCTCGCCGAGATCGCCTCCTCACTGCCCTGCGATCTCATCGTCAACGTCCAGGGCGACGAACCGCTGCTCGACCCGACCGTCATCGACGCGGTGGTCGAGCCGATGCGGCGCGATCCGTCGATGGAGATGGCCACCGCCGCGCGGCGCCTTCGCAATCCCGGCGAACTGCACGACTCCAGCGTGGTCAAGGTCGTGTGTGACGGCCGCGGCAATGCGCTGTACTTCTCGCGGGCGCCCATCCCCCACGGCCGCGATAGCTCCCCTGTCGATGCGGCACGCGTGCACATCGGGTTGTATGTGTACCGTCGCGCCACGCTGCTGCGGCTGGCCGGGCTGGCGCCCGGCCCGCTCGAAGGCCTGGAGGCGCTCGAACAACTGCGGGCCCTTGAAAACGGCGTTCGCATTCACGTCGTGGACACGCCCTTCATCTCCGCCGAGGTCAACACGCCCGCTGATCTCGAGCGCGTGAGGCGGCACTTCGCGGCGGCGTCTCAGGATGAGTGACCGGTGGTTCGTCCGGCTCGTGACGGTGTGGTGAATCCGATGGAACAGCGTCCTACCAAATACATTTTCGTGACCGGCGGCGTCGTCTCATCTCTCGGCAAGGGTCTTGCGGCCGCGTCGATTGGGGCTCTGCTCGAGGGGCACGGCTACAAAGTCGCCCTGCAGAAGTTCGACCCGTACATCAACGTCGACCCCGGGACGATGAGCCCGTATCAGCACGGCGAAGTCTATGTCACGGACGACGGCGCCGAGACGGACCTCGATCTCGGACACTACGAGCGGTTCACCAACGCGCAGACCACGCGCAACAGCAATTGGACGACGGGCAAGATCTACATGTCCGTGATCCAGAAGGAGCGTCGTGGTGACTATCTCGGGCGTACGGTGCAGGTGATTCCGCACATCACCAACGAAATCAAGGATTGTATCCGCGCCGTCGGCCGTGACGTGGATGTGGTGCTCGTCGAGATCGGCGGGACGGTCGGCGACATCGAGAGCCTGCCGTTTCTCGAGGCCATCCGGCAGTTCCGCCAGGACGTGGGCCGCGACCACACGCTCTACATTCACCTGACGCTCGTCCCCTATATCAGCTCGGCCGGGGAATTGAAGACCAAACCGACGCAGCACAGCGTTAGAGACCTGCGCTCGATCGGCATTCAACCCGACATCCTGCTCTGCCGAACCGACCGGCCGCTTTCCCGCGATCTCAAGCAGAAGATCGGCCTGTTCTGCGACGTCAACGAAGAGGCGGTCATCACGGCGCGCGATGTCGACACGATTTACGAAGTGCCGCTCGTGCTGCAGGCCGAAGGGCTCGACACCGTCATCCTCGAGCTCCTCGGCTTGCCGCTCACCGAAGCCCGCATGGGGCCGTGGGGGGAACTGGTCGAGCGCATCAAGAATCCAGATGACGATCTGACGATTCACGTCGTCGGCAAGTACACGGGTTATGAGGACTCGTACAAGTCGCTCAACGAGGCGCTCTACCACGGAGGGTTTGCCAACCGCCTGCGCATCAACATCCAGTGGGTCGAGTCCGAGGCGCTCGAGCAGGAGGGCGGCAGCCGGCTGCTCGATGGTTCGCACGGCATCCTGGTACCGGGCGGGTTCGGGTCGCGCGGCACACGCGGCATGATGAAGGCGGCCGAGTACGCGCGGCGCAACAGCGTCCCCTACTTCGGCATCTGCTACGGCTTCCAGTGGGCGACCGTCGAGTTCGCGCGCAACGTCTGCATGCTCGACGGCGCCGATTCCACGGAAGTCGACGAGGCGGCGCCGCATCGCGTCATTTACAAGCTGCGCGATCTGCTCGGCGTCGACGACCTCGGCGGCACGATGCGGCTCGGCAAATACGAATGCGAGCTCACGCCGGGCTCGCTCGCGCACAAGATTTACGGAACCGATCGCATTTCCGAGCGCCACCGGCATCGCTTCGAGTTCAATTGCCTGTACGAGCCGAACCTGCGCGAGAAAGGGATGCGGATCTCCGGCCGCTCCCCCGACGGCAAGTTCGTCGAGATCGCCGAGCTGCCAAGCCACCCGTGGTTCGTCGCCGTCCAGTTCCATCCCGAGTTCAAGTCGCGGCCGCTCAACCCGCATCCGCTGTTTGCCGGCTTCGTCGCTGCCTCCTACCAGCAGAAGCGCGCTGCAGCGGCGAGCACGCAAAACGCGACGTCGCTGGCGTGATGCCCGACGTCACTTCGGCCACGGCCGGCGCCGTCACGATCGGGTCCGGCCGTTCGCTGGCCTTCATTTGCGGACCGTGCGTTATCGAAAGCGAGGCGCATGCGGTCGAAACGGCCCTGGAACTGCGTGACATCGCCGCGCGCGCTGGGGTCCCGCTCGTCTTCAAGGCGTCCTACGACAAAGCCAATCGCACGTCGCTCTCCAGCTTTCGCGGCCCTGGACTCGATGCCGGCCTGAAGACGCTGGCCGAAGTCGGAGCACGCACCGGCCTGCCCCTGCTCACCGACATTCACGAAGCCGCGCATGCCGCGCCGGCGGCCGGCGTCGTGGACGTGTTGCAGATTCCGGCGTTTCTCTGCCGCCAGACCGATCTGCTCGTCGCCGCCGCGGTCACCGGCAAGACCGTCAACGTGAAAAAGGGACAGTTTCTCGCCCCCCGCGACATGCGCCACGTCGTCGCCAAGCTCGAAGGCGCCGGTGCGCGCGGCATTCTGTTGACCGAACGCGGCTCCACATTCGGCTACAACAACCTGGTCGTTGACATGCGCGCGCTGCCGATGATGAGGGAACTGGGCCGGCCGGTCGTCTTCGACGTCACGCACAGCCTGCAATTGCCTGGCGCTGGAGATGGCGTCACGGCGGGCCTGGCCGAGTACATCGAGCCGCTCGCCCGCGCCGGCGTCGCCGTCGGCGTGGATGCGGTGTTCCTGGAGGTCCATCAGGATCCGTCGCGTGCCAGGTCCGATGCCGCCAACGCCTTGCGGCTCGATCGGCTCGAAGGCTTGATGCGTCAGCTCGTCGAGCTTGATAGGATCGCGAAGGCGCATGCCTGACCTGTCTCTGGCGAAAAAGGTTCTGCAGACCGAAGCGGCGGCGGTCCTCGCCCTCACCGATCGTGTGGACGCGCGTTTCGCTGCGGCGGTCACGCTGGTGCGCGACTGCCAGGGCCGCGTGATCATGACCGGGATGGGCAAGTCGGGCATCATTTGCCGCAAGATCGCGGCAACCTTCTCGAGCACCGGCACACCGGCGTTCTTTCTGCACCCGGCCGAGGCGATGCACGGCGATCTCGGCGTCATCCGCAGGGAAGATGTCGTCATTGCCCTGTCGTACAGCGGCGAAAACGAGGAACTGGTCGGGATTCTCGAAACCCTGAAGCGGCTCGGAACGCGCCTGATTGCCATGACCGGCGAAACGAGGTCCACCCTGGCGCAGGCCGCTGACGTGACACTCGACTGCCGCGTGTCGGAAGAAGCGTGCCCGATGAACCTGGTGCCGACCGCGAGCACGACCGCGATGCTGGCATTCGGGGACGCTTTGGCGATGACGGTGCTGGTTGAACGGGGTTTTCAGCCCGAGGATTTCGCCAGCCTCCACCCCGGAGGCAAGCTCGGCAAACGGCTCAAGCGCGTCGAACAGCTGATGCACCGTGGGGAGCAGGTGCCGCTGGTGAGGCCAGCCGCGGCGATGCCTGATGTGATCTACGAGATGTCCCGCAAGGGACTCGGCATGACGTGCGTGATCGACGACCAGCAGGTGCTGCTCGGCATCATCACCGACGGTGACCTGCGGCGCAAGATGGCGAGCGGTGACAACGTGCTCGAACGCTCGGCGGCCGACGTCATGACCCCGAATCCCGTCGCGATTGGCCGTGCCACGCTGGCCGCCGAGGCGCTCAACATGCTGGAGCAGCGCAAGATTACATCGCTCGTCGTCGTGGACGACGGCCGGCGCGTCGACGGGGTCATTCATCTCCACGATCTCTGGCGCACCGAGCTGGTCTGACGCATGGAGCCGGTCCCCTTTCTCGCGGCGCTGCTCGCGTTGCTCGCCGGCCTGGCCATCGGCAAGGCCTGGGAGCGCTACAAGCTGCGCGACGGCAAATGGATCGATCGCCGACGCGCCCGCGACTCGCAGCACTACGTGCTCGGCTTGAACTTTCTGGTCGCCAATCAGCTCGATATTGCGATCGAGGAACTGAGCCAGGCGGCGCGCGTGGATTCCGACGCCCTCGAGATTCACCTCATTCTTGGCAACGTG
>Ga0136627_1000822_pt1 | contig 12177 bp, 10 predicted proteins | sample AntDrymUQ4892206_2_FD_104652 | JGI IMG/M metagenome (GOLD analysis project Ga0136627, IMG submission 104652) | Polar desert sand microbial communities from Dry Valleys, Antarctica - metaG UQ489 (22.06) | ecosystem: Environmental > Terrestrial > Soil > Desert | place: Antarctica: Dry Valley... | reverse complement strand
GCCACTTACCATCACCCCCGGTGATATGTGGCGCATCAGGCGAGCCCCAGCGTCGCCACGACGCCGCCAGCTCCACGCGGCGCCCCACCGAAGCTGCTTAGACCCCGAAGAACGAGCGGACGCGCTCCTCCACCCCCCGCCTGGCCTCTCGGCCCCGCTCATCGGAGCCGCGCCACTCGCGCCACGCCTCCGCGATGCGCGCTTTCGCGGGTTTCCACCGTGCCCTGAGGCCGTCTGCGTCCCGCGTCCACAGCCAAGTCTGCGCCCATAGCCACGGCACAGCACCCCAGATGAGAAGTCCGTAGTCGATGCGGATGGGTCGTGGAAAGTTGAAGGCCAGGTCGAAGTGGAACAGGCTCTGTTGCCAGTTCGCCAGCAGCAGCACGCCGGTCACGGACAGCAGACCGATACCCCATAGCCTGGCTCGCGGCGGGAGGATGACCAGGAAGAAGAGCGGGAACCACTTGAGGCTCGTGGCCACCGCCCACAGGGCGCCTGCCACGCGCGGACTGGCGTAGTAGGCGGCCCACATCATCATGGCCAGCAGGAACGTGATGTTGCCCGTGTCGAACGTGGCGGCGATGGGTGCCGCCAGCACTGCCAGGAGGATGGCCGTTGGCAGGGGACGGCGCTGGTATGCCCAATGTGCCGACCAGATGAGCAACAGGATGTTGAGGCCGCGCCAGGCGAACCAGGCTACATCCCAAGGCAGCAGCGCCCAGGGCAGGAAGAGGGACAGCGTCCAGGGCGCATACACATAGGGCAGGAACGGGGCTGGCGGCGCAAAGGCGTTCCCGCCGTCCAGCCAGATGCGAACGCCGGCCCAGTACGCGCGCGCATCCGAGCCCGCCAGCTCGCCGCGTGCCAGGATGAAGGTCGTCACGAGACCGCCTGCCAGGCCCACCAGGATGATGGCCACGATCCGTTGCCGGTCTCCCAGCCGCCTGCGCCCCACGCGCCACTCGCCGCCGAGCCAGGCTCGCAGCCGCGCGGCCGGGGGCAGCGATCGGGTGCCGGTCATGGTCGGCATGCTACCCCTCGTGGCCACGAGCGGGCCGAGGCGCTCCGCGTGGCTATACTCGGCGGAATGGCCGAAGGACATGTGATCGTCATCGGCGGCGCCGAGGACAAGGTGCGCGAGCGGCTGATCCTGAGCCGGTTCGTGGCACTGGCGGGCGGTCCCGACGCGCGCATCGCGGTGATCAGCAGCGCCTCCTCGCTGGGCCCTCTGGCCGGCGAGATGTACCGGCGCGTGTTCACCGAGCTGGGTGCCGCGCACGTGGAGCCCATCCACGCCGTGACACGGGCGCAGGCCAACGACGAGGCCGCGGCCCGCTCCGTGCTTGCTTCAACGGGCGTCTTCATGACCGGCGGCAATCAGCTCCGCTTGAGCTCGACCATCGGCGGCACGGCCATCGCCCAGGCCATCACGGAACGGCATCGCCACGGCTCCGTCATCGCCGGCACCAGCGCGGGAGCTTCCGCCATGAGCACGCACATGGTGGCCTTCGGCGCCAGTGGCGGCACGCCCAAGCAGCGCATGGTGCAGATGGCGGCCGGCCTTGGCGTGCTGCCCGGTGTCATCGTCGATCAGCACTTCCAGCAGCGCAACCGACTGGGGCGGCTGCTGGCGATCATCGCCCAGAATCCCTCGCTGCTGGGCCTCGGTGTCGACGAGGATACGGCCGGCGTGGTCGGACCGGACCTGGTGCTGGAGGTCATCGGCCGGCGCAGCATCACCGTCATCGATGGCGCAGGCTCGGACACGGACGCCTGGGAGGTGCGCGCCCACAAGCCGCTCATGATCAGCAACGTGATCCTGCATTCCCTGCCCTCGGGCTACCGCTTCGACCTCCGGCGGCGCATGCGCGTGGCGGCGCCACTCCTTCGCGCTCTCGACGCCACGGACACCATCGCGTCCAGTTGAGCGCATCGGACGGCCCCAAGCCGGAGCTGCGCATCTTGGAGACGCGCGTGCTGCGTGGGCCCAACTATTGGGCCCACGGTCCTGCCGTGCGCATGCTGGTCGATCTGGGCGTCCTCGAGGAGTACCCCAGCAACAAGGTCCCGGGGTTCACGGATGCGCTGGTGGGCGTCCTGCCCACCCTTGGGGAACATGCCTGTTCCCTGGGACGCCGCGGTGGTTTCGTGTCCCGGCTCCAGGAAGGCACCTGGATGGGTCACATCGCCGAGCACATCGCGCTGGAGCTCCAGAACCTGGCGGGCACCGAGGCGCGTATCGGCAAGACGCGCTCGACCGACGAATACGGGCGCTACAACGTGGTCTACGAGTATCGCGAGGAGCAGGTCGGCGTCGAAGCCGGGCGCATCGCCGTGGCTCTGGTCAACCATCTTGTCGCACCGGACGACGAATCGATGGTCATCGACTTCGGGGCGGAGATGGAGCGTCTCATCCTCATAGCCGAGAGCCAGGCCTTCGGCCCCTCGACGCAGTCCATCATCGACGAGGCTGTCTCGCGCGACATCCCCTGGATCCGTCTCGACCGCCACAGCCTGGTCCAGCTGGGACAGGGCGTCCACCAGCAGCGCATCCGCGCCACGATGACCTCGCGCACCCCGGCCATCGCCGTGGACATCGCCTCGGACAAGGCGCTCACCAACACGCTGCTGGGTTCGGCAGGCTTGCCCGTGCCGCGCTCCCAGACGGTGCGTAACGAGGAGGCCGCCGTGGCCGCCGGCAAGGCCCTGGGATATCCGGTCGTGGTCAAGCCGCTGGACGGGAATCACGGCCGTGGTGTCGGTCTGGATCTGCGCTCCGAGGAGGAGGTGCGCCGGGGCTACGTCCTGGCTCGGCGTGAGAGCCGTGGCGGGGCAGTGGTGGTCGAGACCTTCGTGCACGGCATCGACCATCGCGTGCTGGTCATCGGCGGGAAGATGGTGGCGGTCGCCCAACGCATGCCGGCCGGTGTGACCGGTGACGGGACGCACACCGTCCGCGAGCTGGTGGAGATCGAGAACCGTGATCCCCGGCGGGGCATCGGCCACGAAAAGGTGCTCACCCGGATCCGCGTCGACGAGGCGGCCGAGGAACTCGTGCGCAAGCAGGGTCATGGCATGGAGGACGTACCACCCGAGGGCACTCGCGTTCAGTTGGCGCTGACCGGCAACATGTCCACCGGTGGGACGGCCATCGACCGCACCATGGAGGCCCATCCTGAGAACGTGGAGATCGCCGAGACGGCGGCACGCCTGGTGGGCCTGGACATCGCGGGCATCGACTTCATGGTCCCCGACATCGCCATCCCGGTGCGCGAGCAGGGCGGGGCCATCGTGGAGGTCAATGCGGCACCGGGCTTCCGGATGCACTCCAACCCCACGGAAGGGGAGCCGCAGTACGTTGCGAGGCCGGTGCTGGACCTGCTCTTCCCGCGGGGTTCCGACGCGCGCATCCCCATCGTCGCCGTGACCGGCACGAACGGGAAGACCACCACCGTGCGGATGATCGCGCACATCCTGAAGCTGATGGGCCGGCGCGTGGGCATGACCACGACGGACGGCATCGTCATCGATGGTCGCCTGACCAAGAAGGGCGACATGTCCGGTCCCAAGTCGGCGCAGATGGTGCTCCAGAACCCGCTCGTGGACACGGCCGTCTTCGAGGTCGCCCGCGGCGGCATCCTGCGTGAGGGACTGGGCTATGACCGCAACGACGTAGCCGTCGTGACCAACGTGAGCGGCGATCACCTGGGCCTGCACGGCATCGACACGCTGCCCAAGCTGGCCAATGTCAAGGGCGTGCTGGTGGACGCCGTGCCTCGCTCGGGCATGGCGGTGCTCAACGCCGACGACACGTTGGTGGCACGCATGGGTCGCCACTCCTCCGGCAAGGTGCTCTTCTTCTCACTGCAGACGAAGAAGGGCGAAGAAGGCTTCGATCGCGCCAACAACCACGCTGATCGCGGCGGGGCAGCCTTGGTCCTCCAGCAGACCGACGACGGAGAGCTGATGGTCCTGCGCCAGGGCAGCCGGACGATGCCTCTGATCTACACCCACCTGATCCCCGCCACCTTCGGCGGTCGAGCGCGCATGAACGTGGCCAACGCCCTTGCGGCGGCAGGGGCAGCCTGGGCCGCCGGAGCGCATCTCCACGACATCCGTCAGGGCCTGCGGACCTTCAGCACGTCCTTCTTCCAGGCTCCCGGGCGCCTCAACGAGGTGGATATCGGCGGCTTCAAGGTGTACATCGACTACTGCCACAACGTGGATGGCATGCGTCGTCTGACCGAGTTCGTGGACCTCTCCATGGCCCAGTCGACGAACGGCGACGGCCTTCGCCAAGGCCGGGCCATCGGCGTCATCGGGATCCCCGGCGATCGGCGTGACGAGGACCAGCGCGCGTATGGCCGGCTTGCCGCCGCAGCCTTCGACGAGGTGTATGTGCGCGAGGACGCCAATCTTCGTGGTCGAGCCCCGGGCGAGGCGGCGCAGAACGTCCTGTCAGGTGTTCGCGAGGCGCAGTCGGCGGGCGAGGCGCGCGCCGTGGAAGCCGAGCCGGTGCTCCTGGAGATCGAAGCGGCCCGTGTCGGCATGCGGCGCGCGAAGCCGGGCGACATGGTGGTGGTCTGCGCCGATGACGCGGCGGCGGTCTATCGCGAGGCGATGTCCTTCGACCGGGGCCCGCTCCAGGCCTCGGCCTTCACCTACCCCGGTGAGACCTGGATCCCGGAGGGCTGAGCAGGGGCACGGCGGTCACCAGGGTTCGGCGAGGATCGCTGCGCGCTTGACCTGGTGTTCCTCGGTCGTGATGAGGCCCTCGTCGAGCATCTGATCCAGTCTGCGCAGCCGCGAAGCGGGATCGGTCGCCGCGGCGTCGGGCGATGTGGCCCCGGGCGACATGGGCGAGACGTCCACCTGGTACAGCGACGAGCCGCTCTGCGACATCAGGTTGTAGCCGTAGAAGCCCGCCGTGATGAGAGCGAAGAGAGTCCAGATCACGCCGAACGGTCCGAAGGTCGGGATTACGATCACGACGCCCAGGATGAGAAACAGCACGCCGCCCAGAACGCCGATCACGGATGCGGCCTTGCCGGGTCTGACATTGCCGCGATAACCCATCAGGTTCCTCCTTGCGTAGCCCGGCCCGTGGCCCGGCCGGTCGCCAGCCAGAGGTCGCGGCTCAGCTCCGCCTGACCGAGATGTTCCGCCGCGTGGCGCGCGGCTACGATCAGGATCTCCTGCCCCGTCACGCTACCGCGACGGGGGTGTGCCCTGTGCTGCGTCAGCGCACTAGTATCGAGTGCGGCAAGAGACGTCTGCGATCGCGACCGCAGGCGACGCCATCTCTCGACGAGTTCCTCGCTGCTCAGCTCAGTGGTGACGGATTCGTCGTCTCGATCACGTTCGATCGCTTGGCCCGCCAGGGCTCCAAGCAGATTCTCTTCGGCGTTGCCCAAAGTGTGGCGCACCAGGATCGCGACGCTATTGGCCTGCCGCGCCGGTGGTCGCCAGTGCAGCCCTTCGTGATCGATCGAGGATGTTACTTCGACCAGGCGGTCGAGGGAGCTGGCGATGTAGCGCCAGAACGTCGCTACCTCAGGTGACGCAAAGGTGATCAAGACCCCTCCAGCGATGAGACCAGGCCCGCCACGTCGCTCAAGGATGCGATCGACCGCCCCGTCCACGGCACGGATGCCGCGCCGGTTCCCAGCTTAACCGCCGTCATTCCGATGGCGGTCGCTCCAGCCAACTCGTCGCTGGCGCCATCACCGATGTAGAGGCACTCGCGTGGCTCGACCATCAACCGATCGCAGGCCATCCGGTAGATCCGTGGATCGGGCTTCCTGATGCCCACGGAGCACGAGAAGATCGCGGCGTCGAACAGCGGCGCGAGTTCGCCACCTGACCAGAGTCCGGGCACCTCGGACGAGCAGTCGCTGATCAGCCCGAGTCTGTAGCTGGCTTCGCGCAGAGCGCGCAGCGCTGCCGAGGCGTCGGGGCGTGGGAGGAAGACGCTGAGATGAAACTCGACGCGGTGCGCGATCGCCCGGCTGACCGCGGATGGCGTGGGGTCCAGACCGAGCGACCGACAGATCAAGCGCAAGCTCGGCTCGAGGCCGCCGGTCCAGCGGTCGTCTACCGCTGCGGCCCACGCGTCGCCGAAGTCGAGGGGATCGGCGCCGACGGCTTCGGCCATCCGCGACACTGCAGAGGCGGCATCCGCCGAAGGCCAATCGACCAGGGTGCCCCACAGATCGAAGATGACTGCCTCGAAACGTACGATCAGGCACCGCCAGGAGTGGCGCGGCCAGTGAACCAGTCGACGTCCGAGACCGCGACCGCCCCGAGCTCGGCCAGGACGCCGCTGACCTCGTTGCGATGGGTGTGGCACATGAGGACGACGACGGCCGGCTCCGGACCGGCGCCGCGCCGCCCAGGCTCCGTCAGCGCAGCGCGCAACGCCTGTGGCTCGTCCTCGTGGACCGGGATGCCGGTCGTATCGGCGCCGCCCGCCATCATCCCTGACCGGATCTCACCGACCACGGACTCGCGCGTCCGGCCGCGGAGGTAGACGAGTGTCTCCTTCAAGGCGAGCTCGTCGGCGTGCTCCGCGGCCAGCTTGCCGATCTCGCGCAGCGAGTCATCAGGTCTATCCCCCGCAGTCCCGATGATGCCCACCACGGGCACACGCCGTTCGCCTCGCTTGCCAACGAGCCCGTCGATCACGTCGAAGATGACGGCCAGACCTGCCGCGTTGTGCGCGAAGTCGACGATCACCAGCCGCTCGCCCAAGCGGTAGAGATTCAGCCGCCCTGGCGCCTGCTCCGCGGAGGCTTGGAAGTCGCGCAGCCCAGCGACCACGTCCTTGAGCGAGACCCCCAGCGCACGAGCCGCGCCGGCCGCAGCCAGTGCATTGGCCACGTTATGGCGGGCCAGACCGCCCAACGTGGCGGGCACCTCGGCGGCACCCACCATGCGGCGGCGACGCGTCCCCTCCACCTCGACCAGCGCGCCCGCCTCCAGGACCATGGCGATCTTGCCGCGCGCTGTGTGACGGCGTACCACGGCGTTGGCGGGATCCAGCGAGAAGTAGCGGATGTCTGCGCGGACGCGCCGCGCTTGCGTCGCAGCCAGCGGGTCATCGGCATTGAGCACGACGGTGCCGGAAGGCTTGGTCATGCGCGCGATGACCGTCTTGACCTCGGCCAGCTCCGGCAGCGTATGAAGGCCATGCAGGTCGAGGTGGTCGGCGGTCACATTGGTCAGGACGGAGACCTCATTGGACTCGTAACCCACGCCGCGCAGCACGATGCCGCCCCGGGCGGTCTCCAGTACCGCCACATCGACGTTGGGGTCGCGCAGCACCCGGTGGGCGCCCATCGGCCCGGTCAGGTCGCCCTCCTCGACCATCTTCCCGTCGATGAGCACGCCGTCGGATGTGGACATACCGACCCGCTTGCCGGAGCTAAGCACGATGTGGGCGATCATGCGGGTCGTGGTGCTCTTGCCGTTGGTGCCGCTGATGCTCACGACGGGCATCTTGCGGTCGCGATCCCGGACCCAGTCGGGCGGCGTCGTACCGGCCTCCGCGGCGCGGCGCAGGGCGCGGGCGAGGCTCCGGCTCCCGCCAGCGCCATCGGCGGGCCGGGCGGTCAGCGAGATGTCGAGTTCCACGAGGCGATAGGCCGACTCGGCGATGGATCGTGCTCGGCCCCCCTCTCGCCAGGGGAAGGAGACGACCCAGTGGCCCGGCTCGCTTGTGCGATGCACGGCCACGGGGATGCGCGCGCGTCCTGTGCTACCGGCTCGGCCCTCGTCGGCCAGCCAGGCGGCTGCGCCCGCCAGCTCGTGCAGGCGGCGCACCCAGGCGGCCAGGTCACGCACGGAGGGAGGGGCCAGACGTGCCGGCACGGCCGCGCCGAGGCGAACCTCAGCGTGCCGGCCAGGAGACCGCTCGCCGAACCAGGTGCGCCGCCGCCCGATGGCCACTTCCAGCTTGACGGCGGGTTCCAGCCGATAGACGTTGGGGCCGTCCAGCAGGCGGATCTCCACGAGGCGCACGGGCGGGAGTATAGGGTCGGGTGAGGCTTGGTGGCGCTAGACTTCCGGCCGTGATCAACGAAGCGGAACTTCAGGCGCTGCGCGGGGCCGTCGCACGTGCCGAGCCAAAGTATCTGGCCGATCTTGAGCGCCTGGTCAACATCGACTGCGGCTCATACACGAAGTCCGGCGTGGACGAGGTCGGTCGCTGGGTGGCGGAGGCGCTGGGGGAGCTGGGCGCAGACGTCGAGATCGTTCCCAACGAGCATCTGGGCGACACGGTCGTGGGGCGGTTCACGGGCGACGCCGAGGGCCCTGCCGCGCTGCTCATCGGGCACATGGACACCGTCTTCGACGCCGGCACGGTGGCGCAGAGGCCGTTCCGCGTGGAGGACGGTCGCGCGCTGGGGCCGGGCGTGACGGACATGAAGAGCGGCCTCCTGGCGGGCATCTATGCGCTGCGGGCACTGCGCGAGGTCGCTGCTGCCCGCGATGGCGGCGGCCCCGACGCTGCCTGGCTGCCCTTCCGCTCGCTCGTCTTCGTGGCCAACCCCGACGAGGAGATCGGCTCGCCGGCCAGCTCACCCGTGATCCGCGGTCACGCGGCCGAAAGCGACCTGGCCCTGGTCCTGGAGTGCGCGCGAGCGAACGGCGACATCGTCTCGTCCCGCAAGGGCGTGGCCGATCTGCACATCAAGATCGCCGGTCGCGCGGCACATGCCGGCGTGGAACCGGAGAAAGGCCGCAGCGCCGTGCTGGAAGCTGCCCACAAGATCCTGGCACTCCACGCGCTCAACGGTCGCTGGCCGGGCGTGACGGTCAACGCGGGCGTCGTGGAGGGCGGAACGCGTCCCAACGTAGTGGCCGAGCAGGCGCTGCTGAAGGTGGACCTGCGCGCGGTGACCCGCGAGTCGATGGAAGAGGCCGAAGGCGCCATCCGGGACATCGCCGCTGGCAGCACTGTCGCGGACGTGACGGCGGAGGTCGAGGAGCACGGCCGGCACTGGCCGATGGAGAAGCTGGAGCGGTCGAGCCGTCTGGTGGAGCACGCTCAGGCTCTGGCGGGACGGCTGGGTTTCGAGCTGCGCGATGCGGCGACGGGCGGCGCGTCGGATGCCAACACGACCTCCGGCATGGGCGTGCCCACGATCGACGGCCTGGGCCCGGTCGGCGGGAACGATCACTCGCCGGCGGAGTACCTGGAGCTTGACTCCGTGGTGCCGCGCGTCACGTTGCTGGCCGCTCTGCTGGTCGCGGCCGGCCAGGACGACCGGATCGCCTCGTGGCGGCGGGCCGCGGAGGACGCCTGAAGTAGTGCTACCCGGGGTAGCGCAAGCGGAGAGGAGCGACCATCCGCCGGCACGGACCACGCACGAGTACCGTCGGTGGTGCGCGCCCTTTCAGCCGACCTGGACGTCGATGGTGTGGTGGCCGCGCGCCCCGTCCGGTGCCGGCCGCGTCCGGTCAGCGGTCTGGACATCGCCCAGGCCGTCGGTCGCGCGCACCTGGATGGTGTGGCGCCCCGCCGTCGCCTGCCAGTCGCGCTTCCACTGGATCCAGGTGTCGTCAGAGAGCGGCTGCGATAGCTCGCAGGCCTGCCAGGGACCCTCGTCCACGCGGATCTCCACGGCTTCGACTCCGCGAGTGGGGGCCCAGGCCACGCCGGCCACGGTGACCAGCCCGGCCGCTACGGTCGCGCCGCGGCCCGGCACGTCGATGCGCGACTGGGTCAAGATGGGGCCGAGCTTGCTCCAACCAAGCGGCACCCAGTAAGCGTCGAACGACTCCAGCGTGGTCAGCTCGATCTCCGAGAGCCACTTGGTGGCGCTGACGTAGCCGAACAGTCCGGGCACGATGAGTCGCGCGGGGAAGCCGTGCGCCCTGGGCAGCGGCTCTCCGTTCATCTGCACCGCGATGAGGGCCTCCCGCCCGTCGTCCAGCGCGATCTCCGTGGGAAAGCCGGCCGTCCAGCCGTCGAAGGCACGCCCTACGAGCTGCGTGGCCCCCGGCTGCACGCCCGCCATCGCAAGCACGTCCCGCAGCCGCACGCCTGTCCACCGGGCATTGCCCACGAGATCGCCGCCGACCTCGTTGGAGACGCAAGCGATGGTCACGTAGCGCTCCACCAGCGGCATCGCCAGGAGGTCCTGATAGGTCAGCTCGACCTCCCGCTCGACCATCCCGTGGATCCGCAGGCGCCAGGAGTCGGCGTCGATGGTGGGCACCACGAGGTTCACGTCGATGCGGTAGAAGTCGTCGTTGGGCACGACCAGGGGCGTGAGGCCCGGCACCTGCAACGTGGCGGCCGCGCCGGGCGGGGCAACGGTCTCAGCCGCGGCGGGGATCATGACCGTCGTGGCGACCACGGGAAGGTCGCGGACTCCGATGAGATAGCGACCCAACGTACCCGCCAGCGCACCCAGCACGAGAGTGGCTCCGGCGCGACGCAGGAACGCGCGGCGCTCGGGATCGGTGGTCGAACCCTCCGTGGCTGGACCATCAGCCGCGGCCCGGTCTGCCCGGGAGAGGAGCCAGCGCAGCACGAGCACCGCGACGCCCACGGCGATGGCGGTAGTCAGCAGAGCGAGCGTCGCGGTGGCTTGCGGATCGCGCAGCGCGGCGAACAGTGCCAGCGCCCCGAACCCGAGGAAGCCCACGTCCGCGAGCGTCTTGTTACGCGTAGCGATGGCGCCCAACGCAGCACCGATGAGCAGCGCCACGGCCGCCACAGCCACGATCAGGGCCAGCTTGTCCGCCTCTCCGAAGAGCGCGACGAACAGCTCCTTGCCGCCGGGCGGCTGGAGGTCGATGATCAGCGTGCCGATGGACACGATCAGGGAAGGCGCGCCCGGCAGCAGCCCCGCGACCAGCTCCTCCGCGCCGAGGGCGGCTGCAGCGGCGGCAAGGCCGGCGGCTGCGCCGCGAGACTTCTTCATCGATCACCCTGGTGGCGCGGACCGCGGCGACCCGCTCGCGGTGCGTCCCGCGGGGCAATCATCCCATGACCGGCGTCAGGGACGATCGTTCAGCGCAGGAACGTCGACCCGCAGGCGTCACAGACGGTGTAGAGCGCCTTCCGCTCAAGGGCGTAGCCGGCCACGTGCAGGCGGCCGGAGTAATCCTCCTTGGGACATACCCAGATCCACCAGCGCGCGGGAGCGCCGTGGTCCTCCGGCGCGACCTCGCCAAGCGGCGTCGCTTCGGCAGCGACCTTGTCGCGCAGCCCGTCGAAGCGCCCGAATGCGCTCTCCAAGGCGGCTGCTCGCTGCGCCTCGGTCTCGCTGGTGTAGGGGTAGCTCTGGCTGACGTTCGAGCTCACGCGGCGCCGGCGTCTCCATGGGCAGCCGCCCTGGGTGGGCGGGATGTGGTCGGGTCAGGTGGCCGGCCGCGAAGGTCCGTGAGCGCGGCGCGACCGGCCGAGCGTGAGTATACCGAGCGCGCCACCCATGCCGCTGCCACTCTCGTGTCGTCAGAGCGCCGCCGCGAGGCCCTCGGAGCGGGGATCGGCCGCGGCGGCGAAGGTGGGCGGCAGTTCCGGTGCCTCGGGATCGCGCACGATCTCCACGGCGTGCGCGTGGCCCATGCCGGAGTCGAATGGCTTGCTCAGCGTCACGTCGTGGCCGCGCTCCCGCAGCCCCTGCTCCACGGCCGGGTCGAAGCGCGGCTCCAGCACGGACAGGGACGGCGGTCCGAGGTGCGCTTCCACGTCCGCTGCCCAGCGTGGCGCGGCGATGGCCGTGGCGATGTCCAGCTGCCCGTCGACCACGGCGGACACGAACTGCGCGAAGACCTGCGGCTGGATCTCTCCGCCCATCGAGCCGTGGGCGATCCACGGCTGCCCGTCGCGTATGAGCATGCCCGGTGTCAGGGTATGCATCGTGCGCTTGCCCGGCGCGAGCGCGTTGGCATGCGTCGGGTCAAGGCGGAAGAAGGCGCCGCGGTTCTGGTAGCTGATGCCGGTCTCCGGGTCGACCAGCCCGGAGCCGAAGCCTGCGTAGTTGGACTCGATGAGACTGACCATGCCGCCCCAGCGGTCGGCCGTGGCGAGGTAGATGGTGCCGCCACCGCGCGGCAGGGTGGTGGCCACCGGCGCCGCCACCCGGTCGGCGTCGATGGCACTGGCCACGTCGCGTGCATGGTCCCTATCCAGCAGCCACTCCAGGACGCCGCGGCGCATCG
>Ga0136627_1000820_pt1 | contig 12181 bp, 9 predicted proteins | sample AntDrymUQ4892206_2_FD_104652 | JGI IMG/M metagenome (GOLD analysis project Ga0136627, IMG submission 104652) | Polar desert sand microbial communities from Dry Valleys, Antarctica - metaG UQ489 (22.06) | ecosystem: Environmental > Terrestrial > Soil > Desert | place: Antarctica: Dry Valley... | reverse complement strand
CGCAGGCCGCTGCCGTCGACGTTGATCACGTAGAGCTCCGGGTTGCCGTCGCGATTCGAGGTAAACGCCAGGCGAGTGCCATCCGGAGAAAACATCGGCAGCGAGTTCTGCGCATTGGGCGTCCCCTTGGCGGGGTTGGACATCGTCCCCTCGTAGATACGGGAGATGAAGATGTCCATGAAACCGGTCCGCCAGGACGTGTAGGCGATGGCACGGCCGTCGGGAGACCAGGTCGGTGAGTTGTTCAACTGCCGACCGACGGTGATGCGGCGTTGATTCGCGCCGTCGTAGTCGGCCATGTAGACCTCCTTGACGTCGCGGTTTTCGACCGTGCCGATGACGCGCTCACGATTGCGGTCGGACACAAAGGCCAGCTTGGTCCGGGCGACACCTCGTAGATTGCGCTGCGACTGGTGGATCTCATCTGAGATCGTGTGCGCGTAGAGGCGGGCGTTGGCCGCAGACCCGGTGTATTCGCGGGCGTAAATCTGCTGCTGCGATGCTATTTGATAGAGCCGCATCTCGACGCGGACCGTGTCGCCCGATTTGGTGACGGCACCCATGACCAGACCGTCGGCGCCCAGCTCGCGCCAGCGATCGAAGGGCGGCGCGCCAATGGCTGGTGCAACCGGAATCGTGCGATAGGTGTCGCGCGGGATCATGGTGAACTCACGCTCGTACTGCAGGTCGGCCCAGAGCACCTCGGCAATCGTGCGGGCAATCTGCTGCGTTTCCTTGTCCCCTGAGGTTGCCAGAAAGTCCGGAACCGCCAGCCGAGGCGCCACGCCCGGGTCGCCGGTCAACCGCAGCACGATGGTCGACGGCTGCTGTGGCGGCGCAGGCTGCTCGCCGCCCGGCGGCGGCGGTGGTTGCTGGGCGAGCACAACGCCAACGGACGCGACGACCGGAAGCACATAAAGAAGAAAGGCGTGTGATTTCATCAGCGGGAGTACTCGAATGTGAGGGACACCGTTAACGACGGTTCAGTGAACGCGCCGGGGAGCGGCTGCAACTGGCGAGTCGCCTGCAGCGCACGCTGCGCCATGTAATCCAGGGCGGGATAGCCGCTGGAGCGTTCCAATTCGATGTTGGTGATGCGGCCATCGCGTTGGATCGTGTACTTCATCACCGTCACGCCGGCCGCCTGCTGGTTGTTGTCCCAGCGGTCGCGGATGGCCTCGAGCATCAGGGCCACGTATTCGGGACAGCAGAAGTTCGCGGTGTGGAGCACGCTGCCCGTGCCGCCGCCGCCTGAGGACAAGCCAAACCCCTGACCGCGGACCGACTGCGCGGCCGACACCGCACTCCCTTTGCGAACCTCTTCGCCCCTGGTTGGCGTGCGGCCCGTCGGGGTCTTCGCCGTGTCCGTGACCTTGGCCTCTGCTTTCTTCGGCGCGGTCTTCTTCGGCTCGATCATCTCCGGCGCCTTGGCCGCCGGGGGACGCACGGGCTCGATCGCGCGCTTTGTTTCGCTGATGGCCTGCACAGGCCGGCCCCCCATCGGCGTCATGCCGCCATCGCGTGGGCCGACCGGCCCGGCGAGGCTGAGGGTCATCACCACCTCGGGCTCGTGTGCGATTTCGCCAAACCAGCCGCCAGGCGCGAAGAAGATCACCGCCACCAAGCCAAGGTGGACCAGCAGGGACGCGCCGAGCACGCCCTGCATGCTGCCGGCATCCTGTGACCTCGCCGCGAGGATTTGGGAAACAGCATCCATTAGCGGTTGGCACGCTCCAGCGCCACGATCCCGACGCGCTCGATGCCACCCTCTTTCAGCATGCTGATCACGTCCATGAGTTCCTGCGTCATGATTTCGGCGTCCGCCCGGAGAAAGATCTCCCGCTGATCCTTCCCAATCATCGCCTGTCGCATCCGCTCCGCCAACACATCGAGCGGTACCGACTCATCGTCAATATGGACGCGCCGGTCGGTCCGGAAACTCAGCGGCACGGTGATGTACATCCGCACGTCGGTCATCTTTTCCGTCTGCCGCCCAACCGGCAGGTTCACTTCGATGCCGCGCTGGAGCATCGGCGCCGCCACCATGAAGATGATGAGCAGCACCAGCATGACGTCGACGAGAGGCACCACGTTGATCTCGGAGAGCGTGCTGGACACGCGCCGCCCGCGGCGCCCGCGGCCGCCCGTGTCCGCCGCAGCCATGGCTTTCGGCATTACGTGAAGTTCCTCTCCGCGATGTTGAGGAACTCCAGCGCGAAGTCATCCATCTCCGATGCGTAGATCTTCACCTTGGTGCTGAAGTGGTTGTAGAAGTAGACCGCCGGGATGGCCGCAAACAAACCCATGGCCGTGGCAATCAGCGCCTCCGCAATGCCGGGGGCCACGACGGCCAGGTCGGTGGACCCCTGCGTGCCGATGTTGAAAAACGACACCATGATCCCCCACACCGTACCGAACAGGCCGATGAACGGGGTGATGGCCGCCGTGGTCGCGAGAAAAGGCACGCGTTTCTCCAGCTTGTTGACCTCGACGGACGACGCACGCAGCAGCGCGCGGTCGACGGCGGTGAGGCTCTTCAACGTTGGACGCGCCGACGCCGTCGCCGGACTGTTCGCCGCCGGTTGCCGGAGTTGGAGGTTCAGCTCGGCGTAGCCGGCTTGGAACATGCCGACCAGCGGGCTCCCCTCGAGCGATTTGCAGACGGCCTGCACCTCGGAGAACTTGGTGCTGCGGCGGAACACGTCGAGAAACGTCGACGTCTGCTGCTCGATTTTCCGGAAAGCGATCGCCTTGTAAATCACGACCGCCCACGAGACCACCGAAAAAATGAGGAGAATAATCAGGACCGCCTGAGAAACCGGGGAAGCATCGGCGATGAGGTCGATTACGCTTCCCGTAGTGCCTTGGGCACTTTCCTGGGCGGACACAGCACTGCCTTCCAGTTGCTGTGCCAGGACAAACAAGCCAGGCGTTGGCAACAAGCCCTCCGATGTCGTTCTGTTGTGGTGGGCGCTGCTGGGATAGCGCGGACGCGTGCAACGGTACCACACGGTAGGAAAATCTGTCAAACCCATGATACGTAGGGACTTGTGATTCGTTATCTGGCGATCCGCAACCTGGCGGTTATCGAGTCGGTCACGGTTGATTTTGAACATTCGTTCAATATTCTCACGGGTGAGACCGGTGCGGGAAAATCAATTCTTGTGGAAGCCGTTGGCCTCCTCCTGGGCGGTCGAGCCTCGCAAGATCTGGTCCGCACCGGCTCCGAGTTGGCCGTCGTTGAAGCAATTTTCGAGGATGGTGAGCAAGAAGTCGTGCTCAGGCGCGAAATCACAGCCCAGGGCCGCAGCAGGGCCTTCATCTCCGGCGCGCTGGCCACCGCCTCGGCGCTCAAGGACCTGGCCAGCCGTCTCGTGGAACTGCACGGTCAACATGAACACCAGCAACTTCTCGATCCGGAGCAGCATCTGCCGCTGCTCGACGCCTGGGCCGGACACCTGTCCGGACAGCAGCACGTGGCCCACGCTTTTCGGAAAGTGCAGACGGTCCGTCAGCAACTGGACCGGCTCCGCATGGACAGCCGCGAGCGTGCCGCCCGGCTCGACCTGGTCGAATTCCAGTTGCGCGAGCTGACCGGGGCTGGCCTTGTTGCGGACGAAGACGAGTCCCTGGCCGCCCAGCGCCAGGTGCTGCGCAGCGCCGACACCATCCAGCGGCTCTGTGCGGAAAGCTATGGCGAGCTGTACGACGCCGAAGAGTCCGTCATGACCCAGCTCGGGCGGGTCTGGAAACGAGTCGGCGAGCTCGCCGCGATCGACCCGCGTTTCGCAGCGCATCTCGATCAGCGCGAGCCGGTCAAAGCGCAGCTCGAAGATCTCGCGTTCGCGCTGCGCGATTATTCTGCCTCCATCGACTCCAGCCCGAGCCGCCTGGAGCAGGTCGAGGAACGGTTGGCAACGCTCGAACGATTGAAACGGAAGCACGGCCCGACCCTGCAGGACGCCATTGCCAAGCGGGACGCATTGGCGGGGGAGCACGCAGCGCTCACCGGGGGCTCCGCGTCCGCGGCCACCCTCGAGGCGGAGTTGTCCGGAGCATCCACCGAATACCTTGGCTTGGCGAAGGAGCTGTCGCGCCTCCGTCGGGCCGCGGCGACAACGTTCGCCCGCGCGCTGGAACGCGAGCTCGCGGATCTGGCGATGGAGCAGACGCGCTTCGAAGTCCGGCTGACCACCTCTGAGGATGAAGCGCACTGGTCCGAACGCGGTGTCGATGCCGGAGAGTTTTACCTGTCAGCCAATCCTGGCGAGGAGCTTCGTCCCCTGGCGAAGATCGTGTCGGGCGGGGAGCTGTCGCGCGTGATGCTCGCCCTCAAGACGCTCGCGGTCGCGGAGCAGTCCGGCAAGACGCTGATCTTCGACGAGGTCGACGCCGGCATCGGCGGGCGAGTAGCGACGGTGGTAGGGGAGAAGCTCCGGACGCTGGGCGAGCGCTTTCAAGTGTTGTGCATCACCCACCTGCCGCAAATCGCTGCGGCGGGCGCGACGCACTTCCATATCGAAAAGAAGGTTCGCGGGTCGCGCACGGTGACAACCGTCCGACGCCTGGCAGATGAGGATCGGGTAGAGGAAATCGCACGTATGATCGCCGGCGCCAACGCAGGCGAGCGCGCGCAGGCCAGCGCCGCCGAACTGCTCTCCGCGACGCGCACGACGGGCACGACGGGCACGAAGAGACAAGCTTGATGCTGGAGCCAGCGCCCCGGAGAGACGCCTGGGGCTTGGCCTGACGCCTAGGCCTGGGCTAGAGGCTGCGGCCTTGGAGGCTCCTGGATACTTATGCACTGTTATTCATGAGACGATTAAATATTCAATGAAATACTTCATCGAGACTTACGGCTGCCAGATGAACGTCCACGACTCCGAGCGAATGGCGGGGTTGCTCGAGGCGTCCGGCTACGAGGTCGCGCGCGATGAGAGCGACGCCGACGTGGTCGTCATCAACACCTGCAGCGTCCGTGAGAAAGCCGAGGACAAGCTTTACGCACGTCTGGGCGCCCTCAAAGGACTCGCACGCGTCACAGGGAGAGCGCCCATCGTGGCGGTCACCGGCTGTGTCGCGCAGCAGGAGGGGAGTCACCTGCTCCAACGCTCCGACATGATTGACGTCGTCGTCGGCACACAGCGGGTGAAGATGCTCCCCATGCTGATTGACCACGCCCGGGCGCGCTCGATCGAACAGGCGGGAGCTTCGGGAAGGCGAGCCTCGGCACTCGGATCCGGTGGTGCGGGCATAGCGGGGATCGTGGACGTGAGCACGCCCTACGACGAACCTTCGTTTCCGCTCGGACTGACCAAGCACGCCGATCCGGTGAAGGCCTACGTCACCATCATCGAAGGATGTAACGACTTCTGCGCCTTCTGCGTGGTGCCGTACACCCGTGGCCACGAGCGGATGCGCTCGAAAGCTGAGATCCTCAACGACGTGCGCCACGCCATCGAACAGGGGCGGCAGGAGATTCAACTCCTCGGGCAGATCGTCAACCACTACCGGGCGCCTGACGAACCGTCGTGCGATTTCGCCGGCTTGCTCGAGGCGGTGAGTGCGGTGCCCGGTGTCCGCCGTATCCGATTCGCGAGCCCGCATCCGCGCCACGCCTCCGACCGCCTGATCGCCGCGGTTCGCGATTTGCCACCCGTCTGCAAGCACATTCATTTGCCGGTGCAGTCCGGCTCATCGTCCATGCTGCAGCGGATGCGCCGGCGCTACACCCGTGAGCAGTATCTCGAACTCGTCGGCAAGATTCGCGAAGCCATCCCGACCGTCCAGCTCTCGACCGATATGATCGTGGGGTTCCCCGGCGAAACGGAGGGCGAGTTCGAGGACACGCTCTCGCTCACGGAAGCCGTCCGCTTTCACAGCATGTTTTCGTTCAAGTATTCTGAGCGGCCCAACACGCTGGCCGCCAAGAAGATGCCGGATGATGTGGCGGAGGACGTCAAGACAAGGCGGATTCGCGGTTTGCAGTTGTTGCAGCGGCGGATTCAGCAGGAGCTCCATGACGCCGCGGTTGGGCAGCGGGTGGAGGTGTTGATTGACTCGCGCAGCCGTCGGCGGGACTGGGAAGTGTCGGGCCGCACGAGCGGCAATACAATCGTCAATCTGCCCGGGCCAGCAGCATGGGTGGGACGATTCATGGATGTCGAGATCCGCCGCGCGGGCCCCAACAGTGTGTGGGGCGAACCTGTACATCAGCTTGACTGGACGGCGGCGCCAGCATAGGGTGCAGTTTCCGAACAGGACAAAAATGTGGAAGGCATAAACCCCCAAGCCAAAGCCGTGCTGATTGAAATGACGATCAAGGGGCTGATGGTCGACCCGATCACCAACATGCCGATCATCATCCTGCGCGATCACGACGGCCAGAAGGTGCTGCCGATCTGGGTTGGCGTGTTCGAAGCCAATGCGATCGCGCTACAGATTGAGAACATCCAGCCGCCCCGACCGATGACCCACGACCTGCTGCGGAACGTGATCCAAGACTTGCAGGCGACGGTGGAGCAGGTGGTCGTGTGCGACCTCAAGGAAAACACGTTCTACGCGCTCATCCATCTGCAGACGCCCGCGGGCCGGGTCGCCATCGACGCCAGACCGAGTGATGCCATCGCGCTGGCGCTTCGGACCCGCGCCCCCATCCTGGTGGAGGAGCAAGTGATCGACAACGCGAAGAGCGTGGACTTCACCAACGACAAGCAGGACGGCGACCGCTTACAACAGTGGCTGGAGTCGCTCGACCCCGATGACATGGGGAAGTACAAGATGTAAGCGCAAGCTCAAAGTTACAGTTCAAAGTTCAAGGTTTCAAGAGAGTTGAACTGTAACTTTGAACTCGCAACTTTGAACTGATAACTCCGCCGACGAGGTCGGCGGGTCGGCCGGCCGACAATCCCCTTAACCCGCGGAATTAGAACTACTTAGCCATGTCGGGCTGCTGAAATTCCGCGTTTACCAACCGGCACCGGTTTGCAACTTTGTGCATTGACCTCTACAATCGCTGCGTCCTTCCTGAGCGATGATTCTCGCCATAGCGAACCAGAAAGGCGGCGTCGGCAAGACGACGACTGCCATCAATTTAGCGGCGGCCCTGGCGATGCGCAATCGCAAGACCCTGCTCGTCGACCTCGACCCGCAGGCGAACAGCAGCATGTCGTTCGTCGACATGCGGGAGATTCGCCACAGCATGTACGACGTCTTCGTGGATTCCGATGTGCGGTTGCGCGACGTGATTCTGCCGACGGCGCACGAGCACCTCTCGGTGGCCCCTGCACGAATCGCGCTGGCCAAGCTCGAAGCTCGCCTCACCGGCGACCTCGACGCGCCCTTTCGCTTGAAAGACGAACTCAAGACGGTGGCGGCCGACTACCCCCACGTCGTGATTGATTGCCCGCCGGCCCTCGGGCTGCTGACGGTCAACGCGCTGGTGGCGGCGACGCATCTGCTCATACCGATTCAGTCTTCGTATTTCGCGCTCGAGGGCACGGACGACCTGCTCGAAACGATCGAAAAAGTTCGCCAGCGACCGAATCCGGAGCTGCGGATTCTGGGCGTGGTCATCACGATGCACGACCGCCGAACGGCACTCGGGCGCGACATCCGCGAGCAGATCCGAAAGGTCTTCGGCGACAAGGTATTCAAGACCGTCATTAGCAAGAGCGTGAGGCTCGAAGAGAGCCCGGCGTATCGCGAGTCCATTTTCACCTTCGCGCCCGACTCGAGCGGAGCAACCGAGTACTACAGCCTTTGTGAGGAGGTCATGGATCGTGTCTAAACGAGGCCTGCCCGAACGTATCCAGATGCGCCATGACGCGCACTATGTTGAAACCCTCGCCAACACGGCCGGCACGCCCGTGGGGAGGATGATTCCGATCGAGCAGATCGACCCCAATCCTGAGCAGCCGCGCCAGGCCATGGGCGATCTGTCGGAGCTCATCGCCTCCGTCAAGGAGAAGGGAATTATCGAACCCGTTGTCGTCCGCCAGCGGGGGACGCGGTACCAGATCATCGCCGGCGAGCGGCGCTATCATGCCGCGGGTCAGGCCGGGCTGCAGGAACTGCCCGCGGTCATCCGCGACGTTGATGATACTGAAATGCTGGAGCTCGCCTTGGTCGAGAACATCCAGCGTAAGGATCTGACCCCGTTCGAAGAAGCCGAGGCGCTGACCAGCCTGGCGCAGCGCTGCGGCTACACTCACGAGGATTTGGCGAAACGTCTGGGGAAATCGCGGACGTCGGTCACCGAGTCCCTGGCCTTGCACAGCATCCCTCCGGAGGTACGCAAGGTGTGCCGGCTGGCCGGGATCAACAACAAGTCCGTCCTGTTACAAGTGGTTCGCCAGGGCGACGCGCAGAAGATGCTGGCGCTGGTCGAGAAGATTGCCAGCCAAGGCGGGGCCACGCGCGAACAGGTTCGGCAGGAGATGCAAAAGCCGAAGCCGGGTCGCCCCAAAGCCTACACGTTCAACTTTCGCGCGCCGAATAAAACCTTCAACATGCGTCTGAGCTTCAGCAAGAAGGCGGCGTCCAAGGAGGAAGTCATCTCAGCGCTCGAGAACATCCTCGACGAACTGCGGCGCGAATAGCGCCTCCGGTGCAAGTTCAAGAGTCCAAGGCACTCAGTTCCAAACCTGGGCCGCCTTCGGCGGCAGGCTCCAACCGGGGCGCCCTCGGTGCCAGGTTCAGCACAACAACGTGCGGTAGAACGCGGGGGCCTGCGAGTGGACTTTAACGGTGAGATCGAGGGCTGGCGGCGCGGGTCATCCTCCCAATCCAAGCTCGCAGCATGGGTTTAGTTAACATAACATGTATTATCAGACTCAATGGATTTGGCCCGAAAAGGCCCCTGTTGAAATCCTGCGGACGCGTTTACTGGCCGTACCTTGTCTGAATCCCCAGTCGGCCGAGGCCACCCTTCGACTGGCTGTGTTGTGAAGAGTTTTCCGTTTTAACTGCGGCCCCGGGGACTGTGGAACGTGGTGCCGAAGGCCCTCCGGTTTGAACTAATCCACCTTGGCGGGTTGGTACCGGGGCCGAAGGCCGGGCCGGGTTTTGAACTGATCCCCTTGGCGGTTTTCGCACTTGGCGCCGAAGGCGCCTATACCTTCCAGACCGCCGCCTCGTGCGCGGCGTCGGGGACGACAACCAAAAGCGGCTGGCCAGCCGGATGTTGCTCCAGGATGTGGCCCTGTGCATCGATGACCACAATCCAAAGACTCACCTGGTCGCCAGGCGCGGCGCCTAACGCCTCGAATGGCACCGCGATGGTCACCACCTCTTCAGCACTCCAGCGTCGGGTATCGAACCGGTGGACCCGAGGCTGTTCCTGCAGAACGGCCACCGCAATCTCCGAGGCCCGAAGGCGGCGGACGAGATCCTCGCCATCGAGACGGAAGTAGAGGTGCTCGCGGTCGGCGGCGACCCAAAGCCCGTGAACGAGGTGATCCGCGACCCGGTGCATGGTTCCGCCGCCTCCACTCAACGGAACCTCCACCGCGCCGGCCCACTGCGTGAAGTCTCGCGCGAACCCATTCATGGACGGGGTCGTCAGAACACCCAGCTCGACGAGGGCGCCTTGTGTCTTGGTCGTAATGTTGGTCCGGTGGAGGTCAACGGGAGTCGCAAGGCCGAGCGCTTGGTACACATTCCTCACGTGCCGGCGAAACAGATCGTCGAACTCGCGATCGTGGTCCGAGGAATGATCGTCGCCGTACCACCAGAACCAGTCGCTGCCTTCGGCGATGAGCAGTTCCTGTCGCGCCCGCTCGCGCGCGTCCGGCGGACAGCTGTGGCCGACCGAGTCGAACGCCGCGCGCGCCGCGGCTAGCTGGCCCCAGGCCCGATGGTCGTCGCCGTGGCCAGCCCAAATGTAGAAGTCGCCCGCAATCCACGATCCGGGAAAGACCGATGTCAGCCGGCCCGCCGCACCGGACGCCGCCTCGCTCATTGTGACGGTCTGAACATCGGCTGCGTCCTCCAGGGTTCGATAAAGCGCCCGCAGAAAGGGCCGGCCGCCACCCGGGTAGTGTTCCCAGGCGTTCTCGCCATCGAGGATGACGGTCACCACCGCGTCGTCCCCGTCTTCCCCACCGCCCGCCTCAACGAAGCGCTGCCCCGCCGCGCGAACTCTCGCGACGAAGTCAGCGGCCGCCGCGTCTGCACCCCACGACTGATAGGCAAACCCAATCAGATCCGAAAGCTCGTGGTCGCGAAACAGCGCACTGACGGTTGCCGGCGCGGTCCCCAGCCAATACGGCCGGTATAAGTCGGCCGCCGTCAAGCGTCGCCCGAGCGAACGCGCGAGGATCTCTTCGTCTGTGGCCGTCCACTGCGCACCTTGCCCGGCGAGCAGCGCCACGACCTCGTCGGACACCGACCCTTCTGATGGCCACACCCCTCGAGGCGGCGCTCCGAACATCCGTGCGTGGTACTCCACCGCCCTGGTCAACTGCTCGCGGGCGTCGTCGGGATGCGCGAACAACCGGCGCGGCAGCGTGGAGTGCGGATGGGCCTGCAGGTGAACACCGGTGTCACACAGCAGCGGCAGAATGGGGTGGTAGAACGGTGACGTGCTCAACTCGACGTGCCCCGCGCTCGCGGCGTCGCGGTAGGCGGGGATGACCGCGTTGAGCAGCTCCAGTTCGACCTCTCGCAATTGCCGCTTGTCGTCCTCATCGAACTCACGTCCTTTCGCCACCAGCGCGGCCAGGCGGCTGTCCGAGTCCATCCAATCGGGATCCATCCACACCAGCTTGTGAAGAACCTGCAGGTCGCGCAGGTCGCCGGCATTGAAGTCGTCCGAGCGTTGACGGCGAGCGTGGAGCTCGGCGTATCGCGCGTTCGGCCGGATCATGTGCTCGTACGGCGCGTGAAAACCGTTGGCTACCAAAAATCGCCGCTCCTCTGGTTCGAGCGACGCGGCCGGCTTCAGGCCGATTGCCAGATGGCGATCATTGGCCTGGTCCGCGGCAAACGCTGCGATCTGCACCAGCAGCGACGGCACGAGGTTGAAGGTCACCCGAATCGCGGGAAATTCGCGAAGCATGGCGACCATGCCCCAGTAGTCCTTGATGGCGTGCAGCCGCACCCACGGCAGGATGTGCTCACCGCTGGTGAGGTCCTCGTAATACGGCTGGTGCATGTGCCACAGCAGGGCGAGCTTCGTCATTTGGGAGAGATAATGGTGCTGGTGCGCATTCTCGACCGCTACATCATCAGGGAGATCCTCTTCCCCTTCGCGATTGCGCTGGTCGTTCTGAGCTTCGTCCTGATTATCCCCTTCATCATCGAGCTGGCCGAGCAGCTGATTCAGAAAGGGGTGTCCTGGCCGACGATTCTGCAGTTGATGGTGATGCTGCTGCCGGCGCAGCTCGGGCTGACGATCCCGATGGCGCTGCTGATCTCGGTGCTAATCGCCTTCGGCCGACTGTCCGGCGATCGTGAAATCGTGGTGCTCATGGCCTGCGGCGTCAGCCCCTACCGGCTGCTCCGCCCGGTCTTCGGCTTCGCCCTGGTCGCGGCGGCGGCCACGCTCTGGGTGATGCTCGAGGCCATCCCCAACGCCAACCAAACCTATCGGGAGATCACGACGCGCATCGTTGCCGACCGGGCCGAAGGGCAGGTTCGCCCCCGTGTCTTCTTCGAGGACTTCCCCAACACCGTGTTGTATGTCCGCGAGGTCCCGCCGGCCGGTGGCTGGCAGGGCGTTGTCGCTGCGGACACACGCAACCCCACCCAGCCGATTTTGTATGTCGCACAGAGCGGGCGGATGGTGGTCAACCGTGAGGCGCGCACGATCCAGATGGTGCTCGAGGACGGCGCGCAGCACACGACCAAGGGCGCCGACCCGGCGGCCTACGAGATCGCGCGCTTCAAGGAGCTCGTGCTCTCGCTCGATCCGGACAACGTGTTTCCGCGCGTCGGACCGGCGCGGGGCGAACGCGAGATGACCATCGCGGAGTTGCAGGCGCTTCGTGCCTCGACCGAAGCGCGCAACCTGCCGTTTCACCGGCCGGTGATCGAGATTCATAAGAAATTCTCGATACCCGTGGCCTGTCTCGTGTTTGCGGTACTGGCGGTCGGCCTCGGGGTCACCAATCGCAAAGACGGCAAGCTGGCGAGCTTCGTGCTTGGCCTGGCCGTGATTTTCACCTATTACGTGCTCATG
>Ga0136627_1000818_pt1 | contig 12189 bp, 15 predicted proteins | sample AntDrymUQ4892206_2_FD_104652 | JGI IMG/M metagenome (GOLD analysis project Ga0136627, IMG submission 104652) | Polar desert sand microbial communities from Dry Valleys, Antarctica - metaG UQ489 (22.06) | ecosystem: Environmental > Terrestrial > Soil > Desert | place: Antarctica: Dry Valley... | reverse complement strand
CATTGGCCCTGTGTGTCGATCGTGATCGCCACGCGCGGCTTGCGGCGCAGCGCCCGTACCTTCGCCATCGTCGGCAGCGTGCAGACCACCAGCTGCGCGCCGGTCCACCAGAATGCCACGGGCACCACCCGCGGGCCGCCGTCCAGGCCGGTGTAGGCGAGCCGGGTCGGGATGCCCGAGCCCAACAGCTCCTGCGAGATCGGCTTCTCCAGCACCTCGATGACCTCGTCGCGGTCCATGTCCTCCTCCTCGGGGATGCTTGCGGAAGTCAGACGGAGCCGATCCGCCGTCCTCGACGCGGTCCGCGGAATCCGCCCCGTAGGTTCGGGCGTGGAGCCGATCCCAGGTGCGCAGGCCCGGTCCGGCGTGCGGGTGGCCGCGCGCATCCTGCTCGTCGACCCGGCGCAGCAGCTGCTGCTGTTCCAGGGCTTCGACCCGCACATGCCCGGCGAGTCCTTCTGGTTCACGGCGGGCGGCGGGTTGGAGCCGGGTGAGGAGCTGCTTGCCGGCGCCGTCCGGGAGCTGCGCGAGGAGACCGGGATGCAGGTGCCGCCGGAGCGGCTGGTCGGCCCGGTGTGGCTGCGGCGGGTGCAGTTCTCCTTCGAGGGTGTGAAGTACGACGGCGACGAGTGGTTCTTCCTCGCCGTGCTGACCGACGCCGCGGTGGTCGACACGGCCGGCTTTACCGACCTGGAGAACCGGACCGTCCGTGGGCACCGGTGGTGGACGGCGGACGACCTGCGGAGCGCGACCGAGACCGTCTACCCGCTGCAGCTCGCGAGCTGCTGCCCGGCCTGCTGGCCGGCGGCTGGGACGGGCAGCTGCGGTTGATCGACTGATCCCGGCGGCTCCGTGGCTGATCGGTTCGAGCAGCACGCCGCTGTCGTCGGTGCGGCAGTGATGTGCTTCTGGGAGCGAGGTCGGCCCGGCGCGGTGCCCTCGTTCCGGGCGGCCGGGCGTGGGCAGCCCACTTTCGGCCGCCCACCTGGCACACTCCGGCTCGATCGCCATGCGTCGTCGAGTGGGAGCGGAGCGACGTGGCCGGACGGAACGGAGCCGTCGTGCGGCGGATGCAGCTCGGCCGCATCCTGCGGGAGCTGCGGGAGCAGGCCGGGCTGTCGCTGGAGGTCGCCGCGCCCGCCCTGGACTGGTCGAGCAGCAAGCTGAGCCGGATCGAGAACGGGCACCAGGGCGTCGACGTGCACGGCGTGCGCTCGATGCTCGACGTCTACGACGTGGGCGGCGAGCGGTGGACGGAGCTGATCGAGCTCGCCCGCTCGGTGGCGGCGAAGGGCTGGTGGCGCGCCTACGGCCTGGACGATAAGGGGTACGTCCCGCTCGAGGCGGAGGCCACCCTGGTCCGCGACGCGTCCTCCGCATTCGTGCCCGGGCTGCTGCAGACCGAAGCGTACGCGCGAGCGGTGTTCGCCGTCGCGCTCCATCCTCGGACCGAGGCCGAGGTGGACAACCTCACGGCCGTGCGGCGGGTGCGCCAGGAGCGGCTGACCTCCGCGGAGGACCCGCTCGAGCTGATCGCGGTCGTCGACGAGGCGGTGCTGCGCCGACCGGTCGGCGGCCGGGCGGTGATTCGGGCCCAGCTCGCGCACCTCGTCGAGGCCGCGGCCCTGGACCGGATGACGCTGCAGGTGCTGCCGCTCCGCCTCGGCGCGCACCCGGGGCTGTCCGCCCCGTTCACCCTGCTCACGTTCGGCGGGATCGGCGTGGGCGACATGGTCTACGTCGAGCACGCCATCGGCGCGGTGTACCTCAGCAAGGAGGACGAGGTCGCCGTCGCTACACTGAAGGTCGACCGGCTGCGGTCGCTCGCCCTGGATCCCAACGACTCGGTGGCGCTGATCCGGCGGGTGGCCGCCGAGACGTAGCGGACGGAACGAGGTGTGCCGTGGACCTCAGCGGTGTCCGGTGGCGCACGAGCAGCTTCAGCAACAGCGACGAGGGCAACCAGTGCGTCGAGGTCGCCTTCCTCCCCGCCGGTCACGTCGCGGTGCGCGACACGAAGGCCCGGCACCGGGCGCCGCACGTGCACACCGCAGCGGCCTGGAAGGCGTTCCTGGCCGGCGTGCGGGCCGGCGAGTTCGCGCCGCACTGACACCACCCCGGACCGGGTGCGGCGGGCGATGGCGGTGATGCAGAGCCCGTACTGCCACACGGCGTCGATCCACTCGGCGTCCAGCTCGAAGCCGCAGGCGCATACCGCGTCGACAAACTCCGACCGGTGGAACTTCACGGAGTGCCCGGATCGTGTACCTCGGTGACGACCAGACTGGGCGTGCGCTGGAGGTCGTGGCGGTGGCCACCGCGACGGGGCTGCTGGTGATTCACGTGCAGAACCTGCCGAAGTTCCGCCGATACTACGACGAGGCGAAGGAGTAACGATGGGCGAGCGCTACACGATCGGTCCGGACGTCGACCTCGACGCCGAGGACATCCGGGACAGCAAAGCAACTCATCACCCAGGAGTACGTCGATGATGCGCTGGCCGATGTCCTCGATCCCGATGCGCCGGTCGAGCCGACGAGCGTGCGCTGTGGTCGGCCTTCGCTGTCCGGAGGCTCGACCCACTCGCCGCGGGTGTCGTTCCGGGTGCCGGCGGAGTTGGCCGAAGAGGTGACGTCGATCGCCGAGCAGCGGGGGGTGTCGGTGTCGACGGTGGCGCGGGAGGCGCTGGCGAAGTACGTCAACGCGGGGCGCAGAGCTCGTCGCTGACGTGGTCGTCCCGACCACCGATCAAAACCCGTGATGATGCCGATGCCTTCCGGGACCGCAGCGCCACGGACGTAAGGCCCTGAGTTCATCCTCGCGGTTGAGCGTCGGCCGGCGGTTCACCCGCGGGCCCGCTCGGTCACACTGCCGCGATGACGCGGGGAGTTGTGGCCGCCGGGCATCCGCTGACCGCCGAAGTGGGCGCGAGCGCGCTTCGTGCGGGCGGCAACGCGGTCGACGCCGCCGTCGCCGCGATGTGCGCGTCCTCCGCCTGCGAGCCGCTGCTCACGGGCCTGGGTGCTGGCGGCTACATGCTTGTCGGCGCCCCCAGTGGGGATGACGTGTTGCTGGACTTCTTCGTGGAGGCGCCCGGGCGCGGCGGCGACCCGCCGCGCCGCGCCGAGCTCCTGCCGGTCTCGATCGTCTTCGGTGACGTGATCCAGGTCTTCCATATGGGCGCCGCCTCCGTCGGCACCTACGGCTGCCCGGCCGGGATCTGCGCGGCGCACGGGACGTTCGCGTCGCTGCCCCTGGCTGAGCTGGTGGCGCCCGCAGTGCGGCTGGCCCGCAAAGGCGTGGCGCTCAACGCTCAGCAGGCTCACATCCTCGAGCTGCTATGGCCGATCATCACGAGCTCCCCAGAGGCGCGCGCCCTGTTCGCCAAGACACCGCCGCGGGAGGGCGAGATCCTGCGTCTGCCGGAGTAGGGTTAACCAAGCCCTCAACTCTCGTGAGGCCGGTCCACTTCCCAGGGACCAGATCAGCTGGACCACCAACCCGGGCCCGGTCACAGGCACCCGCTCGGCGCCGGATAGTTCGGACTCATCCGAGGGGTTGTCACTACGACAATGGTCCGCAGTCCGGCGCAGCATGTAAGATACGACCAGCTCTCCGTCGATAGGTGAGAAAATGCTACTGTGGTCAATCGTCGCTGTCTGGTCACTCGAAGCGCCCTCTGTCGGCGGGCTCTCCGAGCCAGCCGAAGTTCCTGATTGGGCTCTGCGATTAAGTTCGATGAGTGCACGGGATGCAGTCGAGATGATTCGCTCAAAGAGCTCAAGGGAACTAACGCAGGCGGCCGCTTCCCTCTTATTTGAGGCACGTAAGAAGTTAATCGCGGAGCCGCCTAAGATGGATGAAGCGAAGCTCGCCGGCACTGCTCTCCTAAACCTTGTTCGCCATGCACCTTCAGAAACACCCGGGTTCGGCCATTCGCTTCATGGTCACGGCAACCTGATCAATGGTCTAGCCGATCATCTGGCCATAGCTGGTGTCGCGGAGGATGAACTATCGACCGCCTCCGACATGTTCGACGGCGACGGAGACCGTCACTTGGCCGCTATCGCAAGACTCGCCCGCTCAGCTGTTCAGTGGTCCCGCTTGCTTGAGGGAGACTACAGTAGACTGTCGCGCTCACTTGAAGATATCGAGAAACTAAACGAGGCGTACGCGCGGGAACTAAAGCCGGCGGCTGCGGCGTACATCGCCAGTGTAGAGGCGGCTCGTTTCATAATTTCGGGTTCCGGCGGCCAAACCGCAACCGAGACGCCTCCTTACAGCGACTCGTCAAGCGAACGGCGAGCCATCTTCCGCTATATTGCGCTTCAAAGCCGAAACGATGTGCGTGCGGCTGCCGCACTCGCACGAGCTGCCGACTCCATGAACCGTGAGGCGGCAGAAATCCCGACCCTCCTCGAACTAGCTATCATCCAAGACCGTGATGGACACTACGAGGAGGCAATATCAATACTAATGGAATACCTCGGCTCTCACCCAGCCGATCGAACCGCCCTTGCTTGTCTTGCTGACGCGTATATGAAAACCGATCAGTGGACGGCGGCTAGGAGTGCGCTGGCTTCGGCCCTTCCCAATGAACCCACTGAAGAGGACGTTCCGATACTATTGATGCTGTATGCCGGGAGCCTTGAGTTCGGTGATCCAGATGCAGAGCAGTGGTCGCGGCTACTAGAAGCTGTCGCTCCCGAATACCTTCTCCAGAACCAGATATCCGGCGGATCAATTCTGCAACATGCCACAAGCCTGAGGAATCCATCGATAGCTGCGAAGATCGCGGAGGGCGAGCGTCATTTTCACAGCCGGGACTTCACTTCCGCCGAAGCTGCGTATCGAGCCGCCCTGGCGGAAGATCCAGATAACGCCATGGCCTGGCTCTTCTTGGGCGATGTCTTTTTCCAGAATAATTCACATTCTCTGGCTCAGGCTTACTTCGAGGAGTCTATAGCATGCGAGCCAACTCCGATTGCATTCAGATTCCTCGGGGACAGCCTCACTCACGTGGGAAAGCGAGAGCGCGCGGCGAGTTGTTATAGAGAGGCACTCCGGCTCGACCCTAACTATGGTGGGGCCGCATCAGCGATTGAAGCTCGTGGGTTGCCTCAGGCAGATGGCCGCGATCTTCCACCGCTGCGCTGGGACGTCCAGCCTGAGCTTCAGCCGACGACTGGATTCAACGATTTTATCCGAAATTCATCAAGCACGAAAGATGCGGCGAATCGCGGCGATGCCGCTAATCGACCGGCCATTCTTGATGAGTTGTTCACCGACATTAACCCAGAAGGTCTGCGTGGCGACGACATAGACATCGAGCTTCTTGCGCGAAGGCTCGTGGCAAAGAGGGCCGAGCTTGAAAAACAAGGTCGCAGCGGCGAATTGATGTTCGCCCTGGCCCTCTCTGCGAATTATGAACCATTCTCGCGCATTTACGACGATGAAGCCTTCGGATCGTGGCTAGCTAACGCCGAGCCTGAGCAACTGCATAGATGTGCACTCGCCTTGCGAGCAGTCACCTTCTACTACGCACACAAGGACAGGAAGCTTGCCGAATGGAAGTTGATGGCGGAGCGTGGCATCCAACTTGCAGAGGCGCTTCCCGAGGAATTTGGACCTAATCAGTCACAAGTTGGGCTAGGGCGAGACCGCATTATCGCCGACGCGTACATGGAGTACGGTCACGTACTAAGGGCGCTGGGTCGCCCAGCCGAGGCGCTGGATTGCTTTTCTTTGGCTCTTGAGCGGCATTATTTGGAAGAAAGAGCGAGAGAAAATCAAGGGCTGTCCGGTCGTCCGGAGTACGACAGAGCCGTCAGGGCGGGCGACCCAATCACGTCCGTATTCAGAGCGCTCCATAATGCGTGTATCGATCTAAACGACAACGTAGGTGCTTCGGAGTACGAGCGACAGGCGATAGAGAGGGCTGAGTCAAGGGCTCTGGTTGAGCCAGCTGGACGCCGATACAGTGGTGCAGGCGAGAGAGTATTTGACGAGGGCGATCAAGACTTAGGCTTGGCGATCGTCCACGAGGAATTCGAGTATGCCTCGCGCGAATCGGATGAAGACACCACCCCCGCCCATGTCGCTGTCGTCCTGAACTCAATCGCATCCATACACCAGAAGCTAGGCCTCGGTCGCAGTGCATTGCGCTATGCAACTCGTTCTCACGAATTGAACTCGGCAACCCGGAACCAGGATCGGCTGGCCTCGAACTACGTTACGCTCGCGCGCATCTACCAGAATCGCCCTGACCTTGGAGATGCCTTGAGGTCTTTCGAGGACGCGTTGAAGACCTGCAGCTCCACTGACAGCGGACTGAAGCAGTTATCGTGGACCAGTACGAGCGGAACCCATTACTATATCGTCAACGTTCATAGTTCTTGGGACAAGCTACTTGAGTTAGCCCAATTTCACGAGGAGAAGGGCGACTCCGCTGAAGCCTGCCGATACCTAGAGTTGGCGGCCAGGGTCGTCGAGCTCGCTCGATCAACCGTGGACACAGACGAACTGAGAGTTGGCGTTTCTACGGCGCGCAGTGCCGCGACGTCGAAGCTCGCTAAAATCGCGGTAAGCCAAGCGGCCGACCACGGTTCATCAGCTAACGTTAGCTACGCTTGGGATGCCGCCGAGCGAATGAGAGGCCGCTCCTTCCTCGATGAGCTTGCGACTCACGATCTCAGTAAGGCAATGGAGGTGCCGGCACACTTAGCCGACCGCGAAGCAGAGGCGTTGTCAGATCGCGAGCGGCTGCTATCGTCAGGTAGACGTGACCGAGCATATTGGACAGAGCTAGAGGGTGTTAACGCCCGACTGGACACTGTTTGGTCAACCATGCTCTCAACTGACCCGACTCTGTACGAGTACGTAGAGATGCGCCGTGGTCGTCCAGTGAGTTTAGCTAGAGTCACTGAGTGCCTTGCGGAAGATGGTCGTCCAACTGCGATGATTAGCCTCGTCCTAGCCGACAATGAGCTCTTCGCAATTGTTACGCGCTCGCATTCGGGCGCAAGTAGCGAGGTGATCAAGGTATCTACGGACACGAGAAAGCTGATCAGATTCATTGGGGCAAACTTCGGTCCTGCGGGACATGTTCGAGAGCTTGCTACCGATCTCCACGATCTTTATCAGCACGTCATGCGACCTATTCGTCGCTTGCTATCTAGTGTTACATTGCCAGAAGAGGTGATCGTTATCTCCCCAACCGGTCCTCTGCATAACATCCCGTTCTACCCCTTGGACGTTGACGGAGATCAGCTTATTGAGCGCAACCCGGTCGCTACGATTCCTAACGGGTCCATGGTCAGCTATCTGCGCGCGCGCTTCCGTGGGCGGCATTCGCTGAAACGTAGCCGGGCCGCAGTGTTCGGCGACCCCAACGGCGATTTGCCTTCAGCTAGGGCCGAGGCGCTGTTTATCGGGGAGGTCCTAGAAGTCACGCCGACTATTGGAGAGTCGGTGTCTCGGAATTCTTTCCGTGAGGCTTTTAGCGCGGCGGAAGTAGTCCATTTTGCGGGTCACGCATCTTTCGATGCCAGCGATCCGCTGCAGTCGTGCCTTCTACTCTCAGACGGCTCTCTGACGGCTAAAGAGATCATCAAGAGTAGATCGAGTAATCTATCGCTCGTGACGCTGTCAGCATGCGAAACAGGCCTTGTTGCCTCCGATCCAATTGAAGAAGTGATGGGATTAGTTCGCTCCCTAATTTTCGCGGGGGCTGACACGGTCGTTCACTCATTATGGCAGATTTCAGACCTGGCTGCGCGACAGGTCCTCTCTGGCTTCTATTCCCACTTACGCGGCGGTTCATGGAAGGTAGACGCGTTGCGTATAGCCATGTTGAACACCCGGAAGAGATACGGCAGACGACGATTCGATCAGTGGTCTGGATTTCAGCTTGCTGGCGACTGGCGTGCGTAGACGAGAAGGTGAAGCATGGCCGAGACTTCCAATGGTCTTGAGATTTCCTTGGATGTGGACCCAGAAGAGCTGTCTAGGTCTACCTATGAGATAAATCCCACGGATCGGATTGGAGACGATGTTTTAAGACTGCTGCGAAGAGACAGCAGATTGGCGATCTCGTGGTCCAGGCCGAGGTGGGTCGACAAGCCTGATCTCCCTTCGGATCGAGTTGCGGTAGACGTTCCACTGATGTTCGCGCTCCATGCACACCCTGATTGCTCGTTCAATTGGGCGCGGGTCATCGTCGACTTCACTCCCACTTCCGGGTCGCATATAGAGGACATGTCCCCACGAGAGGTGGAAAACACCCCGGTGGATATCGAGACAAAGATCGGCAGGAAGCTTGGATTCGCGTTAGCTACAACGACTGTGACTGCGTCGGCTGAATCGGAGGTTGGACGCAAACGTACGGTCTTCTTTCCAGATACGACGGCTTCGGGTGTAGGCTTTCGCCAGGCGGTGTGGGACTTCCATGGAAAGGCTGTAGAACATCTACACGTCGATAGAGAACTTCGCATCTTAGTGAGCCATTCTCGGAACTACCCGCTGATGGCATCGATTACGGTCAGGGCTAATGTCCGCATGAGGGGCTTGGCGAGATATATACCTCTCTTGGGTCGGACAGGGGGGATTACCTCGCCATCGTCCGTGTATCTCTGAGGAATTAACCGAGGCGGGGTGCGCGGCGACAAACCGTGTCTAGTGTCCTGAGTCATTAGTTCGCCGGTAGTTGGTAGGGTGTAGTATGCTGAGCCCGAAGCTTGACCCGGTGATTTTGTCCGATGAGGAACGGCACGTTCTGGTGGCGTGGAGTCGTCGTCGTAAGACGGCTCAGGCGTTGGCGGCGCGGGTGCCCGGCGTGCTGCTGGCCGCGCTGGTCGCCCTCTTCGCGCGGGCCGAGACACGCCTGCCCGGGAGGTTCTGACGGTGCAGCGGCTCCGGGAATTGGCCGAACGCACCCCGCCGCAGCGGGAACGACACGTCGACCTGCTGCGGGCGCTGGCGATCACCGCCGGCACGTTGACCGCCACAGCGGACCCTCGGAGCTGCGCCGGACGGTTCCGCCCGTGGGCCTCGATCGGCCCGAACACCGCAACCCAGCGCGCCGAGCACCACCGCGAGCAGCGCCAGCCAAGGCACCGCCATATGACCACTCCGGGGAACCAACCGGGGGCGTCGGCAACAAGCCGGTGAGGTGCAGGGCGACGGTGGCCGGCACGACCGCGCTCAGATGCCGCAGGAACACCGTCAGGACCACGGCGTTCACCGCGACCACGGCCAACCACGGCCCTGGCCGCTGTAGCCACCGCGCGCTGCACCGCGCAGCAGGAGGGCGCCGCCGAGCTGGGCCGCTGGGCGGCGCGGAGGTCTATGCGATGGTCGACTCGCTTGGTGACGTGGGCACCGCGTTGAAGGACGCGAAGCCGGAGCGGCTGACCCGGCTCTATGCCGACCTGCGCCTTGACCTGCGGTACGAACCTGCGGAGAAGGCCGTCTACACGACGGCGTCACCGCGTGTGGTTAGCGAGTGTGTCCGAGGGGGGACTTGCACACTAACCACACGCCTCCTGCTCGGCGCCGCAGCCGCCTGAGGTGCGCCTGCCGGCTACGAGGGCTAGACATGAACCTCAAACAGTAGTCTTGAGCGGGGGACGGCGGGTCGCGTGCTGCTTGACGGCGGGTGTGAACTGCCATCGGAATTTGACCTGGGCGTGTTGGTCGCGAGCGGGCATCCCGGGATCGCGTGGTGCAGGTGCGCATGGACGAGCCCATCGACGAAGATCAACGCCGAGGAGAGGGGATGTCTCGTGGCGGATCCTGAACCGGTCACTGTCAGCGAGGTGTCGGACAATGCAAACGAGGATCGCTGGACTGCCGAGTGCTGGCAGGCTGAGTGCGCTGCCCCGGATGCTGCCGTGGCAGCCGGTGCCAATCCCGACGAGCTGACGGTGCAGCGAGATCACCGGGTCGCGGTCACGGTCCGGACGCGCGATGGCCGAGAGTTCCGCGCCGTCGTCCGCACCAGGCGATCGATGCACCGCGTCGAGCTGCCGCGCGTGGCCCGGCCGGAGTAGACGATGGCAGGCGACCAGGGCCGACGGCGTTACCTGCTGGACGGGCGGAGAGTCACGGTCCGCGACCTGATCGATGCCGATCTGATCGACCCAGGAGCCCGACTCCAGTTCGCCCGGCCGCGGTCGGGCGAGACGTACACCGCCATCATCGGGGAGTCCGGTGAGCTCGTCGTCGACGGCCGACCGCACACGAGTCCGTCAGCGGCGGCGCGGGCAGCCACCGGCGCAGGTCAAATCGACGGGTGGACGGCATGGACGACCGAGGTCGGCGCGACGTTGCACGCGCTCCGTGGGCAGCTACTCGACGCGGTCGCGGCCGAGGCGTCAACAGCCCAGCGGGCCGACGATGAGGAGGACAAACCCGAATCACCCCGGTCGCGCCACGACTTCCTCAAGCGCGCCCGGCAGGCAGCCGAGCGGGGCGAGCCCGAGAAGATCACCGTGCGCGATGTCATACGGCTGTGGGGTGCACGCGGCCGCGGCTCGCGCATCAGCCTGCGGATCAAGGCGGACCTGGACAACCACGGCCTGACCACCGAGCCGGACTTCCTGAGTGTGACCCTCGACGACGAGGTGGAGCTGGCTGAGGTGCAGCCCGAGCAGGCGCCGGCCGCGGTCACCGACAACGCGCCCGTTACCGACAGCGCCACCGGAACGGTAATCCCGGCGGCGCTGGACGGGCGCCGCGAGATCGGCATGACGCTCGGCAACCTAACGAAGCCGGGCCGCACGCTCGAGTGGGTCAAGCGAAGCGCCACCGTCGAGGAGGCCATCACCAAGATGCTGGTCAACGACTTCTCGCAGCTGCCGGTGCTGAAGAACAAGTACACCCTCGAAGGAGCCGTGACCTGGCAGTCCATCGCCCAAGCCCGGCTCAAGGACCCGGATGCACCGCTGTCCGCGGCGATCGTGGCGGCGTCGAGGCTGTCCTACAGTGACGATCTGAACAAGGTGCTGCCGCGACTGCAGGACGAGGACTTCGTGGTCGTGGCCAATCACCACAACGAGATCACGGGGATCGTCACCACCGCGGACGTCGTCGCCCTCTACCGCGAGCGCACGCTGCCGTTCCTGCTCATCGGCGAGCTCGACCAGGAGCTGCGGGGGCTCATCGAGGCGACGTTCGCGTTCGACACCGTGCGCGAGGTTTGCGCACAGCCCGGTCGGCCCGACCTGACGTCCTTCGACAACATGACGATGGGTGACTACCAGCAGGTGTTGGCCCATCCCACCTGCTGGGCCGAGTTGGGCTGGCCGCTGGACCGGGGCACGTTCGTGAAACGGATCGACGAGTTGCGCGAGCTCCGCAACGACATCGCCCATTTCAATCCGGACCCGGTGCCGGAGGACACCGTGGAAAAGCTCAAACATATGCTCGACGTCATCCGCATGTTCGGGCCGTCGGACGGCTCATGAGGGAGCGTCGGCGGTGGTGTCAGGAAAGATCGCGGCCACGGTCCTGCTCGGTCGTGGCGACCCCGCCCGGTCAAGCGGGTGTACATCCCCAAGGCGGGGAACCGTGCGAAGCTACGGCCGCTGGGGATTCTGATCGCGGACCGCTGCCACCAGGGTCGGGTCCGCGCCACGCTGGAACCAGAGTGGGAAGCCCGGTTCGAACCCCGCTCCTACGGGTTCCGCCCGGGCCGTGGCTGCAACGACGCGATCAGCGCGATCTACAACACCGGCAAAGGCCCTCGGGCCAAGCGGGTGTGGGTGCTGGACGCGGACCTGGCGGCGGCGTTCGACAACATCGACCACGCCCGACTGTTGGCCGCGCTCGGGTCGTTCCCGGCCAGGGACATGATCCGGGACTGGCTCACCGCCGGGGTGTTCGAGACGGGCAAGGGATTCGCACCCACCGAGGCGGGCACCCCGCAAGGGGGTGTGAGCCACCCCAAGTTCCACGGGACTCGGGACATCCTCCAGAACAACCAGTAACTTCTCAAACAGGGGTATCCATGGCAATCGGGAAAGGCCTTAATTCTCGGCCGTCTGCCCAGGGACAGCGGCGCTTCTGGGGCGCTACTGACGTTTCCGTGGGTGGATTCATGATCACGACGTCGTTCGCTCTAGATGCTTTGACCTGCGGATACAGCCGGGATGCGATCGTCTGTCGAGGTCAGCGGTGTCTTCGGTGGTG
>Ga0136627_1000817_pt1 | contig 12194 bp, 12 predicted proteins | sample AntDrymUQ4892206_2_FD_104652 | JGI IMG/M metagenome (GOLD analysis project Ga0136627, IMG submission 104652) | Polar desert sand microbial communities from Dry Valleys, Antarctica - metaG UQ489 (22.06) | ecosystem: Environmental > Terrestrial > Soil > Desert | place: Antarctica: Dry Valley... | reverse complement strand
CTCCTTCAGGGATGACCGGCCCCGCTCCTTCAGGGATGACCGGCCCCGCTCCTTCAGGGATGACCGGCCCCGCTCCTTCAGGGATGACCGGCCCCGCTCCTTCAGGGATGACCAGTGCGCCGCCAGGGACTCGAACCCCGAACCCGCTGGTAGGGAGCCACGACAACAGCCATCCCTTGTTGGACGCTGCGCTGCAGGTCAGGGAGCATTCCGCTCGATCGCGATCTTCTAAGAAGTGCCCTCATGCTGTGCCGTGGATCGATGTAAGCGTCGACCTTCGCGGCAGGTATCGCGTTCGGTGGTGCCGAGCCCGGCGAAACCAGGTGAGGCTCACGGGCCGGCTCGTCAGCCCCACCCGTCGGTAGAATGTCGGGGAAGTGGGCACCTGCTTTGAGCTGCGCGGATGCTCTTGTGAGTTCTCTGGGTTCTCAGTGCCCCCGAAGTGTGACGGCCTGCGGGCAGCCCAGCCAAGGTTGTCTCATTGCGACGTGCTGGACAAGGAGCCCGTCTCAGAGGTGAGATCTTGCCTCGGTCACACTTCGGTGCATGACAGCTGAACTAATCGCCAAGCGCCTGGTCGATCATGCGGACGCCCTGGAAGCCGAGATCACTGCCGTATCAATCCTCTTCAAAGAGACCCGCTTCTTGGGCGATTCGGGAAATATGCCCTACTCTCATTTCGGCTATCTAATGGCAATGCTGGGACTGATTGACACTCTATCGCTCTGCGATTCGGGGCGTGGAGAGCAGACACCGAGAATGCGGACCTTCCTCGGTACGTATGTACATCCGACGCAGGCGGGGGTGAATACCGTACTGGTCCAGATGATGCGCCACACTTTGATGCATACTGGCGCACTGCGGTACTTGTTTAACTCCAGTACGAGGGTGGCCTACCTGGCGCGTTAGTTTCAGTGAGCTGGACGCGGGCGTCACGCATTACTCGGTCACTCCGGTCGATGCCGCCTCCCAGGACGATCTACTTTCGGCGGCGAGCCGGAGAGGCGTCTCGCCGAGGAAGATAGTGGCGATCAATGTATCGATAACGGCGCTAGCGGCAGATCTCGCTCGAGGCACGGGCAAGTACGTTACATACATGCTTGGCGACACGGCTGCGCGCACCCGAGCGGAAACTGAGTTTCCGGCAATCGAAATGCAGAAGCTTGCGCTAGGATCCAACATCTAGCGTGGTACTCGGTATTGATTATCGCTCACTGCATCAACGTGGAGGGAGGCTCGTGGCTAAGGGTCCTTGCCCTCGTCCCGGCTCCCCGAGTGGAGATACCACCCCCAGCACCTGCTCCCAATCTCTGCAGCGGTGTCAGGTCCGGGCAGCGCCCGGGTTGTTCGTCGTAGAGCTGCGTGTGCGCTTCCGACCCGTCCTCAGCGGGGTCCAGGTGCTCCCCGGTGGGCGCGAGACCCAGGTAGACGAACACGCCACCCTCGGCACGGGCTGGAGGTGGAGTGCTGAGATGGCGGGGCCCGGCGTAGCCGGCCTCGCGCACGGACGAAGCCGCCTTGATCCTTAATAGACCATCTCGCCAGGACACGACAGAAGACCTGCGTCACCAATAGCTAAGCAACGTGGCCTCTGGGATACTGAGTCGGCGCCGTACAGGGGAGTTACATTGACAAACGTCGACGACGTCGAGCTTCCGGAGAGGAAGCTCGGGGATTTACTGACCGCTCAACGAACGACGGACCTGCCTCCGCCGGTTTCGGCGCCGTCGGGCCTTCCGAGCAACCTGCTGTCGCCGCCGATGTTTGAGCGGCTTGTGGCTGAGACGGTGCTGCGGGTCGACGGTCTTGCAAATATCCGTATCTATGGGCGATCAGGGCAAGACCAAGGTGGTCTCGACTTGATTGGTCGTGGTGTCGCCGGTCTCAACGTCTACCAAGTTCGCCGAATTGAGGGACTGACTCCCGCTGCTCTCCGTAAGGCAGTGAAAGATTTCGCCGGATTACCCCAGAAGAATCGCGGCGATGAACCTGCTCGGGGACGCCGATTCGAGGCCCAGAGATTTGTTCTAGTAACCGGCTGCACGCCGGATGATACTCATGTAGAGAACGAGCTGGCCAAGCTTCAGAGAGATTATGCCGGAGACTTGGAGATTGCACTTTATGACAACAGTCAATTGTCAACAATGTTGCGGGAGAGGGGCAGTCTCGTCTATGGTGTATTCGGTCCAGAGTGGGCCAGGCAGTGGTGCGGGTATGAGTCGCCCGGCCGACGAGAGTCTCCGACCGGCAGGGCGCTTCTAAACGATCCGGTTGCAATATTGGGGCTTGGTGAGCTCAAAGACCGGGCTGATGAGTGGACGTTGACCGAGCCTAGCGCTGCTGCCCAGGTCTACGAGGAACTCGCTACCCGCTTGCAGGAGAAGGGGTTCAGTCCCCACTCCCAAGGAGTGCGAGTTTCGCAGTTTCGGGCACATAAGGCGGCAGGGGAGTCGGACAAGGCTCTGGTTGTGGAACTCGGTCTTCAACTGGAGAGTTACTACTCTGAAGATCTGATGCCTTCGATGCTTGGTGAGGATGGCGGCTCCGAGGCGGGTGAGAATTCGACAAAGGATCACATTGCACATATCGTTCAGGCGATGGCGCTTTGGTTCGAGGCGGGCTATGACCTCGCGTCGGTCACGGAGGATCTGCGAGCGGTCGCGGAAGTCGGACATGCCAGCCTGGGTGATCTTCTCGTCGCTGTCGGAGAGCAGATCGTTGCGGATGACGATCCTACAGATGATGTGTCCGGTCTCATCGAGATAATGTCTGATCGCAGATTGGACATTACTCCGATTGAGACCCGTGTTCGCGTGGAGTGTTGCCTGGCGGACTTGCGCATCGTGCAGGGAGAGTCGGCGGGCGATGCTTTTCGGGAACTGATTAGGAGTGCGAACGGTGGTTACTACGGCGAGGGCTTATCGGCGCTTGTTAACAGGCGGGCCGGGCGTGCGCTAAGTGCAGCAGATGCCGAGGAGGCTATTCAGTGCTATCGGCGGTCGGTACTGGATGCTTGCGACGCAGGCCTATTTGGAGACGCACGTGAGGCGCTTAGATCAATCTCTTACCTGTCTGACGATCGGGACGATCGTCGAGATGCGATGGAGGCTGCTCGCGCTCTAACAGGCCGCGAGCACTTGTTGCCGGGAGTCGACAGAGCTGCGCTCCGTTCTCTCGAGGCGATGGTTGAAGAGGATCTTCCGCAAGCGCTCAGAAGTAGCCACGCATGGGTTCGCCGAGAGCGTACAAACGGTGCCTTGTGTGATGAGATGGTTGCACTTCGACGGTATGGGACAGTGTTTAGGCGAGCGGATGAATCGCCTATTGCTGTTGTTCACTTAGTGCGTAGTGGGAATATGAAGCTGGCGACCAAGGCTGCGAGGGAGGCCGGGTCGACCTTTGTTGACCTGAGTCGCTTCTTGTCGGACCGGTTCTCTTTGAAGGTCAAGGCCGCCGCCGCAGCCGCGATCGCGGTTCAAGCTGACTACGTTCCTGACGAAGATGTTCGTTCGATTGCCACTCGTTTGATGGAACTCGTGCAGGTGGGTCCCCCTGCGACGTTGTTCGGCCCTGCGATCGAGAAGCAATGTATACAGTGTTTAGCAGAATTTGGAGACCGCCTATCGGTCGATTTGCTCGGTAGAATGATCGAGTGGGCTCGACCGCGGATTCCTCGCGACTCCGGACACTATCGGTTTACGGATCCGGAGATGGTGGCCGCCTTGCTTTCCTGTGCCCAGCATCATGACCCTGAAATTAGCGGGCAGGGCGTAGATCTCCTTCTGGAGGCAGTGAGGCAGGAGGTGAATGGCGCGCCAGGGGTTTTCGCTAAGTTGCGGACTAACGAGACGGCAGTGGAGGGGCTTCGCGAGTTGGCAACGTCCGGGGTGAAGGGAGCTGAGGAAGTTCTCGCTGAATGGGGACTAACGGAAGGCGGAAGTCGCACGAAGGCCCTGGAAGCAGCTCAGGCGATTATAGATAGGCCGGTTGGGCATGAGCGCAACAGCTGGGATATCGGACCGGGTGCTCAGAATGCGGCCGTCAGGGTGCGGGCATTGTATGTGAATCGAGAGGCTGGGGATAACGAGGTCGAGCGGGTCGCCTTGAATCTCTTTGAGCAGCTAATCGCATTGTCATCGGACTCGCACGATAAGGCGGAGAGTCGATTGTTCGCCGCTGCAGGGGCTCGCATTCTTAACGACTGCGTTACGGATAGCGACCGAGCGGCCGCATTCAATACGATGATTGCACTGAGCGATGACCCTTTGCTTAATCATGCTGACCTATATGATCAATCGACGATGCACAGGCTTAGTCGATTCAAGTTCAACACTGGCAGCGAGAGCCTTCACTTAGACTTTCTCTTTTGCTCGGCGGCTTTTGCGCGAGCCGAGGAAGAGGTAGATCAGGTTAAGCATCGTATGGCAGTGATTGCGGCCGAGCGAGACCTGCGTGATCACGAGGCGGCAGTCTTAAGTAAGGTGCTCTTAGTCATCGATGAACGAGCGCCGGTTGAGATCGACCTGTACGCCTATCACCCAGCTAGGCACCTTCGACAGGCATCGGCTATTTGCTGGGGGCGACATGAACCGAGGGACAGTTCGCTGGTTGGACGTTTTGTTTCCGACTCCGATATGACCGTTCGTGGCAATATCGCGCACGCTATCGCGCGGACTCCGGTTGCAGAGCGTTGTACGGAACTAGAGAGGGCCGCCGAGATTCTCCGTACGGATCCGAGTGCAACCGTCAGGAGACTGATCGGCGCGGCTAATGGCGGCAGTGGCGCTCAAGACGTAACCTAGATTGAACGCTGTGCATTGCCGTGATTCTTGGGCGGAGACCATCCCGACTGAGCGCCACCGTTGGCTGCGCACATGCGACAGATGCCGTCTGTGAACGAGGCTGAGGAGCTGGTCGAGAAGTCGTCCGCTCACTCGGCGATCGATGGTTGCGTACACGCGGCCTTGCTAAGTATGCAGAGAAGTGTCTCTCACGGTGTCCACGGACGATCAGCAGCTCTGGTCGTAGCGGCGTGACTATACGATATTGGTACGCAATGGGAATTTAAGCAGTTGTATGCATCAAACTTGCACGCAAGGAACGGCAGAAGTTGAGCGCCAGCGCAGTATCGCGGCAGGACGTGCGCCATCGTGACGAAGCAGTCGCGATAAACGGGTCCCCATGATAGAAGATGGGAAAGATCGTTGTGGAGGTATATGCGGTCAACGGCGTCACAATCGCGGATAGACGAGGTTCCAGTTCATCGTCGCTAAACCTGATGCCGCGAGAGTGGAGATCTCGTCTGGATCGAGGAGTATGGCACCGGCCGAGGCTAGAAGTCGAACGCTCCGTTCGTAGGCGGGGTGGAGTCGCAATGCTGCCTTAACGCAGGGTGCCACAGTTAGGTTCACGCCTAGTCCCAAGGACTCATTAAGTATGCCGAGGGCCAAGGTGTCACTCATGCCCGCCGCCCAGCTGTTGATGCTGTTGAACGTGATTGGTGCTGCGATCACGGCGTCGGCGGGCGGAAGTGGGTCTTGCTCGTGCGGCAGCCGTGGCTGGACCCGCACCGGGTGGCTGGAGATCCGGGCAAGCATCTGAAGGTCGACCCAGGTCGCAGCTGTTGGGCTGAGGATGACGTGTGTGTCCCACCCCTCCGACGCTGGAAGTGGAACGAACTCATCGAGGTGAAGCACCGGTGGGGCGCTGAACCCGATGAGGTAAGCGACTCGTCGACTCTCGCTCACGGTTCGAGCACGCTCGCGCGACGGGCGAGGGCCCGGAGGCCGGGTGTGGCAGTTCGGCGTTCTCGCTTCAGCATTTCCCGGAGCAGTTCGCGCACCAGGACGTTGTAGCGCAGCGTTTGCGGCGCGACGCGTTCGGCTTCCAGCAAGTTGACGACGGCTTCGGCGTCCGCCCGCCGCTGGGTGTAAGCCCACGCCATGTCGATGTGCACCTGCGCGCGCCGGCTCAGTAGCCCGCTGGGTAGGGACGAGACGTCGACGAACTCGGCTTGGGCGATCGCGGAGGCTGCGTCGCCGAGCTCGGCCGCAGTGGAGACGCGGTGGATGGCGACGTTGGTCGGGCCGAAGGCGGTCCAGCCGTGGTTGGCGTCCTCGCCGAGCTGGTCGGCGAGCACCTGGGCGCGTTGGAGCCGTTCCATGGCCTCGCCGCGATCGTTGCGCCGGCCGGCGATCACGGCTGCGATGAGGGTCAGCGCGCCGCGCAGCGAGAGCCCGGCGGGTGACTCGTCATTGAGGTTCGCGGCCGTGACGAGCGCGATGGTCTCGGCGTCGTCGAGGCGGTCGTTCTTCAGGAAGGCGCACGCGACCTGATATGCGGCGGCAGCGGCGAGAGCCGGCGACTCGGCGTGGAGCGCTGCGCCCGCAGCGCCGCGAACTCGGCAGCCTCACGGCCGAAGACGCGCCCGCGTGGGCGCTCGACGCGCTCGGTCCCGTCCCCGGCAGCACCGACCCCGCGCAGGTGGTCGCGCGGCAGGACTGGGAACACCGCGCCGGCTGGGCTGCGGCCTACCGCGAGCTGGTCGGCCACACCGACGAGCACGACCCCCTCGGCAACGCCCCGGGCAAGGGCCGCATCGAGCACGGCGTGATGTTCCGAGCCGCGCACGAGGCCCTCGCGCTCGTCGACGCCAGGGCCGAGGAGGCCAACCTGTCCGACGGCGCGCTGCGCGCCCGGGTCCGCGCCTACGAACGCGAACTGGCCTGGGCGCCCCGGTGGGTCGAGGACGACCTTGCCGCCGCCCACCAGCATCGGTCCCGGGCCGCCACCGACGCCACCGTGTGGGCTGCCCGCGCCGAGGCCCCCGACACGTCCCAGGAGGACGCAGACCGGCTCCGCGCCGATGCCGAGGGCGCGCGAGCGGAGGCTGCTCGGTTGGCCGAGCGGATCGCCGAGCTGGAGATTGTCGACTCGGCTCGGGCGGCGTGGTTCACTTACACCGCTGTCAGCCGGGACAACGCCGAGCGTTCCCGCACCGAGCTACGTGCCCGTGGCGTCGACCCCGACCGGCCCGACGACCGCACGACCGCCCCGGAGTGGCTCGCGGTACACCGCGCCGAGCAGGCCGACCGCGAGCGCGACCAGCCGATCACCGAGGCGGACGTGCTCCCGGACGACCACGATCAGCTGGGCTTCCCTCGCGACGAGCCCGGCCGGGCCGACGACCCGCCCGAGGTGGTCGAGACCGCTGTGCCCGACCTCCGCGCGGTCAGCACACCGGAAGCCACCGAGACCGCCGACCCGCCCGAGGGAGGGCGAGTGCTGCCCATCGACGAGTCCACGGTCGCCGTGCGGAAGGCGCAGGCCACCCTCGCCGAGATCGCCGAGCGACAGGCCGCCGACACCGCCTGGGCGGAAGCCGATGCCGCCGACCGGGAAGCCGCCGAGGCAGCACGCCGCGAGGAACTCACCCGTTGGTCCACCGTCGACAGCGAGTCGACTGCCAGTGCCAGCGCGGGGGAGGACGACGCCCTGACCCGTGAGCCCTGAACGGAGCCGGTCAACGTCGAGCGAGATCGGAGACCCAGTTGACGACGAACCCGCCCGCCTCCAGCTCCGCGCGGGTCTCGGCGATGTCGGCGCGCCGCAGCTCCCGCCACACCGCCAGCAGCTCAGCGACCGCCCGGGCAGCTCGACGTCCGGATGCCGGACGACCGTGCCCCACTCCGGCCAGATCGACGCGGACGCGGGAACCGGCACCGCCGGGTCTGACGTCGCGTCGGTGCGCATGCGGAACGGGTGCCACCGCACCACGTGCTCGGCAAGGTCGGCATCGAGCACGACGAGCCCGAGCGGGTACCGGCCTTGCTGCCAGTCGGGCAGGTCAAGCGCCGCGCACAGGTCGGAGTACTCCCACACCACCACCAGCCGAGTCGCGTGCACGACGGACGGCAGCAGCCCGAGCGCCGCCACCGCCCCGGCCGCGTCGCTGCCGCGGCGGAACGGCCGGGTGGCCACGCTCCCGAGGTAGGGCTGCGGAAGGTGCTTGAACAGCATGTGCACCGTCGGCGGGCACACCGCCCCCGACCGGCGCAGCATCTCGTCGGCCAGCTCGACGGCGCCGGACTCCACAGCGTCAACCAGCCCGTCGAGCGCAGGGTCCATGGCGGCCAGTGTGCGGCCGACCCCCGACAATCCGGAGCGGGCGAATGACCCTCAGGGGCTCCGCCCCCGAACCCCCGGCCCTCCCTCCGGTGGAGGGGGCGACGGCGCTGGCTGCGCTGTGAGGGTGGTTGGGGTGGCTCCACCGTCAATCGGCCGCCCTGAAGGGATGCCACACCGCCGCCGGGGCCGCAAGGCAGGAGAACGCCGGCGTCGGCGGGCGCGAGGCGAACAGCATGCCTCGCGCCCGCCGCCACCAGCGCGCCTTGCAGCCCCGACGACGGCGCGGCCTTGCTACGCATTCCCGATCGACGGTGGAGTCACGTTTCGATTCCGACATCTAGTCAACGTGCTGCACGCAGCAGTCGCTACTGTGCTGGTTTGATTATTCCAATGATTCCCGCAACGAAAACACTCGCCAGAAGCCATCCGAGCACCTGAACGCCGAGCTCGCCAGTGGCAAGCAATGCAAGCAGTCCGCCTCCAGGACGAATTGCGCACACTTTATCTGCGCTACCTGTAACAATTGGCAAGGTCAATGACGTCGCGTAGGTAATCTTCTCTGACAAACTACACGCAGCTTCGCTGCTGCTCCCTGGTGGGGCCGTTGCCGCAGTCCTAACTAACCAATTATCACTTGCCGTCAATGTGCAGAAAGCTACTGAAACAATCATTAGAGCTCCGAGCCAGTAGAGTGCTCGCGCAGGTTTGAGGCCGTACCCCACTAAAAGCCCGAGAAGTCTCTGCCAAATTCTGCCTCGTCGGGTAGCGATACCGTGGTTCACGTACTCTCGCTGCTGTGCAAGACGAGTAGCAACTGCGTTTCTCTGGTCTCCCTCGCTATCGTAGTTCCGTGCGAGTTGCTGAAATGCGTGAGGATCGTAGGTATCGCCATCGGCGGTAAACCAGTCCAGCAGTACTTCCCGAGGCACCCCTCTTGGTGCACCCACGTACGTGCAGTAGGAGAGCTTTACTGCACCGTCGCTTTCCCAGGCGGTTGTGGCCCATACGCGTCGGCGCCACTCTTCCCTCTCGGGCAGGCTGATCCACGTTTCTCGCTTCTCGGGGAATTGTTCTATGCCGGCGACGACGCGTGCAGCGCTACGCTGATCTGGTACGTCGAAGAAGTCAGGCCAGGAGCTACCGATCTCCGATTGCGATACTGTCCGGCATGCTACATCCTTCTGAATTTCAAGCTGGCCTCGAACCTGAGCCCCGGTCAAATCAATCGACCACCGATTCGAACTCTGGGCGCGACCGGCAATAGCGTTTAGGCCCCCGCCTATAAGAGCGCTAATCGCTGAAATTGCAGGACCGTTCTTGCTCTGCGCCCGGAATCCGGCTCCAACGTGCAAGGTCCCACCCGTAATGCAGTTGTCGAGAACAATTGCAGAGAAGTTGCTGTTCAATACAATAGCCCGGTGAAAGTCGAGTATGCCGCCAATCTCAGAACCGGGCATGTGGACGGTGCCGTGATGTGAACCTGACATCGCGCGGAATCCGTCGGATAGGAACACGTGATTGGCCACTCTCATGCGGCCCGCTTCAAGTGCTGGCCCTGTCATACTGTCGTGAGAGTTGTACAATGAGGCACCCCGACAGTCCAGGTCGCCTCCAATCGCTGCGCCGGGCAGTCGCAAACCGCCATGCTCGCCAGACGACCAGCTGTAGAATCCCGGTCCGAAGACCACATCCTGACGGACTTCAGCTCCATCGGCCTGGATGCTTGCCCCGGCTCGATTCTCAATATGCGCTGCGCCGCACTCAAGTCGCCCCAGGCGTGCCCCGATAAGGAGAATGAGCCCGCCTTCCCTATTGTCACCGATAGCAATAAACTTGTCTCCGAAATATAATGTCTTGGATACTTCAATATCTGTACCGATTATCGCTGCATTCGCGCCCGGGGCAACGTTCATCACCGCAAAGTTCAAATCGCCTGTGACACTGGCACGGGCGAAGTTGATGATCCCTTTGACTTCATTGCTTATCCCGTCAAAGGTTACACTGCCGTTAAACCGCGCTCCAGGGCATTCGATACTTCGCAGCTCGCAGTTAGTAACTCGTAGTTCCCCAAGTCTTGCCCGAGTGAGTATTAAGCGTCCGCTGAACTTAGTTCCCTTGAACGACAGGCCAGCGGGCCAGTCAATTCCGGTAAGATCCAGATCGCCGACGACGTGGGCACCCTCTAGTTGCATCCCGCGAGGATCGACGTGTTGAGGAGGCGAAATGATCGCCGATCGAAGATCAGTGGCTTGAATTTCTTGACTTGCCGGCAGGACTAATGGCTGACCATCAGCCATCGAGCTCTGGATGACGCCTGCGTCAAAGCCTCCGTCGTCGGTCATGGCGACATACTATACGAAGCTACTTGGGGTCGACCACGTAGCTACTGAATGATTGGATCAATGCTAGGATTGCAAACCTACTGAGTGGATGCAGTCTGCACGCTTATGGGTCTTCAGTCGGGATCGAAACTACTTCGCTAAGGGTCGGCCGGATCGGCCGCCCAGTTCATCTGCGGTGGCTTTTACCGGAGGGCGGTATCGAGGAATAGAGCAGCCTCAGGATGCAGCTCGCCGCGACTGACGTACTGTAAACATCTCTTAGGAACTTGGCTTGCCCCATCAGGTCTGCCTTCGCGCGATCGCTGAGGCTCATTTCGTCGTCGAGGATGGTCGCGTAGGTACAGTACGTCGCCAAGAGTGCGGGGTCATCCAGTCCAAGCAGACCTGCGCCCGCACCGTCCGGACGGTTCGACGCAGCGTCGAGGGCCACCTGTAGGTCGGCTGGCCGTCGCGGCCCGCGGAGGCGAACACCGGCCAGTCGAGCGACTCGTCCCCGTGCTGACGCAGCCGGAGGCGGTCAGCCACGAACTCGGGGAGCGGGACGATACGTAGTGCCATCGAGGTCTTGCCGCCGTGCACGGAGAGACCCTTGCCCTTCACCGGGTAGACGTTCTGGCGCACGGCCACGACCGGCACGAGGCGCATGTCGTGGTTGTTGACGACCGCGATGCCCTCCAGGTTCACGTCCCGCCAGCGGACGGCGCACAGCTCGCCGATGCGCAGGCCGGTCCCGATGGCGAAGCGGATCAGGTCGGGGAGGTCGGCGGCGACGGAGACCGGGTCGGTGTCGACGTAGGTGAAGAGCCGGCGGCGTTCCTCGGGTGTCAGGCCACGCGGCTGGGCCTGGGCGTGCCCCTTCGGCGACTCGATGCGCTCCAGCTCCCGGACGGGGTTCGAGGCGATGGCCTGGTGCAGCACGGCCTGCTGGAGGATTCCGGAGACGATGCTGCGGACGGTGCGCCGGCTGTTCGCCGAGTAGTGCGGCTTCTCGGTACGTCCCGTCCTTGTGGCGGACGGTGCGGCGGGCTCGTTCCAGTCGGGAGAAGAAGGCGTCGATACTGGCGATGTCGCACTCGGCCAGGCGCAGTTCGCCGAGCTGGGGAAGGACCAGCTTGTTGAGCCAGTGCGTGTAGATGTCCAGAGTCGAATCCGCGCGCTTCTCTGCGATCTTCTTCAGCCACACGTCGGCCGCATCGCGGAAGCGGGAGTTCTGGCGCAGCGTCTCGGCGCGCTCGCCGTGACGGCGGCGCAGGTCGTCCTGGAGCGCGTGCTGAGCGGCGGCTTTGGACTTACCCCATCGCGCAACGCGGCGGGTGACGCCGTCGAGGTCCCGGACGCGGCAGCGCGCGACCCAGCGGCCGTCTTCGCGCTTGGTGGTGATGGTCCCGTGGCGGCCGAGGGCCAGAGGAGGACGTGCCACGAGGCTCACTCCGGAAGAGTTTGCGTCGAGTAAACGACGAGTGGATCTCTTCCAAAGGTGTAGCAGGCCAGAGCGACAAAGCCCTGACCTGCTACTTTGGGTGCGCCGCGAGGGAATCGAACCCCCAACCCGCTGATCGAGCGTCAGCGGTCTCTGCATGTGTCGCCATCGGCTTCGATGCTGGTCATCCCTGAAGGAGCGGGGCCGGTCAAGACCCCGTGCGGACCTGGATTTGGTCGTTGATCTTTCTTTTGCCTTTGCTCCGCCGTCTTTCAGGCGCGCCGAGGTAGGCGTCGGGGTCAAGG
>Ga0136627_1000816_pt1 | contig 12196 bp, 8 predicted proteins | sample AntDrymUQ4892206_2_FD_104652 | JGI IMG/M metagenome (GOLD analysis project Ga0136627, IMG submission 104652) | Polar desert sand microbial communities from Dry Valleys, Antarctica - metaG UQ489 (22.06) | ecosystem: Environmental > Terrestrial > Soil > Desert | place: Antarctica: Dry Valley... | reverse complement strand
GCGAGTGCGCTGACCGGCCGGCGCATGCCGCCAATCGTGAGCGGGTTCGTTGGGCGCGTCTCGTGACCCGGAACCCCGCTGCCACGTACAGGCCACAGAGACACAGAGCAGCTCTTTGATCTTCCAAGGTTGACTCTGTGCTTCCTTTGTGGCTCGTAGGTGAGCTCGCGGTCTGGGATCAAGTGACGGCGAGGGTTTGCGGCGCGCGTCTTGACAATCGCGCCATATCTGCGGTTGACACAGCCCAACCCAAACCCGATACTGCTCTCAATTTCACCGCCCCGGCCCGGCGAGCGGTTCGCTGGGTTGCCCGTGCGAAGGAGTGATGCCCATGGCCATGAGAGCTCCGAACGTACTTCGCGCCGGCGTGGCAATCGTGCTTCTCCTGATGGGCGGCACCCACGCTCAGGCGCAGATCGACACCGCCACAATCGTCGGGACGGTCGTGGACCAGTCCGGCGCCGTGCTTCCCGGCGTCACGGTCACGGCCACGCAGGATGCCACCGGCATCTCAACGACGACGACGACCAACGCCAGCGGGCAGTATGTGTTTCCGGGCGTCAGGATCGGCGTCTACACCGTGGCGGCGGAACTGTCGGGCTTCAGGCGCGCCGCCCGGTCGGACGTGCGCGTCAACGTGCAGGACCGCGCGGCGGTCGATTTTCGCTTGAGCGTCGGCGACCTGAGCGAGGAGGTCATCGTCAGCGCGCGGACGGAAGTCCTGCAGACGCAGTCGGCCGACATCGGCAACGTCGTGGACGAGCGGCAGGTGCAGAGCCTTCCGTTGCTCGGCCGGCGCTACTCGGAGCTGGCCTTCCTGACGCCCGGCGTGGTGGTGGCGCCAGCCGGGATCACCAGCCGCGGCGAGGACACGTTCTTCAACGCCAACGGCAACTACGCCACCTGGAACAATTACACGCTCGACGGCGCCGACAACAATTCGTTCTCGACGAACCTGCAGGAGCGGAGCGCCCAAGTGGTGCAGCCGCCGGTCGATGCGCTGCAGGAGTTCAAGGTGCAAACGCGCACCTATTCGTCGGAGTTCGGCAAGGCCGCCGGTGCGGTCATCAACGCGTCAATCAAGTCGGGCACCAACGACTATCGCGGCTCCGTGTACGAGTTCTTCCGCGACGAGTCGTTCAACGCCAACACCTGGGAGAACAACCGGGCGGGCGTGCCGAAGGGTCCCTTCAACCAGCACATCGCCGGCGTGACGTTCGGTGGGCCCATCGTGCGCGGCCGCACGTTCTTCTTCGGCGACTACCAGCTCACCAGAACCGAGCGTGCCATCACCCAGACGACCACCGTGCCCACGGCGCGGATGCGCGGGGGGGATCTGTCGGAGCTCACCGGCAACATGGTGGCGAGCAACCCCTTCGTGCCCGCCGGATGCGTGAATGCGTCCACCAAGCAGATCAACCCGGCGTGCATCGACCCGGTGGCGGCGGCCCTCATTCAGCTGTATCCGCTGCCGAACGTCCCGGGAAGCGGGTTCTTCACGAACAACTTCCTCACCAATGGCGTGCTCAACAGCGACATCGACCAGTTCGATGTCCGCATCGACCACTCGCTGAGCGGCGCCGACCGCCTCTTCGGCCGCTACAGTTTCCAGAACACCAATCGGATCGAGCCGCCGCTGCTCGAGGATCCGGTCGCGTCTGGCGACTTCGCCAGCAACATCCTCATTCGCGGGCAGAACTTCGCGTCGGGCTGGACGCGCGTGTTCGGGTCGTCGCTCTTCAGCGAGTTCCGCTTCGGCTACAACCGTGTGCGCTCCGACTCGGTGCACCCGGCGTTCGGCCTGGATGCGAACGCCCAGTACGGGATCAGGGGTGTCCCGAACGATCCGCGCTTCTTCGGCGGGCTCCCGCACATGCCGATCGCCCGCTTCGCGCGGCTGGGCGGGCCGTTCTTCCGTCCGCAGTTCCAGACGTCCCAGGTGTTCCAGTTCGCCGAGAATCTCACGTGGATCAAGGGCGACCACTCCATGAAGTTCGGCGTCGAGCGCCGGCGTGACCTCGTCACCTACATCGACCTGCGCTCGCTCAACGGCGAACTCGGCTTCAACGACGGCCGCTACACCGGCTTCGGCCTCGGCGACTTCCTGCTCGGCCTGTCCACCACGCAGCGTCTGACGCTGTTCCATCAGCCGGACCTGTATGCCGACGGCTGGCAGTTCTATGCGCAGGACACCTGGCGCGCCACCGACACGCTGACGCTGAACTACGGCCTCCGGTACGAGACGTTCACCCCGCTCATCGACCGCGAGGGTCTGCTCACGAACATCGATCCGGCGACTGGTCAGATCCTGACGGCCAGCACGTCTGGCAGCGTGTTCGAGCGCGCGCTGATTCGGCCCGACCGCAACGATCTTGCGCCGCGCGTCGGGGTGGCGTGGACGGTGGCGCCGACACTGGTCTTCCGCGGGGGCTACGGCATCTTCTACCAGCAGGCCGACCGGTACGGCTCCGAGAGCCAGCTGGGGCTGAACCTGCCGCAGCTCGTCGACGCTTCGATCACGGCCAACACGGCCAACGATCCGCCGGCGTTCACCTTCGCGCAGGGCTTCACGCCGCTCAATGCCGCGACGGTCAACCGCGCGATCGTGCAATGGCGCATTCAGGATCCGGATCCGGACCAACCGCGCCACGTGCGTCGGCGATCCGCTGCCTTCGGGGTTCGAGCAGACAAATGAACGCTGGTTCGACACGTCGGCGTTCACGCCCAACGCGCCGTTCAGCTACGGGACCTGCCCCTACAACGTCGTGCGCGGCCGGGGGTCGAAGTCGATGAACATGTCGCTCTTCCGTACGGTGTCGCTCCCGTCCGATCGGCGGCTCGAGTTCCGCGTGGAAGCGTTCAACCTGTTCAACTGGGTCAACTGGGGCTTCCCGGGCTCGAACGTGTCGAACCTGAACTCGTTCGGGATCATCTCCGGAACACGCGGCGACCAGCGCGAAGTGCAGCTCGCGGTGAAGTTCTACTTCTGATGGCGCCCCGTCTTCTCATGTGGCCGGCCGCGGTGGTGGCGTCGATCGCGGCCCTGGCGACGCTCGCGTCCGCGACCGGTCCTGCCACCAGCGGCGCCGCGGCAACGTGGCAGGCGCTCCTGAAGCTGCAGACGACGGCGAGCGCCATGCACACGACGGCGCATCCAGACGATGAGCACGGTGGCGTGCTGACCATGCTGAGCCGACGCGATGGCGCCCGGATCGCGCTGCTCACCCTGAACCGCGGCGAATCGGGGGACAATGCCATCGGCTCGCAGTTGTTCGACGGTCTGGGCCTCATTCGCACGGAGGAGCTGCTGGTCTCGAACCGCTACTACGGCGTCGACGACCAGTACTTCACGACGGTCATCGACTACGGCTTCTCGAAGCGCCTCGAGGAGGCCTTCGAGAAGTGGGGCCGCGATGACGTGCTGCGCGACGTGGTGCGCATCCTCCGGATGAACCGTCCGTACGTCCTCATCTCGCGTTTTCAGGGCAATGAGCGTGACGGCCACGGCAACCATCAGACCGCCGGGCTGATCACGCAGCTCGCGTTCAAGGCGGCCGCCGATCCCGGCATGTTCCCGGAGCAGATTCGGGAGGGCCTGCGCCCGTGGCAGGCGCTGAAGGTGTATATCGGCGGTGTCCGCGACAACGAGGACTGGACGGTGCGCATCGATCCGGGCGAGTTCAGCCCCTGGATCGGCGATTCGTATGCCAGCTTCGCCAGGCTGGGGCTCAGCTTCCAGCGGTCCCAGGTGGGAGGACGCTACAACCCGCAAGCCGGCCCGGCTCCAGGCTACTACCAGCGGGTGGGCTCGGTGATCGGAGGCAGCGAGCGCGAGGCGGGCTTCTTCGATGGCATCGACACCTCGATCCGCGGCGTCTTCAGGGCGCTGCGAAAACCGGAGCCAGCCGGCGCGGGCGCGCTGCTCGAGCCGATTGACGCGGCGGTCCGCAAGGCCGTGACGAGCTTCACCCTGCGTGATCCGTCAGCGACCGTTCCCGGCCTGGCCGAGGGGCTGGCCGCCACGCGTGCGGCGCTGGCGGCCCTCGCGTCGGCCGACCCCGACGTGCGGTTCGTGCTCGAGGTCAAGGAGCAACAGTTCCAAAACGCCATCAACGCGGCGCTGGCGCTGGATCTGACCGCGATCGCGCAGCCAGAGGGCATCCCCGATCCCGCCGGTCCGTTCGCGCAGTTCGCGGCGCCACCCGCGATGGCGGCGCCGGTGCCCGACCAGACCTTCGAGATCCGCACGCGCGTAACCAACCGCGGCGCCGTGCCGATCGAGCTCACCGACATCTCCCTCGCGACGGATCCGGGCTGGACGGTCAAGCCGGGCGCTACCTCGCTCCAGAGACTCGACGCCAACGCATCGTCCGCCCGGGGGTTCACGGTGACCCTGGCCGACGACGCACCACTCCGCTCGCGCCCGTACTTCACGCGCGCCTCGGTGCAGGAGTCGCGCTACTCGCTGATCGATCCGTCGCAGTTCGGGCGACCGGCGTCCACGCCCTCCGCGGTGGCGGTCGTGAAGTACACCGTGGCCGGCGTGCCGGTGGAGAAGCGGCAGGTGGTCCACCGCCGCGAGCCGAAGCTGCCCTATGGCGACGCGATGCGGGAGCTGAGGGTCGTGCCTGCGCTCTCGCTGACCGTGTCTCCCGGACACGCCGTCGTTCCGATGAGCGCGCCGGTGAAAGAGGTGCAGCTCACGGTTGACCTGGTGAACAACCACGAGGGGACGATCGACGGCGAGGTCGCGCTCGACCTGCCGGCCGGCTGGAGCTCGACTCCCGAGCGGCGGCCTTTCACCTTTCAGCGAGGAGGCGAGCGCGCCGCCTACCCGTTCACGGTCACCATTCCAAGCCTGGCCAACCGGGCGTATCAGGTCGAGGCAGTGGCCACTTCCCGCGGACGCAGGTACACGGAAGGCTACGAGCTCATCGATCATCGGGATCTCGAGCTGCGCTATCTCTATCGTCCCTCGACCGTGCAGGTGCGAGGCCTCGATGTGACCACCGCCCCGGGACTCGAGATTGGCTACGTCATGGGAGTGGGCGACCAGGTGCCGGCCGGCATCGCGCAGCTCGGATACCGCGTGACGCTCCTCGATGCCGCGGGGCTGGCGACCGGCGACCTGTCGCGCTTCGACGCCGTCGTGACCGGCACCCGTGCCTACGCGGTTCGAGACGACCTCAGGACCTACAACAAGCGCCTCCTCGACTACGTGAACCAGGGTGGCAATCTCATCGTGCTCTACAACACACAGGAGCTGATACCCGCCCGCTACGCGCCGTTCCCGGGGGAGCACGTGCAGCGGTCCGAGGAAGTATCCGAGGAGGATTCGCCCGTGCGGATTCTCGCCCCGACGGCGCAGGTCTTCACCTGGCCGAATCGCATCACGCAGGCCGATTTCCAAGGCTGGGTCGAGCAGCGCGGCTCGAAGTTCTGGGCGGCTTGGGACGACGCGTACACCCCGATGCTGGAAACCTTCGACCAGGGGCAGGAGCCGCAGCGAGGCGGATGGCTGCAGGCCACCTACGGCAAGGGCACCTACACCTACTTCGCCTATGCCTTCCACCGCCAGTTGCCGTACGGCGTGCCGGGCGCGTATCGGCTGCTGGCGAATCTGCTGGCCCTCGGGAAGAGCCCTGGTGGTCCACAGTAGCCTCTGACATTCGCAGAACACGAAATGGACGGTCCACGAAACCTGATTCCGAAAAGCGGTCCAGGTTTCGTCGGTCTCGTAGGTTTCGTGGTCAACGTGAAGCCGCCGCGGGATTCGAGCGGATGAACACCGCATAGGCCCCCACCGCAACCGCCAGGAACGCGAAGGAGAAGAGGATGCCTTCGAGCGGGCCGGTGAAGAACAGGTACAGCCACAGCAGCCCCGAGACGAGGGCGGGCGCCGGATACAGCCACATTTTGAACGGCTGCTCGATGTCCTTGCGGAACTCGTAGAGCAGGATCACGGCGGCGCACTGCCACACGAATCGCAGCAGGATCTGCACCTGCATCAACCAGCTCACGAGCTGCCCCAGGGTGAAGAAGCAGAAGGGGATCGCGATGAGCCCGATCACCAGCAGCGACACGTGCGGGAACCGCTTCGTCGGGTGGACCCGTGCGAACACGCGGAAGAAGTCGCCGTCGCGCGCGGCCGCGAACGGAATGCGCGAGTAGCCGAGAATCACGGCGTACAGCGACGACGCCGCCACGAAGAGGATCAGCCCCGTCATCACCCAGCCGGCGATCTGCGCCTGACCCGGATCGCTGAACGTGCGGGCAATGAAATTGGACGCCACGGTCCGCGAGTCCTGCGCTTCCTGCCACGGGATCATTCCGAGAATGGCGGTCGTCATCAGGACGTAAAGCGTGAACACGATGCCGATGGACAAGAGGATGGACCACGGGATGGTGCGCGTGGGATTGCGAATCTCCTCGCCGATATTGCACACCTGGTTGTAGCCCCCGTAGCTGTACATCGCCAGCACGGAGGCCGCGCCAAGGCCGGTGAAGAACGCGCCGTCGAACTGATACGCCTGCGGCGGGAACGCGAACGCCTGCGCCAGCGACGAGGTGAAGAGCCCCGCCACGATGACCCAGCCGACGGTCAGAAGAACAACCACGAGCATGACGACCGCCAGGCGTCCGATCGATTCGATGTCGCGATACAGGAGCGCCGTCATCGCCACGACGACGCCGGCTGCCACCAAGTGATGCTGCCACGGCGCCATCGTCGTGAAGAACTGCAGGTAGTCGGCAAACCCCACCGCGCCGCCGGCAATGGAGAGCGGCGCCACCAGGATCGTCTGGAAGATGAAGACGAAGGCCATCAGCCGGCCGAGGCCGAATGGCTTGAACGCCTCACGAAGATACAGGTATGAACCACCGCTTCCCGGAAGCGCGGCACCGAGCTGGGCGTACACGAGACCGTCGGCGAGCGAGAGGAAGGCGCCCACGACCCACGCATAGATGATGTGCGGGCCGTTCATCGCGGCGATCATGAAGGGGATCGTGAGGAACGGCCCCACGCCCACCATGCTGATGATGTTGGTGGCGCTGGCCTCGAGCAGGCCCATGCGTCGGACCAGTGCGGTTCCAGGAGGAGGGGTAATCGCGTTGACGCTCATGCTGGCTCCAGGGCTGAGACGAGCTCGCTGGCTTGCCTGTGCGACTCGACCAGGGGATTGGCGGCAAGGGCGTCCACGGCGTCGGCCCGAGCCTGCGTGAGACCGGCTTTCACCGTGCGCCGCTCGTAGTCCTTGACGCGCAGGACGAGATCGCGAACCGCCTCCGGCATCGGGCCCGTGTGCAGCGCCAGCGCGCCGTTCGCGTTGACCACGCATGGAACCTCGATCACGTCGTCCGGTGCCAGTTCGGGAAGGTTGCCGCGGTTCTCCACGTTCAGCGGCACGATGGTTCCCAGGTTGAAGTGGATCCCGCGGACGGTCTGCAGCGCGATCTTGTCGTACCCCGTCAGCTCGGCCCAGGGGGAGCGGGCGAGCGGCGCCGGCGCACCGGACTCGATCTGCATGTACCCGGCGTCGCGCGTGGCGAGGTAGCGTTCGTAGGTGACCACCGGATCGCGCGCTGGGTTGCGGAGATCCTCGAAGAGCTGCGTGTTCAGGCGCTCGATGACCATCCCGCGGCTCTCGCCGGCCCGAGTGATGTTCCTGAACGCCTGCTCCGCCCGGTAGTAGTAGTAGACGTACTCGGTTGGCAGCAGACGCAGCGCCTGCAGCCGCTCCACCTCGAAGAGCGGCGCACGGTAGACCTTCTGAAGCAGATCGGCTCGGTCCCACAATCGGCTCAGCTGCGGCGTCCCGCGATGGTAGACCTCGCGGATCCAGCCAAGGTGATTCAGCCCGAAGTAGTCGAAGTAGCACTCGCCGGACGGCACCTCCAGGACGTGCGCCACCTCTTCGAAGAGTTCCGTGGGCGTGTCGCAGATGCCGATGACGCGCGCGCCGGTGGCCTGGCGCATGGCCTGCGTGACGATGCCGACCGGATTGGTGAAGTTGATGATCCAGGCGTGCGGCGCGCGCTTGGCGATCTCCGACGCGTACGGGAGGATCGCCGGGATGGTCCGCCGTGCCATGGCAAAGCCGCCCGGCCCCACGGTTTCCTGGCCGGCGATGCCATGATCGAGCGCGATGGCTTCGTCACGCGCGCGGGCCCTGATGCCGCCGACGCGAATGCTGATGAAGACGTAGTCGGTGCCATCGATCGCCTCGCCGGCCTCACTCGCGATCGTGACACGCGTCTGCCCGGCGAAACGTGACGCGAGGCCGGCGATGAGGTTCAGGCGCTCGCGATCCACGTCGAACAGGGCGATCTCGTCAATCGGCAGGTCGGACTGCACGAGGCCGTTGACCAGAAGTGGCACGCGCACGCCGCCCCCCCCGATGACGGCGATCTTCATGCTGGCCGGCGAACGGCTGTGCGCGGGCGTGGCGCGCGCGAGGCCGTCTTCCCACGCGTCTCGAGCGCGGCGAACGCCCGGGGCAGGTCCTGGATGGCCGGCAGGCCGTCGAGCCCGCCGGCACGGCGAGTGGACAGCGCGCCGACGTAGTTGCCGAGGGTCAGGCTCTCGCGCCGGGCGAAGCCTCGAAGCCGCGCCGCGAGAAAGCCGCCATTGAAGGCGTCGCCGGCGCCCGTGGTGTCCACGACGCGCGCGCGGCGGGCCGGCGCCTGGATGTCCGTGTCGCGCCCGATCCAGCGGCTGCCGCGCTCCCCGAGCTTCACGATGACCTGCGCCGGCGATTCGCGCCACACGGCGAGCGCGCTCGGGAGGCTGCGGCGCCGGGCGTAGAGCACGGCCTCCTGTTCGTTGAGCATCACGTAATCCAGCGCCCGAAGCAGATCAGGAAACCGCCGGTCGGCGAGGAGTTCCTCGTTCCAGCCGAAGTCCCACGACGTGGTGACGCCAGCGTCACGCAGGCGCTGCACGATCGGTTCCCAGCGGCCGCACGATCGAGGGAAGAACGCCAGGTGCACGTGCCTCGCCGTCTGCCGTGCAAGAGCGTGAGGCAAGCGCTTCTCGAGGGCGTCGTTGACGCCGTTGAAGGTGACGAAGCTGCGGTTGGAGGCCGTGGAGAGCGCCGCCGAGATGGCGTGCGGCTCGCCCGCGCGGCGCAGGTTCGTCACCGTGATGCCTTCCGATCGCAGTCGTGCGGCCGCGGTGTCGCTGAGGCCGCTGACGATGCCGCAGCGGATGCCCAGGCGGGCCGCCGCCACGGCGCTGATCACCGCACCGCCGCCGAGGGTGGCGACAAATCGGCTGGTCTTCACCTCTTCGCCCGGACGCGGAAGCCGCGGGAGTCCGAGAAAGACGAGATCGTCGAAGGCTTCCCCGACGGTCAGCAGATCAGTGGTCGGCACCGCGGCGCACGATACCACAGGACCGAACTCCAAAGACCGCGGCGCGAAACAGCGGCGACCCGCAATCGGTATGTCTTCAGCAACCGAGGGGAAGGTCAGGTCCAGGCGCCCACCAGCCCATGCGCGCACGGTGCCATATCCGGTCTGGGATCTACGCGCGGAGAAGATTTTCCGCTTCGGCGGCCGGTCGCTGTCCGGGCTCATGGACATTTACAACATCACCAACTCGAACGCCGAGTTCCGCCAGATCAACATCTCCGGAGGCTCGTTCGGCTTCCCAACCACGATCGTTCCGCCGCGCGTCATTCGCTGACAGCTCGCGTGTGTGGGTGTTCTCGAGGTTGGGGTCGACGACGGTGCTCGCGACGCCACCCTGGGAGACCAGCAGGTTGCCCTGTTCACCTTCGTCCCAGAAGCCGTTGCCGTTGCGATCGGTCCACCCGTAGCGGCGGAACCACGGCGAGCGATTGCGATTGGCCGCCGTCGAGATGTCGTTGCTGCCCGAGGGCCGGGCACCGGGAACCGTCTTCGACAAGGCGGCTGCGGATACGCGGGCGGCGGGCACCGAACCGGCGTCCCCTCGTCGATCGAAGCGAGCCTTCCACGACGCTTGTGCCCACGCCACATCCGTCGCCTGCCAGTGCGTCGCGGGGCCGGTGCTTCAGCACCCGGCTATTCACGACGCCCGGCCGCTCCCAACAAATGCGCGCGTGGAAATGAACTCAATCTAGCGCGTCAGCTCGTCGTACGCGGAGTTGAGCACTCCGGCGAGCGTCAGCACGGTCCCGCTCGACGCGTGATCGGGAAAGCCCTGGAGCTCGGTCGCCTTGGCGATGTCCTCTTTCGATTGTTTGGCGGCGATCCCCTTTTGAACATGCTGAAGCGCCGCCGTCAAGTAGTCGCGAAGGTAAAGCAGTTCCTTGGCCGGACCCGTCACCGGCTGACCGGCCTTGGCGTGGCCGAAGATGAAGGTCGCATCGCCGTGCTGCTTCGCCACGCGCTCGAGGATCGAAATCCAGTTCTTCATCGACGCGCCGCTGGGGCCGTCGACCCGCGGATGCAGACGATTGAACATGAGGTCGCCCATGTGCACGACGTTGGCGTGCTCGAACACAATCACGGCATCGCCGCCAGTGTGGCCCGGACCGTAGTAATAGCCCCACACCTTCTCGTCGCCGATGTCGTGCGACCAGCTTTCCCCGAAGGTGATGTCGGCGTAGGCCTGCTGCTCCGCATTCTTCGTCGTCGTCTCGCGATGCAGCTTGGCGCAGCGTTCCTGCTGGACGATCTGCTTGACCACGGGACGGAAGGCGGAGTTGCCCGCGGTGTGATCGCCGTGGTAATGCGTGTTGATCAGCAGCTGGATGCCCTTCGCGGACCTGCTCTGCAACCCCTCGACGCACGCCTTGGCCGTCGCGGGAAACTGCGCGTCAACCGCCACCGCGCCCTCGGGATTGGCGAGCCAGCCGATGGTGCCGCCCTGTCCCGTGAAGAAGCCGACGTTGCGGCGGATGTCCGTGAAGGTCGTTTGCGGCGGGGCCTGTCCCGCCTGGCCGATGAGCGGCACACGCGCCGTCGCGAGCCCGGCAAGAGCAAGGGCACTGGTCGTCAAGAAGCTGCGCCGATGGATTGTCACCGTGTCCTGCCTTCTACAGTGTGAGCCCCAAAAGAAGATACCCCAGAACCCCGGCGCGAGCCGGAGTCCTGGGGTGTGGAGTGAAAGCCTGAGGCCTGAGGCCTGAGGCCTGTTACCGCTGGCAGGCGTTGAGCGCGTTCACGAACCCCTTGCCGTGAAACGGGTCGGCGCCCTTCTTGCCGGCGTCGACGGCGCTGTTCTGCAGCGCCGTCTTCAACGCGCCGAGAGAGATATTCGGATTGTTCTGCTTGATGATCGCCGCAACCGCACTCGCCGCCGGCGCCGCCATGCTCGTGCCGCCAGCCCACGAGTATCCGCCCGCGGCGGTCGCGCCGCGGCTCGTGCTGAGCACCAGGTCGAATACCCAGCACGGCACGGTGACCGTTCCCCCAGAGACCGGCATCGTGCAGCGCTGGTTGCCTGGATACGCGGAGTCGCCGCCCGGCGCGGACACGTTGATCACCGATGTGCCGTAATTCGTATATGACGTCGGCGTATCGAAGTTCGTCGCGCCGAGCGCCCAGCCGATTGGCGCGGTCGCCGACACCGCGATGCCGGCGCCGGACTCGGCCGGAATCGCCATGACGCTGCCGCTGTGATCCAGATCGATAGCCTCATTCCCGGCAGCCGAGACGACCAGCACGCCGGTTCGATTCGCGTAGTTCACGGCCTTGTTCATCGCCGCAACGAGCGGGCCTGCGCCGGTGTTGCCACCGCCGCGCGCGAACACCGCGCCCAGGCTCATGTTGATGATGTCCGCACCGGCGCCGCCTTCGGCCAGCGGCGTCGCCGCGTAGAGGATGCCGTTGATGACGCCGCCGAACGAGCCCGATCCACCGTGCAGGACCTTGACGCCGATGAGCGTCGCATGCGGCGCAATGCCGACTACGCCCCTTTCGTTGTCCACGGCCGCGACAATGCCGGCCACGTGCGTGCCGTGCCAGAACGTGCCGAGGTCCGTGTTGAAGGCGCCGGTCGTGAACGAGCGCGAGGCGGTGACATCCATGTTCGCCGCGAGATCGGGGTGGGCCGCGAAAATCCCGCCGTCAAGGATCGCGACGCGCACCCCAGCGCCGGTGCAACCGAGTTCCCACGCCTCTGGCGCATCGACCGCGTCCAGCGCCCACTGAATCGGATAAAACCTGTCGTTGCCCGGGTTCACCGCGGCCTCGTCTACCGAGACCGGGG
>Ga0136627_1000814_pt1 | contig 12217 bp, 9 predicted proteins | sample AntDrymUQ4892206_2_FD_104652 | JGI IMG/M metagenome (GOLD analysis project Ga0136627, IMG submission 104652) | Polar desert sand microbial communities from Dry Valleys, Antarctica - metaG UQ489 (22.06) | ecosystem: Environmental > Terrestrial > Soil > Desert | place: Antarctica: Dry Valley... | reverse complement strand
GTGCGCGTCCTAGAGGTCGCCTGCCGCGACTGTAGGCAGTCGTACGACAGAGCCACCCCAGGATGCCCTGCGGGACGGCCGGGCCCTTCACTCGTCGTCGACGCCTTCAGTTCTGAAACCTCAGCTCTTTTGGCGACGCAACAGCGCGCGCAAGCGAGCCTTACCCGCATACGTGCCATAGCCTGCTGCGCCACCAACGAGGGCGCCGTAGAAGGCGCCGGCGTTGTCCCATTCCCACAGTCCCACCGACAACCATGCGCTGAGGATCACGGGCGTGGTGGACAACAGTCCAACGGCGACCTTCTTGGTCGTGGCCGACCACAACTCAAGACTCGCCAACGAACTCGGCGCAGAGGACGCAGTACTGAGGGAAACGGCGCTGGGCAGGTCCGCAACGAGGGTCAGCAGGTCGTAGCGAGTGACTGCAGCGAGCGCCAAGTCTTGGCGGCGATCCAGTTCATCGGCGGAGAGCCTTCCTTGAGCCCGATGGCCATTCAAAACCGAGATGCACTGGTCGCGCTCGCCATCGCCCACGCGCTCCATCAGCGAGGACACCTCAGCAGGCTTGGTCACCATCAGATAGTAGCCCCGATCCGCGGAACGCGAGGCTCGCCGCGCGCATCGGTCGCTGGCCACCCTTCAAACACTGCCTGACTCGCTAGACTCACCGACGAGTCTCCGTCCGGGGATGCCCTGCCGGTCTCATGGGCAACCGCACGAACTGGGTAGACAAGCACTTAGCCACACCCCGCAAGGTGCAGGTACGTGACACCACGCTGCTGATGGGTTACCCGCGTCCGTGACACATTCATGACACAGAAGACCCCTGATCCAGCGCTCTCGATCCGCGCAGGTCAGGGGTCTTCTGTTCCACCCTAGGTGGTATCAGTGCAGGTCACAGGGTTTCTATAACCTAAGCAACACTGCTGGTCAGAAGCCCTCAGAACAGCCTGCCGTAGTCCCAGACCGACTCCTGACCGGGCCCAGGTTTCTCGCGGACAACCCCGTACGGGAGCGGTCCTGTCACAGCGTGACCTGCTCGCGCGGGTCCAGCGGGCGGTAGTCGACCCCGTGGCGGGCACCGAGGCGCTGCAGGTGGCCGGTGACCAGGCCACGGCCGCGCTCGTTGAGCAGGCCGTCGTGCACGTTGTACGCCTGGCGTGGACGCACGCCCACCAGGAAGTCGATCACCCGGCCCACGTCGGACCAGGGAGCGTGCACCGGCACCAGTAGCGTCTCGACGTCGATCGCCGGGACCTCCAGCGAGTCGCCGGGGTGGAACACGAGGCCATCGACGTTGAAGCCCACGTTGGCCACGACGGGGATGGAGGTGTGGATGAGGGCGTGCTGACCGCCGTGGGTCGTCACCTCGAACCCGGCCGTGTTGAACGACTCCCCCGGCCCCACGGTGCTCACGTGGTCACCGAGGTCCCCCAGCTGGGCCGTGACCGCGGCAGGCGCCCAGATCCGCAGGGACGAGTCACCCGCGACGGCGCGGGCGAGCGCGCCGGTGTCGACGTGGTCGGCGTGCTCGTGGGTGATGAGGACGTCGTGCACGCCGTCGAGGGCCTCCTCCACCTCGGAGAACGAACCCGGATCGATCACCAACGACCGGTCACCGTCCTCGAGGCGGACGCACGCGTGGGTGTACTTTGTCAGCTGCATCAGGCTCCTCCCGACCGTGACACTACGCCGCCCTACCCGCCGACCCGAGGAGCCAGCAGCTCCGCGACGTCGAGCGCGCGGGTGGGCTGCCACCCCTCGCCGGCACTCCACACCTCCGACAGCACCGCCTTGACGAACCCCCACGCGACGACTCGGTCGAGCGGCATCGCCAGCTGGTCGGCGATCTGCGCGACCCGGGCGTCCACCAGCGCCAGCAGCTGCTCGTCACGCTCGTCGATGCGCGGGTTGAACAGCATCGCGCCGACGTCGTAGCCGGGGTCGCCGAGATGGCCGTGCGGGTCGATCGCCAGCCAGGGCGTGCGCGAGCCCGCCAGCACGTTGTCGTGGTGCAGGTCGCCGTGCACGACGCAGCGCCGGGGGACGTCAGCGCACAGCTCGTCGAACAGGCCCAGCGCGCGCTCGACCAGCGGTCGGGGAGGTCCGGGCAGTTGCGGCTGCGCCAGCAGCAGCCGGAAGTCGTCACCCAGCGCGGTGAGCTCCGGCAGTGTCGTCCCGTGGACAGGTGCGTCGTGCAGCTGTCGCAGGACCCCGGTGATCGCCGATGTGGCGTCCTCGTCGGCGTGCGGCACCAGTGTGGCCGCGTGCTGACCCGGACGCAGCCGCTCGATCAGCAGCGCACCGTGCTCGGGTGCGTGGGCGAGCAGCCGGGCCGCGCCGTGCCCGTCGTACGCCCGCAGCGTGGCGACCTCACGCTCCAGGTGCACCTCACCCGGGACGCCGAGCTTGAGCACGGCAGGGGTGCCGTCCGGCGCCGCCACCGGCGCCACCCAGTGGAAGCTCATCTCGTAGGCAGACCTGGTGAGCTGCAGGCCCCACAGCTCGGCAATCTTCCGCACAGTGTCTGGCAAACCGGTGAGCCAGGAGCGACCCGGGTCACCCCACACCTCGACGACGTTCGCGCGCAGCGCAGGCGGCACGCCCCCGATCAACACTCCTGCAGCGTGCCAGAGCGGCCTGACCGGACCAGGATCGGGCCCTCCTAGACTGGGACGGTCATGACCTCTCCCACCCCGCACGGCGACGACCTGCGCGCGCGTCTCGGCGACGTCGACCTGCGTGCCGCCCACCGGCTGTCCCGCCGCCTGGACGGTGTGCGGCGGGTCAACGACCCGGACCGGCGCTCGCAGGCGTACGCCGAGATCGCCTCGGCGATCGAGCGCAGCGAGGCCCGACTGCGAACCCGGCGGTCGTCCGTCCCCGCGCTGAATTACCCCCCGGAGCTGCCGGTCACCGCCCGGCGGGAGGACATCGCCCGGGCCATCGCCGAGCACCAGGTGATCGTCCTGGCCGGTGAAACCGGCTCGGGCAAGACCACGCAGCTGCCGAAGATCTGCCTTGAGGCCGGGCGTGGCGTGCGCGGGATGATCGGGCACACCCAGCCGCGGCGGATAGCGGCGCGCACGGTCGCGGACCGGATCGCCGAGGAGGTCGGGGTCGAGCTCGGGGGCGCGATCGGCTACCAGGTCCGCTTCACCGACCGGGTCGGTCCCGACACCCTCGTCAAGGTCATGACCGACGGCATCCTGCTGAACGAGATCCAGCGCGACCCGATGCTGTGGGCCTACGACACGCTCATCCTCGACGAGGCGCACGAGCGCAGCCTCAACGTCGACTTCATCCTCGGCTACCTGCGCCATCTGCTCCCCCGACGACCGGACCTCACGCTGATCATCACGTCGGCCACCATCGACCCGGGGCGCTTCGCCGAGGCGTTCGACGACGCACCGGTCATCGAGGTCTCCGGTCGTACCTACCCGGTCGAGGTACGCTACCGCCCGCTGGTCGACCCCGACCGGCCGGAGCGTGAGGCCCGCGAGCAGGACGTGGCGATCTGCGACGCCGTCGGTGAACTGGTCGCCGAGGGACCCGGCGACATCCTGGTCTTCTGCTCCGGGGAGCGCGAGATCCGCGACGCCACCGACGCCGTGGAACGTATGCGGCTGCGTGACACCGAGGTCCTTCCCCTGTACGCCCGGCTCTCGACCGCCGAGCAGCACAAGGTGTTCGCACCGCACACCGGACGACGGGTCGTGCTGTCGACCAACGTGGCTGAGACATCGCTGACCGTGCCCGGCATCCGCTACGTCGTCGACACCGGACTGGCACGGATCTCGCGCTACAGCCAGCGGTTGAAGGTCCAGCGGCTGCCGATCGAGCCGATCTCGCAGGCGTCGGCGAGCCAGCGCTCGGGCCGCTGCGGGCGTACCTCCGACGGCATCGCGATCCGGCTCTACAGCGAAGAGGACTTCGACGCACGGGCAGAGTTCACCGATCCGGAGATCCTGCGGACCAATCTCGCCTCGGTGATCCTGTCCATGACCGCGCTCGGTCTCGGCGACATGGCCGACTTCCCGTTCATCGAGCCGCCCGACCGCCGCAGCGTGCGTGACGGGGTCGACCTGCTGCTCGAGCTCGGTGCGCTCGAGCCGCACGAGCGCGGGTCGAGGACACCGCAGCGACTCACCGGCACCGGCCGCCGGCTCGTCCAGCTGCCGCTCGACCCACGGTTGGCCCGCATGGTCCTGGAGGCCGACCGCTTCGGCGTGCTGCGCGAGGTGCTGGTGATCGTGGCCGGGCTGTCGGTGCAGGATCCGCGCGAGCGGCCGCTGGAACACGAGCAGGCGGCGGACGCCAAGCACGCACGGTTCGTCGACCCAGACTCCGACTTCATGGCGTACCTGAATCTCTGGCGATACCTGCGCGAGCAGCGTCGTGAGCTGTCCGGGTCGGCGTACCGGCGGATGATCCGCAGCGAGTACCTGCACTACTTGCGCATCCGGGAGTGGCAGGACGTCCACACCCAGCTGCGCTCGGTTTGCAGGGAGCTCGGTCTGTCCCTCGGTGAACCGCGCGACCAGGTGAATGCTGCCGCCGTCACTCAGTCGTTGCTGGCCGGCCTGCTCTCGCACATCGGGCTGCGTGACCCCGACACCCGGACGTACGAGGGGGCACGTGGAGCGAGTTTCGCCATCTTCCCCGGCTCTGCGTTGTTCAAGAGCCAACCGCAGTGGGTGATGGCCGGCGAGCTGGTCGAGACGAGGCGGTTGTGGGGTCGCGACTGCGCCCGGATCGACCCCGCTTGGGCGGAGCAGCTGGCCGGGCACCTGGTGAAGCGTTCGTACTCCGAACCACACTGGGAGCGCAGACGGGCTGCCGTCGTGGCCTTGGAAAAGGTCACGCTCTACGGCGTCCCGCTGGTCGCAGGTCGGCGGGTGCCGTACGGCCGGGTCGACCCGGTGACCTCGCGCGAGCTGTTCATCCGGCACGCGCTGGTCGAGGGCGACTGGGACACCCGGCACCCGTTCTTCGGCGCGAACCGGGCCATGCTCGAGCAGGTGGAATCGCTCGAGGAGCGGGTCCGTCGGCGCGACATCCGGGTCGACGACGAGGCGTTGTACGACTTCTACGACGCCCGGGTCGGCGACGGGGTCGTGTCCGGCCGGCACTTCGACACGTGGTGGAAGCAGGCCCGGCGCGAGACTCCCGACCTGCTCGACTTCGAGCAGTCGCTGGTGATGCGCGACGGCGTCAACACCGAGGTCCAGGAGGACTACCCCGACGAGTGGCGCAGCGGTGATGTGGTACTGCCACTGTCCTACGTCTTCGAGCCGGGTGCCGCTGACGACGGCGTCACGGTCGACGTGCCGCTGGCCCAGCTCAACCAGGTCGACCCGGCCGACTTCTGGTGGCACGTCCCGGGTCGGCGCGAGGAGCTGGTGACGGCGCTGATCAAGACGCTGCCCAAGCAGTGGAGGCGCCAGTTCGTGCCCGCTCCGGACCATGCCCGTGCCGTCGCCGGTCAGCTTGGGGGCACCGGGTCGATCGTGGTGGCCACCGCCGATGCGCTGCGACGTCGCACCGGTGTGATGGTCCCGGTCGAGGCGTTCGAGCTCGCTGCGGTGCCCGATCACCTGCGCATGACGTTCCGGGTCGTCGACGCCCACGACGAGAATGGCCAGCGGGAGGTGGCGCGCGGCAAGGACCTCGACGCCCTGCGCGAGCAGCTGCGCCCCAAGTTGCGTTCCGCACTGTCGAAGGTCACCGCGCGGGTGGAGGAGTCCGGGTTGACCTCGTGGAGCATCGACACGCTCCCCCGCCGGGTGGAGCACCGCCGCGGGGCGCAGGTCGTGCACGGCTTTCCGGCGCTCTACGACGAGGGCAGCACGGTCGGCATCCGCGTCTTCGAGGACGAGGCCGAGCAGCTGTACGCCATGTGGCGGGGCACCCGTCGACTGCTGATGCTGACCGTGCCCTCCCCGGTCGTTTCCATCGTCAAGCGGCTGGACAACCGGACCAAGCTGACGCTGGCGACCAGTCCGTACCGTGACGTGCTGAGCCTGCTCGAGGACTGCGTCGCGTGCGCGGTCGATCAGCTCCTCGCCGAGCACGGCGGACCCGCCTGGGACGCCGCCGCCTTCGAGCGGCTGCGCGCTGACATCGCGGGACAGTTGCACGCCGTGACGTACGCCGACATGACCGCGGCTGTGCAGGTGCTCTCGCTGGTGCCCTCCGTCCAGGAGCGGGTCACCGGGCTCGCCGCGTCCCATCTCGCACCGGTCGAGGCAGACCTGCGTGCACAGCTGTCCTGGCTGGTGCACGACGGGTTCGTGTCGCAGACCGGGCACGAGCAGCTGCCGCACCTGTCGCGCTTCCTCCGGGCGATCGACCGGCGCCTTGACCGGCTGCCGGAGGACCCTCGGCGCGACGCGCAGAACATGGGCGTCGTCCAGGAGGTCGAGGACCACTGGGACGAGGTGCACGACCGGTTGCCGACGCACCGACGGGCAGCCGCCGACGTACGCGCAGCGCGCTGGATGATCGAGGAACTGCGTGTCAGCCTCTTCGCGCAACACCTGGGCACCAACGGCCCGGTGTCGGCCAAGCGCATCCACAACGCCCTGGCCGTCCTCGCCCATCCGTGAGTTCCACCCCGCCCATCCGTGAGTTCCAACCCGCCCATCCGTGAGTTCGAACCTGCCCATCCGTGAGTTCGATGTGCGCACGTACCAGGCGACCCCGGGGGGCGGCGCTGGAACTCCCGGACCGGCGGGTGGGAACTCACGGACCGGCGGGTGGGAACTCACGGATCGGCCTACGGTGGACGTCATGCCTCACGCACCGAAGCGCCAGCAGCTCATCGTCGACACGCTCGAGGACGCCTTCACCGACCTCATGCAGGCCGATCCGGCGGCCTTCCGTTCCAAGTTCCGCAAGATGGCGGCGGACCCGTACTCGTTCTATCGCGGCACTGCCTGCCTCTTCTACGCCGACATGGCCTCCTCCCGCGACCGCTGGGCCAGCGAGGGAGCGTCCCGCGTCTGGATACACGGGGACCTGCACGCCGAGAACTTCGGCACCTACATGAACTCCCACGGCGTCCTGGTCTTCGACGTCAACGACTTCGACGAGGCCTACGTCGGGCACTTCAGCTGGGACCTGCGCAGATTCGTCGCCAGCCTGGCGCTCATGGGATGGCAGAAGGCGCTGCCCGAGCAGGCGGTGCGTGACATCGTGCGCGTCTACCTCGAGGCATACGTTGCCCAGGTACAGCGCTACGTCGACGGCGCCGACGACACTGACTTCGCACTACGGCTGGACAACACCGACGGACCCATCCACGACGTGCTGCGCACGGCTCAGGGATCCAGTCGGCTGCAGATGCTGGAGACCCTGACACTGGTGGAGGGACACGAGCGGCACTTCCGCGAGGGTGGCGGTCACCGGCCCCTGAAGGCGCGCGAGCGCAAGACCGTCCTGACCGCCTTCGACCGCTACCTCGAGACCATCCCGAGCAGCAAGCGGGAGCAGCACGAGGAGTTCTACGAGGTGAAGGATGTCGTCGGCAAATCGGGCTTCGGCATCGGCAGCGCCGGGCTACCGGCGTACTCGGTGCTCATCGAGGGGTACGACCAGGCACTGGAGAACGACGTGGTCCTGACCATGAAGCAGGCCAACGTGCCGGCGGTGAGCCGGTACCTCGACCTGCCCGAGGTCCAGGAGTACTTCGAGCACGAGGGACACCGCACAGCCGTCAGCCAGCGGGCACTGCAGGTGCACGCCGACCAGTTCCTGGGCTGGACGACGGTCAGCGGCGTCGGCTTCGTCATCGACGAGCTGTCACCGTACGAGACGGACCTGGACTGGGCGGACCTGACCGAGCCCGACGTGATCGCACCGGTCGTCGCTCAGCTCGGCCGGGCGAGCGCGAAGATCCACTGCGTCTCCGATGCCGACAGCGAGCAGGACCTGGTCGACTTCCAGACCGAGGAGGCCATCGCCGGCGTCATCGGCGAGAACCGTTCCGACTTCATCGACGACCTCAGCGACGCCGGGATCGGCTACGCGGACCGGGTCCGTAAGGACCACGCCCTGTTCGTCGACGTCTTCCGGTCCGGTGACATCGGCGGCGTCACCGCAACCGACTGAGCCGCCGCCGCACGACCTGCTAGTTGAACGCGTCCGGGTCGGGACCGATCCGGTTGCCGGAGTCCAACGCGCTGATGGCCGTCACGTCAGCGTCGGACAGCTCGAAGTCGAAGACGTCGAAGTTCGACTCGATCCGCGACGGAGTCACCGACTTCGGGAACACGATGTAGCCCAGTTGCAGGTGCCAACGGATGACCACCTGCGCCGGCGACTTGCCCAGTCGGGACGCGATGTCGGTGACGGTGCCGCTCTCCAGGTCGGCTGCCTGGCCGAGCGGGCTCCACGCCTGCGTACGGATGCCGAGCTCGTCGTGCAGCGAGACCAGGTCGGTCTGGGTGAACGTCGGATGCAGCTCGATCTGGTTCACCGCCGGCACGACCGTGGTGTCGAGGGTCAGCCGGCGCAGATGGTTGGCCTGGAAGTTCGACACACCGATCGCCCGTGCTCGGCCGTCGGCGTAGATCTTTTCCAACGCCTTCCACGTGTCGACGTACGTCTTGTTCTCGGGGGTTGGCCAGTGGATGAGGTACAAATCGACGTGGTCGAGGCCCAGCCGGGCCAGGCTCGACTCGAAGGCGACCGGCGCGCTGTCGAAGCCCTGCTCGGAGTTCCACAGCTTGGTGGTGACGAACAGCTCGTCGCGGGCGATGCCGGAGTTCGCGATGGCCTTGCCGACACCCTCCTCGTTTCCGTAGATCGCCGCGGTGTCGATGTGTCGGTAACCGACCTCGAGGGCCTTCTCCACGGACGGGATGATGTCGTCGTTGGACACCTGGAAGACGCCGAACCCGAGCTGCGGGATCTGCACGGCGTTGTTCAAGGTCACGATGGGGCTCAGTGCCACGGAGTCTGCTCCTGGGGTCGAGGGGGTCGTTACCGGGCGTACCCCTCGTCCAACCGACCTCCGGCGCGGATCATTCCGTGCCGGGAGCACCGTGCGGTCCACCCGCGTGGGACCACCTGCACCACCATCCGACGCCCGCAGACTGCGCAGAACCGGCGTGTCCTTACCACGGTGGCCGAGCTGGCGGACGTCACCGCCGAACGCACCGCCGGCGCTGCCGTCGTCCTCGTCGAGGGTGCCGGCGGCGTACGGGTGCGACTGGACAGCTCGGGTGGCACCGTGCTGGAGCTTGCCCGCGGTCTGCAGTGGCACGGGGACGTCCGGGTCGTCGTGGTGGCCCGTGCTGGCCTCGGTACGCTCAACCACACCGAGCTCACTGTCGACGCGGTCCGAGGCGCCGGCCTGGACGTCGATGGGCTGGTGATCGGGTCGTGGCCGCCGGCGCCGGGCCTCGCCGAGCGCTGCAACCGCGAGGAGCTGCACCGCGTGACTGGTTGCCGGATCCTCGGGGTGCTGCCGAGAGGGTGCGCGACCTGGTCACCTGACCGCTTCCGCGCGAGCGTCGGCGAGTGGCTCGCGGCGCCGGCCTGAGCCGGCTGCGGATAACCTCGTCCGGTCGCCCAGCACCAACCCCCGGAGGAACCGTGTCCGAACCGTCCGAGACCCCCGCCGTCCGGGGGGCCGTACGGCGCATCATCCGCTGGGGCGAGCCGGTCATGCACCGCCGGCTGCGGCCGGTGACCGACTACGACGAGGCGCTTCGCCGTCTGGTGGCCGACATGTGGGCCACCATGTACGCCGCTGAGGGAGTCGGCCTCGCCGCCAACCAGATCGGGGTCGATCGGGCCGTCTTCGTCTTCGACTGTCCCGACGATGACCACGAGATGGTCAAGGGGGTCGTGTGCAACCCCGTCCTCACGCTGCCCGAAGGCGAGGCCCGCAACCTCGACGAGAGCGACGAGGGCTGTCTGTCACTGCCGGGCGCCTACAGCGAATGCGTTCGCCCCGACTGGGTCCGGGTCGAGGGCACCGACGAGCACGGTGCCCCGGTGTCGTATGAGGGGTCCGGTCTGCTCGCGCGGTGCCTGCAGCACGAGAGCGACCACCTGGCAGGCACCGTGTTCGGCGACCGGATCCCCAAGCGGGCCCGCAAGAAGCTGTACCAGGCGCACGACGAGCTGGCCGTCGACTTCCCTGCGGACTGGCCGGTCACGCCCTCCGCGGGCTAGCGCCGGCTCGCCGGGCCCAGGGCGTAGGCGGCCACCGCGGTGGCCGCGGCCACATTGAGCGAGTCGATCCCCGCGGTCATCGCAATGGCCACTCGACGGTCCGCGGTGGCCAGCCAGTGCGAGGACAGTCCGCCACCCTCGGTCCCGACGACCAGGGCGGGCTTGTCCGGCACGGTCATCGCGGTGAGGCCCTCGCTGTCCGCGCCCGGGGTCAGTGCGAGCGACGTGAACCCGTGCTCCCGCAGCACGTCCATGGCGCTGCCCCAGTCGTCGAACCGGGCGTACGGCAGCGCGAACACCGTGCCCATGGAGACCTTGATCGCTCGACGGTAGAGCGGGTCCGCGCAGCGCGGGGCCAGCAGCGCTGCGTCGAATCCGAGGGCGGCGCAGCTCCTGAAAATGGCGCCGACGTTGGTGTGATCGGTGACGTCCTCCAGCACCACGAGTCGGCGTGCGGTCCGGAGCACGTCGGCGACGGACGGCAGCGGAGCCCGGTGCAGCGACGCCAGCGCTCCACGGTGCACGTGAAAGCCGGTGACCTGCTCGGCCAGCTGCTCGCTGACGACGTAGCAGGGGACGTCCCCGGCCGCGTCGAGCACGTCGCGCAGGCCGTCCAGCCAGCGCGGTGCCATCAGGAACGATCGGGGCCGGTGCCCCGCCTGCGCGGCGCGCCGCACCACCTTCACCCCCTCGGCGATGAACAGGCCGTTCTCGGTCTCCAGCCGCTTGCGCAGCGACACGTCGCGCAGGTGCACATAGTCCGCGAGCCGGATGTCGGCGGCATCGACGACCTCGATGCGGCGCGCCACGTCAGGCCCGCCTCGACGAGGCGTGGGCGACCGAGACGACGTCACCGATCACCACGACCGCCGGCGGCCGGATCCCGTGCTCGGCGACGGCGGTCCCGACGGCGTCCAGGGTGGACACCACCCGCTGCTCGCCAGGCATCGTGCCCTCCTGGACGACGGCGACCGGTGTGTCGGCGCGGCGGCCGTGCTCGATCAGCGTGTGGGCGATCATCGTCAGATTCTCCACCGCCATCAGCAGGACGAGCGTGCCGCGCAGCTGCGCCAGAGCCGGCCAGGAGACCAGCGAGTCGGCGTGCTCAGGAGGCAGGTGCCCGGAGACGACGCTCACCTCGTGGGCCACCCCGCGGTGGGTGACCGGGATCCCTGCTGCGGCAGGCACACTGATGGCACTGGTGATCCCGGGCACCACCGACCAGGGCACTCCGGCCGCCTCGCAGGCGAGTGCCTCCTCGTACCCTCGCCCGAAGACGAAGCTGTCGCCGCCCTTGAACCGCGCCACCCGTTGGCCGCCCCGGGCGCGGGCGATGCACAGCTCGTTGATCGCGCGCTGCGACGCCGACCGACCGCGGGGCAGCTTGGAGACGTCCACGATCTCGACCTGAGGCGGCAGCTCGTCGAGCAGCGCACGCGGTGCCAGCCGGTCCGCGACCACCACGTCGGCCTCGAACAGTGCACGACGACCGGCCAGGGTGACCAGCTCGGGGTCACCCGGTCCCCCGCCCACCAGCACCACCCCCGGCTCGCGGGCCGGCCGGTGCGGGTCGGCCAGGCGGCCGTCGCGCAGCGCCTGGAGGATCGAGTCCCGGATGGCGGCCGAGCGGCGCGGGTCCCGGTTGGACGTGACCGCGACCGTCACCTCGTCGTGGCGACCCGATGCCGGGGTCCAGGCACTGCCCTGGATCGCGTCGTCGGCGCGGACGCAGAAGATCCGCCGTTGCTCGGCCTCGGCCACCACGGCGGCGTTGACATCCGGGTCATCGGTCGTCGCCAGCGCGTACCAGGCCCCCACGAGGTCGCCCGGCTGGTACGTCCGGTGCCGCAGGGTCACCTCACCGGAGCCGGCCATCGCCTCGATCGCCGGACGTACCCGGGGAGACACCACCACGACCTGTGCGCCCGCCCTGAGCAGCGTGGGCAGCCGGCGCTGACAGACCGACCCTGCACCGATGACCACGACCCGGCGGCCGGCCAGCCGCAGCCCCACGGGGTACGGCGGCGGATCC
>Ga0136627_1000813_pt1 | contig 12221 bp, 15 predicted proteins | sample AntDrymUQ4892206_2_FD_104652 | JGI IMG/M metagenome (GOLD analysis project Ga0136627, IMG submission 104652) | Polar desert sand microbial communities from Dry Valleys, Antarctica - metaG UQ489 (22.06) | ecosystem: Environmental > Terrestrial > Soil > Desert | place: Antarctica: Dry Valley... | reverse complement strand
TTTCTCGAAGCGGTCGCGATGGCGCGGCGGATGATCGAGGCGGAGTGGAAGCGGGCGCTCGAGACCATTCCAGACGACGCATCGCCCCAAGAGCGCATCCAGGCTCTCGGCCAGGCGTTTCAGGGCATCACCGGACAGGCCAACGTGCTGCGGCTGTTGATGCAGGCGTACAGCGCCGCCGCCGATGACGAGGTGCGAGATCGGTGTCAGGAGGCGATGTCCGATCTCTACGCCTGGGTGCGTGCCGCCACCGGCGCGTCCGCGCAGGAAGCGCAGGTCTTTTTTGCGCAGGGCATGATCCTCATGGTTGGCGTCTCGATCGGCGCGCCAGACAAGCTCGATCAGGAGTGGGCGAGGGCGTTCATGCTGCGTGACATGGGGCATGGCAACGGTGGCGCGTCCGAAGCGCCATAGTGACGAGGCATTCTTTTTTCGCTTGTAGGTAGTGAGTAATCACTATTACGGTGAACATGCACGCGTTGATGCTTGCGGAGGGCTTGATGTGGTTCAACAGAGGGAGCGTTTCATGATGACGCGATGGGCCGGCGGAATCTGGCTGATTCTGGTAACGGTGATGTTCGGCGGGGTATCGCTGCTCCGCATTCTGGTCGACGGTGACATGCTGGACGAGTGGCAGATCGACCAGTTCCGGGCAGGCCATGCCCATGCTGGCGTGCTGCTGATCATGGCGCTGGCCTATGTAGTTTTCCTGGAGCGCACCGTATGGAGCGCGACACGGAGAAAGGTTGCCTTGATGGTGTTGATAGCGGGCGGTATCGCCCAATCCGGCGGGTTTTTTCTTCACATGCTGGTGGGTGAACCGGAGACGTTTTCTGCGGGCATCGCCCTGACCCTGATCGGCGCGGTGTTGCTGGCGAGCGCGGTGATATCGCTCGGCGTGTCGCTCATCCGCTACGGCGGCGACGACCGGGAATTGGTGGTATGAGCGAGCGTGATGGTAAGGTCAGAAGCGGTATCCAGCCCGGTCGCTACCGCGCCGACTTCGACGACGGAGTCGTTGTCTTCCTGATCGGCATGCGATTCAACGAGATCTGGCGGATCGACCAATGGCTGCCGGTATTCCTGGCGATGCCGAAATGTTGCGAGAGCTCGGCCGCAACCGGAATCTGGGTTTGCTCAGCTATGAAAACTGGTTCGGCTGGCGGCAGGTGATGGTGATGCAGTACTGGCGTGATATGGACCATCTGATGGCCTACGCCACCTCACGTGACAACGAGCACCTGCCCGCCTGGACCGCCTTCAGCCGCCGCGCCCGTTCCGCGCCGTCGGTCGGCATCTGGCACGAGGCCTACCACGTGCATCCCGAGACCAGCCACATCATCTATCGGAATATGCCTCCGTTCGGCATGGGGAAGGCAGCGGGTGAGCGTGAGGCTGAACCAGCGGCGACAGCCTGATGCGATCATGGGCCGATCACGGACGCATTCAGAAGGTTGAAAGGAGCGAACCTTGAGCAACGCATATTCATTCACGGTTGAGAAACTGGCGAGGAAAGATATTTCCGAAGCGTCATTGGTCGTCGCTGCCGCACTCCAGGTCGAGCCAGGTTTTACCTTCGTGGTTCCCGACGAGCGCCAGCGGGCAGTGGTGATGCAAACGATGCTCGGCATTCTCATTAGGGACGCCTTCCCGATGGGAAACGTCTGGATCGCGCGGGATGGGAGGCAGATCGTGGGAACCGCGGTTTGGTACGCTCCCGGTGACTTCCCGATGACCATAGGGCGCAATCTGCGGGCCGCGCCGTTCATGCTCCCATTGGCAAGGTTCGGGCTGGGAATGATGACGAACCTGGCGCAAATGGGAAAGAATCTACAGTCGCACTTCCCGACACAGCCGTGCTGGTACCTCTCGGCCCTCGGTGTTGCTCCGGATCAGCAGGGCAAGGGCATCGGCTCGCAACTCATGGGCGCGGCGCTTCAGGAGATCGACCAGCGACGTGAGCCTGCGTACCTCGAGACCGGGGAAGAGGCCAATGTCCGGTTGTACCAGCGCTACGGCTTCGCAGTCCGGGATCCTGCGTTCCAGATGGCGCCGGCGCCGGGTCCGACGCACTGGACGATGTGGCGTGACGCTCGATGACGATTCGTGGGATATTCTTGAGAGTGGCGCGGACTTCCGGGGTGTGTCTGTTCACCCACTCACCGCAATCGGACGGAAGTCGGTGTTGCGGTCGTAAACGTCGATGCCCTCGGCTGCCTTCAGCTTGTTGACGACCCAGTAGGTGCCTGGCGTGGCGATCACTTCATATCCCGTTTTCAGCACCCAGTTGGTGATGATCATGTCCTGAATCACGCCCGCCGTGAACACTCCGCTGAAGGCGATCAGCACGAACACCACCGAGTCCAGCCCCTGCCCGATGACGGTCGAACCGATCGTGCGAGTCCACAGCCAGCGGCCATTGGTCCACACCTTCATCCGCGCCAGCACGTAGGAATTGGCGAACTCGCCGATCAGGTAAGCGCAGAACGACGCCACCAGAATCCGTGGCGTTGACCCGAAGATCATGCTGTAGGCGTCGCCGCCCTCCCAGCTCGATTCAGCAGGAAGCGCCCCTGCCAGCTGGAACGTTCCGACGGCAATCAGGTTGCACATGAAGCCGAGCCAGATCACACGACGGGCGGCCGCGTAACCGTAGACCTCGGTCAGCACGTCGCCGACGATGTAGGCAATCGGGAAGGTGATCAGCCCGGCGTCTGTCACCCACGGACCGAACTCCAGCACCTTGACCGCAACCGTGTTGGCGGTGATCAGGCTGGTGACATAGAGCGCGACGATCACCATGAACCAAGGAGACCCGGAGATCGACGCGGTGGTGGGTTGTGACGGTCTGTCGGTCATGGTTGCGATGCCAGAGGTACGTCCCGATGGTCGGGAGTGCGTGCTTTGTCGAATGTGAGGCTACCACGTTGGTCGGGGCCAGGTAGTATCGGGTCCTGTGCCCGGTTAATCTCTGGATAGTGTGTCGTTTCGGTTATGCAAGGGTGAGGCTACTGAATCCACGCTTCTTCTGACCACGCCATCTTCCAGAACGCCAGCTCGTACCGGCTAGATGTCAGGAACGCCGATTCCGCTCGGACAATTGCCATTTCCGGCAGGTTGGCACAAGCATCGTCAGTCAGTTCTCGACACCATCGCGCCAGTTCCGCGAATTCCGGATCGGCATAGGATTCGATCCACGTCCGGTAGCGCTCATCGTTGGGTAGCCCACGCTCCGCCAGCCGGAGGCCGATCTCGCTGTACCCCCACATGCACGGCAGCAACGCGCCCAGCAGTTCGGTGTAGTCGCCGGTGGTCGCGGTGCGCAGCAGGAAGTCGGTGTACCCCTGCGTGGTCGGCGCTTTCTTCTCCCGCTCCAGGTCACCCTCGGTGATGCCGAACCCGGCCACGTAGGAGCGGTGCAGATCCATCTCGTGCGTCAACGTCTCGTGCAGAAGCGCGGCGAAGCGGGTCATGGCCTCGAGATCGGGAGCGCGGAGCACGGCGGTCGCAAACAGGCGGCTGTAGTCCATCAGGAACAGGTAGTCCTGCCGCAGCCAGAATCCGAATCGCTCGGCGTCGAGCGATCCATCGCCGATGCCACACACGAAGGGGTGCCGGTGCTGCGATTCCCAGATGGGGTCGGCTGCCTGACGAAAGCGGTCGGATGCGGTTATTTTCATGGGTATGAACTCTCCGTATATTGCACGATAAGGGGTTGATGCCGGTCAGGCACGGGGACGATCCGAGAGGTACTTTCGCCACGGCAACAGGATGCGCTCGAGCATGCTGATCAGCGCGAACAGTCCGACGCCCATGAACGACAGGATGAAGATCGCCGCGAACACCCGTGCGGTCAGAAATTGCGACGCCGCCCGCTGCATCAGGTAGCCGAGCCCTTCGCTGGCGCCGACCAGCTCGCCGAACACCGCCGCGATCACGCAGACCGCGACTCCTATGCGGGCGCCGGAAAAGATCGACGGCAGCGCCGCCGGCAGCTTCGCCAGGCGGAACCGAGCCCAGCCGCTCGCGCCGAAGCTTCGCAGCATCGCCATCACCTCGCGGTCGGTAGCCCGCAGCCCGTCGACGGTGCTGACGGTGATCGGGAAGAAGGCGATCAGCGCCGCGACGATGATCTTGGGCGCGAGACCGTATCCGAACCAGATCAGCAGCAACGGCGCCAGCACCACCATCGGGATCGTCTGGCTGGCGATGATCAGCGGATACAGCGCCCGTTCCAGCACCGGTGAGCTGTCGATCGCGATCCCGATCGCCACCCCCGCCAACAGCGCGATGCCGAAGCCGATCACCACCTCGATCAGCGTGACCTGCGTATGTCGCCACAGCAGCGCGTAATCCTCCCTGAAGGCGGTGTAAATGTCGGTCGGTCTGGGCAGCATCCACGTCGGCGTGTCGGTCAGGACCACGGCGATCTCCCAGATAACCAGGAACATCGCAAGCAGCACCATCGGCCAGATCCAGCGTTGCAGGGTCGTGGTCATGCCAGCACCGCCTCGCTTGCGAGTGGTACCTCTTGCGGCTGGTCGAGCAGCCCGAGCGCCCGGAGCAGCGCCACTCGATGACGATGAAACGTCTCGCTGGTGAGCATGTCGCGGGTCCGGGGGCGGGGCAGGTCGATCGTCTCGACGTGCGTGATCTGGCCGGGACGCGCGGTCAGCACCACCACCCGGTCGGCCATGGAGACCGCCTCGTCGACATCGTGCGTCACGAGCAGCACCGCCTGCCGCTCCCGCTCCCACAGCTCGAGCAGCCAGCTTTGCAGCACCACCCGGCTCAGCGCGTCGAGCGCGCCGAACGGCTCGTCGAGCAGCAGCAGGGGACGCTCGGCGAGGACGGTACGCAGAAAGGCGACACGTTGGCGCATGCCACCGCTCAACTGTGAGGGATACGCCTCCTCAAACCCGGCCAGGCCGAACTCGTCGAACCGCTCCAGCGCCCGTTGGCGAGCCTGCTTGCGCGGGACGCCGTGGACCTCCAGCGCCAGCGCCGCGTTGTCGAGCGCCGATCGCCACGGCAGCAGCAGGTCACGCTGGTGCATGTACGACGACGCGCCGAGCCGGGCCGGGGTGGGCAACGTCTTGCCATTTAGCATCACATCGCCGCCAGCGGGCGCGTAGAGCCCGGCGATGATGTCCAGCAGCGTGCTCTTGCCGGAGCCGGATGGGCCCACCAGCGCCACGAACTCGCCGTCCTCCACCGAGAACGAGATGTCGCGCAGCGCTTCTAGCGTCACGCCGTCTTCAATATAGGTCGCGTCGATCCGGTCGAGCCGGACGCGAGGGATGTCGGAGGGAATGCGCATGGAACGGAATTGCCTCCCTGCGCCGGCATTACCCGGATCAGGTACCAACGGTCGGCGACGGTACGGAACAGTCACCCTCTCAGCCCGGTCAACCCCGAGCCCCCGTAGCGGAATGGCCGACGCCTGATGGCGCGGCGATGTGGGGGAGTATAGCAGTGCGAGGTGCTGTGCCTGAGACGTGGGGCATTGCTCATAATGTGAAGTTGGTAGCGGCTATTCGCCTCTCGCCGCCTGCCGCCAGCGCATCTCCGGATCGAGCAGTGCCTGGAACTCATCCGTGCTCAAGGGCGGACCGTGGATCGGCGTGTCCGCTGATGACGCGTGGATGCCGATCAGGAACAGGCTCAGGTAGCGGTGGCGGAGCTGCCGGCTGCGTGCGTCGTCTTCGTAATACAGCAGTTGCACGATGTGAAAAAACTGCAGGATGTCCGCGCCGGTGATGTCATCGCGCAGCACTTCAGCTGCCTTGACACGTTCGATGATCTGCGCATCGTTCGCTTCTGCAATCTTGAACAGCCGTTCGATCTCATCGGTGAGCGGAAAGGCGCCGCTGAATCGCACGGAGAGCGACCCCAGGCCGGCGTCGAGGCTGCGATGCATGTACCGGCAGAAGGCGTCCCAGGGGTCGCCGTCGTCGGCGAGCGCGGTCTCGGTTTCCGCGAGGTAACGGTGCAGGTTGTCCAGGTACAGCCGTCCCAGCAACTCTTCCTTGGAGCGGTAGCGGCGGTACAGCGCGCCGATACCGACTCCGGCGCGTTCTGCCACCGCGGCAATCGGAGCGCCGGCGTCGGCGAGGAAGACCGCGCGCGCGGCCTCGAGGATCAGGTCGTCATTGCGGGCGGCTTCGGCTTGCCTGCCACTCAGTCGTGGCGTTACTGTATCGTCCATGATGAGAGCATAGCATAATCTGGACGGGACCGTTCCGTTCTGTTACGTTTCTGACTGAACGGATCACTCTGTTCTGTTTTAAACGATCGGTAGCAGGAACGGCCATAGCGTGCGTTTGGGCGCGCATGGAGTATCTGAAAGGGGTCGGGATCGGTCGGGAATGCCGCCTTGGGTGGCAGCAACGCGAAGAAGTGTCGATTTTGTCCAGCCACGTTCGACTACATGGTGTCACCCAGCGTTGGGTGAGGCACGAAACCAGGCAGCGGCGATGCCGCGAGGAGAACCACGATGATCAATCAGGACCAAGCGACCGTCACCAAGCCATCTGACCGCGAATACGCGATGACCCGCGTGTTCGACGCGCCCCGCGAGCTCGTGTTCCAGGTATACACCGATCCGCAAATCATCCCCTGCTGGTGGGGGCAGCGCGGCTCGACGACCACCGTCGACCAGATGGACGCCACTCCCGGTGGCGCCTGGCGCTATGTCCAGCGAGAGGCCGACGGCACGGAGTACGCCTTCCGGGGCGAGTACCGGGAGGTCGAGGCGCCGGAGCTGCTGGTCAATACCTTCGAATTCGAGCCGATGCCCGGCAAGATTATGGTCGAAACCACCACCTTTCAGGAGCACGACGGCAAGACGGAAGTGACCTCCACCTCCCTGTTAGATTCCACCGAAGACCGCGACGGGATGCTCGCGTCGGGCATGGAAGCAGGGGCGAGCGAAAGCTGGGACCTGCTCGCCGAGTGGCTCGCGGCGGCCCGGGCCAATTCGCGGTAGCGGCATTTGCCATCGTTGCATTTCGTTGTAGGGGCGGTCCGATGAGCACGAAGACCATCGCCGAGAAGCTGCAGATCAAGCCGAATACAACCGTGTGGGTGTCTCCCCCCGACCACCTCGGTCTCATCGCACCGCTCCCTCAAGGGGCGAGCGAGGCGCTGGGGATGGATCAGGCAACGGTTGCGTTGGTCTTCGTCAAAGACGAGAGCTCAGCGCGAGACACGCTCGATAAACACAAGGATTACCTTGCCCAGCCGGACATCCTCTGGGTCGCCTACCCTAAGGCGAACCGGACCGATATCAACCGTGACACCCTCTGGCCGATCCTCACTGAGTTCGGCATGCGACCGACCGGCCAGGTGTCGGTGGACGAGACCTGGTCGGCGATGCGGTTCCGCCCGCTCAAGGACGGTGAAATCTTCACAGGTAGGCATTAGCGAGTGACACAGCGAATGCAAATGGGCCGAACTGTCGATCTTGCCCATCACGATTCGACCATTCAATGTCATGGCCGGTTGGCATGACGGAAGCTGCTCCGAGGGTGCGGTTGAGCGCAACAGGAGCGATCGGAGCATAGACATGAGCAGCAGGGCGATCATCGGAAACATCGCAGAGGCCAATCTCACCGAGGACACTCCAGCCGCGATCCCGACGAAGTCGGTCTGGACCGGACGCATAATCACCGGATTGGTCGTCCCGTTTCTGCTCGTCGATGCCGTTGGACACTTGGTGAAGGCGGAGGCTTATATCGAGGCTACGGTTGAGCTTGGGTATTCCGCTGACATCGTGGTATGGCTTGGGATCACCCTGCTGGTATGCACGTTGCTCTATGCCATTCCCCGGACATCCATCCTCGGCGGGATACTTCTGACCGGGTATTTGGGCGGCGCGACGGCGACCCAGGTACGCCTTGAGGAGCCAGCATTCCTGTTCTCGGTCGTGCTTGGCGTGCTCGCATGGGCGGGCCTGTACCTGCGGGATCACCGACTGCGAGCAATCTTAGCGAAGTGAACCAGAGTGACCAGAAGCGGGGGCTTGACAACCAGACACCACGGGTTCATAATCCATGTCTGGATAGTCCGCTATTGGATTAATCGTACGTACACAGGGAGAGGTTCGCAATGAGTATACGACAGGATGGCCGCGGCGAGGCCGCCGTCATCGTCGAGGGACTCGAAAAATCGTTCGGATCGACCCGCGCCCTCGACGGGATCGATTTCCAGGTCAAGCGCGGCACGGTCCTGGGGTTGCTTGGACCCAACGGCGCCGGCAAGACCACGGCGGTTCGCATTCTCACCACCCTGCTCAAGCCGGATGCCGGTCGGGTCGAGGTCGCCGGGATCGACGTCCTCGCCCATCCCGACCAGGTCCGGGCGAATATCGGACTCACCGGCCAGAGCGCCGCGGTTGATGAGATCCTGACCGGGCACGAAACCTGGTCATGTTCGGCCAGCTTTACCGGCTCTCCTTGCGGTCGGCCAAACAACGCGCCGATGAGCTGCTGGAGCGGTTCGAGCTCTCCGACGCCGCCAACAGGACGCTCAAGACCTACTCTGGCGGCATGAGACGGCGGCTCGACCTCGCCGCCAGCCTGATCGTCTCACCGCCCGTGATCTTCCTCGACGAGCCGACCACCGGGCTCGACCCGCGCAGCCGCAACGGCATGTGGGAGGTTATCCAGGATCTCGTCGACGACGGCACAACTGTGCTGCTGACGACCCAGTACCTCGAAGAGGCCGATCAACTGGCGGACAACATCGTGGTGGTCGACCACGGCCGGGTGATCGCCGAAGGCGCTGCCGATCAGCTAAAGTCGCAGCTCGGTGGTGAGCGGCTGGCGATCAGTGTCTCCAGCGGCACCGACCTCGCGCTGGCCGAGCGAACCCTGCTCGAGATCGCCGGGTCGACCGGCAAGGTGGATGGTGAGGTCCAGGTCGATGCTGACGCTCACCAGTTGACCGTGCCGTTCGCCGCCGGGGGGCGTGGCCTGCCCGACGCGCTGCGCCGCCTGGACGCAGCTGGCCTGGAGTTCACGGATATCGCCCTGCGTCGTCCGACACTCGATGACGTCTTCCTGACCCTAACCGGGCGTACCGCCGAGCAGGAGGCCAACGCCTCAACGGAGCATGCCGCATGAGCACCAACACCATTCCCGCGCCGACCACGGCGCCGGAACAGCGCGTTGCCACTGCCCCCGATCTCGATTTCGTTCGGCGAAGCCGGCCGGCCAGCATCATTACTGACTCGCTGATCAAGGCCAAGCGTCACCTGCAAAAGATCCTGCGACAGCCCGATTGGCTGGTCGGCGTCACGGTCTTCCCGATCATGTTCCTGCTGCTCTTCCGCTACATTTTCGGCGATACCGTCCAGGCAACGTTGCCGGCGGGTGTGGACGCAGTGAACTACCTGGTCGCCGGCGTCATCGTTCAGGGTATCGTGTTCGGCGCCTTGAATACCGGCCTCGGCCTCGCCATGGATGCCAAGGAAGGACTGATGGACCGGTTCGCCTCCTTGCCGATGTCACGCTCGGCGGTGGTGTTCGGGCGCATCCTGGCCGACATGGCGATCACCGTCTTCACGACGACAATCACCATCCTCGTTGGCCTGCTGGTCGGGTTCCGACCTTCGGCAAACGTCGCGGAATGGATCGCGGCGGTCGCGCTGATGTTGTTGATGGCATTCGTGCTGGCGTGGTTCGGCGCCATCATCGGGCTGGCGCTCAAGACGGTGGAGGCGGTGAACTCCATCGGATTCACCTTCATCTTCCCATTCACCTTCGTCAGCAGCACCTTCATCAACCCGGATTTCCTGCCGAGTTGGCTTCAGGGATTCGCCAAGAACCAGCCGTTCACTCTGCTGCTGGACGCCACCCGCGGGCTCCTCACCGGCTTTCCAGAGATCGGCAACTCTGCCTGGATGGTGACCCTTTACCTGCTCATCGCCCTCGTCGTGCTAGTGCCGATAGCACTCCGAATGTACGAGCGACGGCTCACCCAGTAGCGTCACTGAACTGATACATGCATTTGCGGATAGTCCGGACTGTGACTATCCGCTATCATTAACCGAGAGTTAATAGTCGCAGCAGAGGCAGGGACCATGATTGACAAACAAGCTCGCGGCAAACTCGCAATGCCGCTCCCGGGAATGGGCAGTGAAATGGCGATGACCACGAACATATGCAGTTCGATCATCTGTCTTTCGCACTTGGTGGAGCGCTATGCGAATGCTCGATTGCCGTCGTTCGGGTTGCCGCCGACCCTGACGATCCCCCGGGTGCGATTGCTCCTCGCGGTCGCCACCGGCAAGGCCGAGGATATCTCTACCCGGATGAGTGACATCGCCCTCGACCTCGGTGTCACCTCACGCACGATCACCACGATGGTTGACGCGCTGGAGCGGGAAGGGCTGATCGAGCGGGTTCCCGACGCCAACGACCGCCGGGCGATCACGCTCGTCCTCACCGATGAAGGTGAGGCCAGCATCCCTCGCATCAAGACCGCGCTCGACGAGATCGGCGCGGCGGTGATGTCTCCCCTCACCGATACCGATCACGAAGCGCTGCACGGCCTCCTCATGCAACTCCTCGAACGCGACTCGTAGCGTCCGGCCCCTGTAGCATTGGGCCTTGTAGCTTCGGGCCGAAAGTGCCCGATGTCGTCGTGATCACCGAACAGCAATCAGTCGAACCTGCCCCTGTCAGCCGCTACACTTGCCAACGACAATGCGCCCGGCCGGAACCAACCCCGACACCGCCAAGCATGTCGAATGCATCGGCAAGAAATCGCGCCCATCAGCAGGATTGTGATCGTTCCATGGCATCGGAAGCCGCACCCTCGACCAATGTGAAATCCTCAGTGGTGGGCGGCGACGTGTTGAGCCGGTTGCCGATGCCGCAGCAACGGCTCGTCGCGACTCTGGCGCGGGCTGTTGACGATCTGGGCGGCGAGCTCTACCTGGTCGGTGGGGGCGTGCGGGATGTGCTGCTGGGCGAGCTCGGCCCCGCAGATCTGGATTTCGCCACCTCGCTGCGTCCCGATCAGGTCCGGGTGGTGGGCGAAACGCTGCCCGGCGTCACGGTCTATGACATCGGGGAGAAGTTCGGCACCATCGGCCTGGTTATTCACAATCAGCAGCTGCTCGCCGACGTCGGGGCCGACCAACCCGATATCGTCGAGATCACCACCTTCCGCAGCGAATCCTATGAAGCCGGGAGCCGTCACCCGGCGGTCGTGTTCGGCATCTCGATCGAGGCAGACCTCGCCCGGCGCGATTTCACGATCAATGCCATCGCCGTCAATGCCAGCACCGGTGAGGTGATCGACCCATGGTACGGGCAGGCCGATCTTGCCACCGGCACCCTGCGCGCGGTCGGCGACCCAGCCGAGCGATTCGCCGAGGATCCACTGCGCCTGCTCCGCGCCGCTCGTTTCGCCGGTCAGCTCGGCTTTGCCAACGAGGCCGAAACGCTGGCGGCGATGACCGAGCAGGCCCAAATGCTGAAACAGGTCAGCGGCGAGCGCGTCTTCCATGAAGTCACCCGGCTGCTGTGCTCGCCCTGGGCAGATCACGGTCTGGACGTGCTGTTAAAGACAGGTTTGCTGACCGTCGCGATGCCGGAGCTGCTGCCGCTGGAGGGATCCGCCCTCGATCACCCCGATATCCATCGCGAAAAGGATTTGTGGGACCACACTAAACGGGTCATCATGCAGTCGTCGCCGCGTCCGTCCGTCCGGTGGGCGGCGCTGATGCACGATGCCGCCAAGCCGGTGACCCGCACGGTCGATAACCGCGGCGAGGTTCATTTCTTCGGGCACGAATATGTCGGCGCGGATATGGCGGGTGCGTTGTTGCGCCGCCTCCATGCCGACAAGCGCACAATCCGCGACGTCTGCCGGATGGTCGAGCTTCACCTCCGCCCGGCGGGGTATGACCGCTCCACCTGGACCGATAGCGCCGTTCGCCGGTTGGCCCTCGACGTCGGCGACCTTATGCCTGACCTTCTCGACCTCGTCGCGGCGGATGTCACGTCGGCCCGGGCGCACAAGCAACGCGCGGCGGCGGCGAGGGTGCAGGGACTGCGCGATCACCTCGCCCGGCTGGAGGAGCAGCAGGCGCTGGCGGGGCTCCAGAGTCCGCTCGACGGCAACGCGCTGATGGCGCTGTTCGACCGGCCGCCTGGTCGCTGGATCGCGGAAGTGAAGGACCATCTGCGAGAACTGGTGATCGACGGCGA
>Ga0136627_1000812_pt1 | contig 12228 bp, 9 predicted proteins | sample AntDrymUQ4892206_2_FD_104652 | JGI IMG/M metagenome (GOLD analysis project Ga0136627, IMG submission 104652) | Polar desert sand microbial communities from Dry Valleys, Antarctica - metaG UQ489 (22.06) | ecosystem: Environmental > Terrestrial > Soil > Desert | place: Antarctica: Dry Valley... | reverse complement strand
TTAGGAAGGGGATTCTTGCGCTCGATCGAAGCGGAATCGCATCCTCTTAGATTACGACAGGAGCTCGACAACCTCGCCCGCGAGGAAGATGAGCCTGAAACGAACGAAGCTGTGCAAGCGATTTATTGGGCGCTGCACCGGATTCATCTGAGCAGGCTGCGCGCTGGCCATGCTTCTGATGGAGAATGGGTCTTTATCCTTATGCTGTTTGGCGTACTGCGGCCAAACAGCGAGCACGTGGTGCTGCAGTTACTAGCGGCGACCGCCCGAGGTACGGAGCCTAGCCCGGGTCAGGGCCAGCATGAAATCCCCGACAATGTGATCGACCCAGCTATTGAGAGAGATCTCCTCCGGGGTGACTGGGTGAAAGGAATGTCGCGTAAAATAGCAGATATTTTGAGGAGGCATCGTGACGTATCTGCGTCATCCGAACGTCCGCCGATCCAGGCGTCTCAGGACATCGAGGGTGGACGAGCCAGCGTAGAGCCTGGTCGACGCAGGGCTGGCGCGTCGGGCATTAGCGAAGATCGAGACGGGGGCGTGCTTGGGGATCCTGACCCGATGATCCTCTCACTAGTGCCAGGAGAGCGAGATTGGGGAACTCGCCAGTAGAACGACAAGGACTAACTCCCTTCGGCGATCAGCGTTTTCGCTTGCGTCGCCGGGAACGCCCCTTCGGTGGCGGGGGCGAGAATCGGTCGAGGACCAGTTTGGCGTCGGTGTGGTCGGGTTCCAGGCGTAAGGCCTCCTGGCACGCGGCCACCGCCAATCCAGGCTCATGGCCGTTGCCGCGGACCTTGCCGAGTAGCACGAGGGCATCGACGTCATCCGCACGCAAGGCCAAGGTCACCGCCAGGTGCTCGGCGGCCAGCCACCAGTTCTTCTCGCGCGCGGCGGCGACCGCCTGGTTGAAGTAGACGTCAGCCATCTCTATAACGCGCAGGAGGGAAACCAGCCCACCGCCGCAGGATTGGCAACGCTCGGACAGGACCACGAGTTGCACCCCGCACAGGGGGCAGGCGGGCAGCGGGCGCCCCGGTGGGTCGGTGTCCGGTGCGTCGGCCGTTAGCCCTGGCTCGGTCGTGGGTTCGGTGGTCGTGGGTTCAGCGGTCATGGCATGTCCTTTCAGGCATTCGCACCTGGAATGGAGCTACCGGGAAGCCGCAGATCGGCGCCCGGACCGGAGTCCACCCTGGCGAACGCCTCTTTCATCGCCTTGTCGATCCGCCCCCGCAGCGGCCGCACGCCGGCTTGATAGAGGTGGCTCAGCCGGCGTGAAGCAGCTCGCTCGTCGGAAAGGTCGACGCTCGTGACGTCGTCCAGGATGGCTTCCGCATCACTGGTGAGCTGATCGAATTTCGACGCGAAACGGCCTGCGGAGGCCCGGTTGGCTTGGTTGAGCGTGTCGATGATCTCCTGGAGTTCCTGCGCGATCATCAGCTGGAGGATAGGAGCAGGTGTGGGAGCGGTTTGCCCTTCACCGAGATCTTGCCGGGCTGCATCGACGCGCCGGCGGACCGTTTCGTTGGCGGCGGCCCAATCGACTGGGTTGCCCGCCTCATAGGCAGCCATCCCCGCGGCGCGCAGCGGCTCGATCCCGGCCCGGTGCCGTGCGCCCTTCGCGGAGTCCCTGCCCTCAATGCGGCTTACCAGCGCGTTGAGCTCGTCGATCGCGGCCTCGAACTCGGACAGCGGCGGGTGGAGCGCCGTCGTTTTGGCCTCGCTCAGTTGCATGCTCTGCAGCAGAATCTGGGCCTCGGAGAGGGCATGGTGGGTGTGGATGGGGTCGTGCTGATCGTCCATGAGCTGCTTGGCCTGGCGAAGGAGGTCGTCGATTTCCGGGCCGACGCGGAGCAGTTCGGCCGGTGGCGCTGTCCCTTCCATCTCCTGAAAACTGGCCCGGATCTGACGGTAGCGCTGGCGGAGTTCAGACCACGACGGCACGACCATTTTCGGCAGCTGCATCTCGACCGGCACGGTACTCTTCGCCGCGGGAATCGTGGCCGAGCCGGAGATCGTCCAGCCCTTGTTGAACTCCAGCGTGACAAGAACCGCAGAGCCTATGGGGAGATCAGGTGGCAGATCGGTAACGACCACCTTCCCGACCGGATTGTTCTCCTCGTAGAACTCGATCAACACCTCACCCCGTTGGGTGGCAGTCTCCAGGTTCACCGTGGCGGCGCGGTAGGGCAGTTTAGTGCCGGCCTTGGCGATCCGGCTCCGTCCGTCCCGGACTGCGACCGAGTAGTCGTGCGCCAAGACATCACCCTCGGGAATGACATCGCGGGCGCCGGCGTCCCAGTCGTGGACAACCACCAGCTTCTGGCTGTCGATAGGTTGGCCACCCACGAGCACCTGGACGGTGAACGCGTTCTCAGCCTCCTCGTGGAGTGCCAGGTCAGTGAACAGGAAGCCACCGTCGGCGTTGGTGACCTCCTGCCTCCGGAAGGCCCCGTCATCGGAGCTGAGCGTGACGGTGACCCCCCCAGCCGACGGGATGGCCTCGCCAGGCGAGACCCGGCCGCTCACGTCGATCGAGGTCAGCGCAGTGGTGGCCGGCGGGCGCTCCACAGTGAGGTAGGACGATTTGGTTGCCACGGTGGCCGCTTTGAGGGCCGCACCCACCGCGACGCAGAGGTCAGGGTCGATGACCACTGGCTCCTGGTGGTACTCATCGGCAAGGAGCTGGCGAACGAAGGGGATCCGGGAGGACCCACCGACCATGACGACGCCGCTCAGGCCATCTGCGGGGACGTCAGCTTTCGCCAGGGCACGGCCGCAAGAGGCGAGTGTGCCCCGTAATTCCTCCTCGATCATCTGCTCGAAGACCTCACGGGCCAGGTAGAGGTTGATGTTCATCGGTGCGCCGGTGCGGTCGCTGATGGCGGTGTCCGCGATGTGAGCTTCGGGTTCACGGGACAGATCGTGCTTAGCCGCCTCAGCAACCGACAGCAGTCGGTAACGGATGGCCTGATCCCCGGGGTCTTCTCCGTCGAGATCCAAGTCATAGGCGCCGAGGTCCGGCTGGGCGATCATCCACTTCACGATCCGCCAGTCGAAGTCGTAGCCGCCGAGGTACGGGTTCCCGTCGAACGAGCGGTTGTCGAAGCCGATCTCAGGGTCCCAAGTGACAATGGAATCATCGAAGGTGCCGCCACCGAGGTCGTAGACCATGAACGTCATCGGATCGACCAACTCCCGCGTCCGGGTGTACATGAGCGCGGCGGCGACCGGTTCAAGCAGCGTCTCCACGACCTCCAAGCCGGCCCGCTCGCCCGCCTCGGTCGTGAGGTTCTTCGCCTTGGTCTCGAAGAACGCCGGGACGGTGACAATGGCGCGGTGGACAGGCTCGCCGAGGACCTCTTCGGCGAGCGCCTTCATATGGGCCAGCACGTGGGCGGAGGCTTCTTCGGGCGTCATGGTGCGGTAGCCCGCCGTCACCTGTTGGTCGGTGCCCATGGCCCGCTTGAAGAACAGCGCTGGAGGCGGCACGTCGGGTCGCCGGGCCATCTGCTTCGCCCGCGATCCGACGAGCACCGTGCCGTCTTGGTCGACCCAGACCGCCGATGCGGTGGTCCGCTCCTTGCGTTGGTTGGTGATCGCAAGTGCCCCACCGGCCGGGACCAGCCGCCTGGTGGCCAGCAGCTCCTCCTTCCTGGGGATGTCCGCCGACTCAGGTATCGCCACACAGCTATTGGTTGTCCCGAGATCAATCCCGATCACATGGCTCATCGCTCACCTCCGGTGGCTTCAGTACTCCGGGCTGGGCAGGGGTGGCTACCTCGACCTCGGCCGGACAGACCAGCTCGCCGTTGAGGAGCACCCCCGGACTCACCGTCTCGCGCACCCGCGGCCGGTCGATGTCTGCGGCGGGGATCCATGCCGTGACCTCCACCTTGTCGTTGGCGTCGAGGGTGAACGGCCGGCCGTCAAGATAGATCAGCTCGACACCGGCACGGGCGAGAACCTGCGCGTAGCGATCCCGGATCGTGGCCAGCAAGCTGGACTGCTCGGTGAGAGCGGCACTCTCCAGCGCCTCGGTATGCCGGTCGAGAAAGACCCTGAGCTGGTGGTGGGCACGGGCCAGGTCGATCACGAGCTTGCGCAGCTGGTCGTGGTCGTTGGCCTGCTTTCGTCCCGCCTCCTCCCGGGTCACTCGCAGGTCACGGGCGTGCCGGTGCATGAGGTGCCAGACCTCGCGCTGAAGGCTGGTGGGCTGCGCAGTCCGCAAGTGCCGTTCGACCTCGGTGATCTTGATCGGGTTCGTGGTCATCATCACGACTCGATGAGGCTCGGGAATGTCCGCTCCACCGGGGCGGGGACGAGACGGGCGAGCCGCTGCGCGTTGAGAACGCCCTGTGGGTTGGGAATCGGTGGGGCAACCTCGGCTAGGCGGCTGGGCACGTCCCCAAGGTCGATCGTAACCAGTTTCGGTCGGTGTGTGCAGAGCTCGGCATACAGCCGCGCCTCGGGGTCCAGGATGCGATCCTCCGCCTCGTTGACCTCAGCGACGTCAAGCGGCTCGCCGAAAAGGGGGAACCGCTCCGGCGTGTTTTGGATGCGCTGCCGACGCTGCCGGATGGCATTTCTGATCGGTCCCGGCCCCTTCACGATGGTGCTGAGCCCCAAGATCTGGAACGGTGAGCGGCGATAGGGGTTGTACCCTGGTCTCCACTCCTCCCACGGGCTGGTGGTGTTCTCCACCTTCAATTCCTTCCGCTTGTCGGATCCGTCTCCACGGTTGCTATCTCCTGAGGCTTAGTGCCCGCCGGAGCTGAAGTGATCTTCGCAGCGTCCCCACTTCCGCTCCTAGCGCATCGGCTCGAGAGATGGCTTGCTCCGCCTCGGCGAGCGCGGCATACGTCACGTTGTCGGGCAGGAGAAGCGCTTGGGCCAATCCGAGATAGTATTCGGCATCGGAGGGGTTGAGCGTGGTTGCTCGGCGGAAGTGCTGGGCAGCCCCGACATGGTCTTTTTGTTCCAGCAGGCACAGCCCCCACAGTGACTCGATACTGGCCTCGATCGAGGGCAAAGCCGCGTAGTAATGATCGAGTGCCAGATGTGGATCGAGCTGATGGGCCATGGCGAAGTGCTTGACGGCCCTGAAAGCGCCCTGCTCACACTCCCGGCGAGACTTGGGGTCTGAGTCCCAGGAGAAACGTCGGCTGGCCAGACGGTAGTTCACTAAACCGCCCCAGATCTCGTGGCGGGCGATCTCGGCGGTCAATGCCCCCGGGGGCAGCCCCCCGGGGCGCAGCGCCTTGAGACGATCGACATAGCCCGCGACGCCGGCAGGATCAGGAGGCGACACGCCAAGCGCCTGGAGGATCTGGTTGGCCGCCGCAACATTCCCGGAGACACGAGTAAGACCGTCGTCCGCGTCCCACACCTGCTCATTGAACTTTCGATACACGTAGAGCAACGAGCGGAGGAAGTGGGCATTGTCCGGGTCGATACGCTGCCACTCGCGCAGGCTGGTGATCATCACTTCGAAGTCGGCGGTCATGACGGCGTCGGGGACGGCCGCCAGCACCTCCTCCGTGAATTGGAGCCGGATACCGTCGATCACCCCGGGATCGAAGGGTGCCGATGTCATGACTCCCATATGGCTCCTCGCTCGATCCGGGTTGCTTGTCTGGTAGGCGGCGATCAGATCGCGGTGCGGCTCGAGGAGCTCGCGTGGCAGCCGGGCCCGGACCCCGTCGATGACGCCAGGGGGGATCTCGGTTCCCATGTGCCCACTGAGGTGCCGGGCCATCCGCGCCCAGAACGCGTCATCGGCGTGGACGGTCGACCAGTGTCGTAGGGCGGCGGTCCAGTGCTGGAACGCATCAGCGCTCCTCGCCATCTCCAGATCGTAGGCCTTGGCATGGTGCAAGATCGCCAGGTGGTGATCACGCCAGGGGTCGGAACCGGAGGCCCGTGCCCAGATGGCCTCGGCCTGCTCCGTCCATGGGTGCAGCTCGCCGTCCTTGACCAGGGCGGCGTACGCCTGCTGGTCTGGGCTGAGACTCTCGGTCAGCGAGGCCCGCAGCTCGGCCGCAATGGCTTGCAGCTCGGCACGGCAGGGCTCGCTGGAGGTCACGATGGTTCCACCGTGAGGTCATCGCCACTGACCGTGACGCGCACCCGGCTGATGGTCTCGCCCCGGCGGCGTGCTTGATGGACGAGACGGAGCAGGCCAGGGAGGAGATCAGTCACGCACCGGTTGACGCCTCGGGCCGCCTCGTCCGGCCGCCATGCCGCGGCGCGGGCCGCCAGGTATCCCGGGAGATCATCAGACCAGGTGAGCTCCACGTCGAGCCTTCGTCGCGCTTTGCCGGCCTCTCGTTGGAGGCAGGCGACCGCGATTGCCCTCAGCTCGGCGTCACCGAAGGGCTCGAAGACGATCACCTCATCCACCCGGTTGAGAAGCTCGGGGCGGAAGTAACCCTCAAGCAGGCGGCGCCAGGCAATACGCTGGCTGTGGACACCTTCACCGGAAGTGCCACCATCGTCTTCGACCCTCCGGGCGAACTCTTTGGCTCCGAGGTTAGAGGTCAAGACGATGACCGACTCCCGGGCGTCACGAACCGGGCCGGCCGGATCGTCGATCTTACCTTCGTCCAGCAGCCGCAACAAGGCGTCGAACACCCGCTCGTCGGCCTTTTCCACCTCGTCGAACAACAGCACCCGTCGGGCGTTTTCTCTCAGGCCGTTGGTGAGCTTCCCCTCGCCGAACCCGACGTAGCCAGGCGGCGCCCCGATGAAGTTGTTGATCGACTCCCGGGTGTTGAACTGGCCCATCTCGAACATGAGGATGTCAGCCTCAGAGCCGAACAGGATACGGGCCAGCACTCTGGCGGTCATGGTCTTACCGGTTCCGCTCGGACCGCAGAGCAGAAAGGCGGCTGCCGGCCGGTCGTCGTCCTGGTAGTCCAACTCAAGGCCCAGCATGATGCGCTCAAGATAGGGAATCAACCGCTCCACCACGCTGTCCTGGCCGACGATGCTTGCACGCAGCGTTTCGACCGCATCTTCGGTGGACAGCGTGCGGCTGGAGGTCTCGGAGACCGCCTGCTCCTGGTAGAGGTTGGTGGCGAACCGGAGGAGTCCGTCCGTGTCAACCGCCACATCCCGGAAGAAGTTGGCGACGACCCCTCCGTGCACCTCAAGCATCGCCGCCAGCAGGTCACGCTCGTCGATGTGGGCACTGAGACGGTTCCGCGCAATTGTTGCGGCGCTTTCCAGCACCAGGACCAGCGCCAGCTCCGTCGTGGACCGGCGCAGGGGAACCTCGGCGATAGCAGGTCGGGGGCGGCCACGTACAAGGGTGAGGAGGCGTGCCCGCACGCCCTGGACGTCGTGCTGCTGGAAATGGAGCCCGAGCTCAAGCAACCCGTTGGGTGTCACCGCCATGGTGTGGAGAAGGAGCACGGTGCTCGAGCGGTCCAGGCCGAGCGCGGCGGCCTCGCGGGCCATGGTTGCCAGTATCTGCCGGGTGCGCGGGCTGAAAACGGTCAGATCCAGCTCATCGCCGGGCTTACGGAATAACGGGGGCGCCGGCTGGCCGTCGAGTAGCTGCCTGCTCCATTCCTTGGCATCGATCCTGGCGAAGCGTTTGAAAATCTCGGCAGCGGGCGGCTCCAGCCGGATGAGGGCCTCACCGAGCAGGTTTCGCTCAGAGATCCGCTCACCGTGCGCCACCCGCTCGCGTAATGCCGCAAACACGTCACTGGTCGCGGTGGACGCCATCGTCTCGTCGACTGAGTCAATGGTCGCTGGAGGCTCGCTTGTCCCGGACTGGTGCAGTGCCTGGGTGAGCGCGTCGATGGGGACCTGGTGCCCGCGGAAGAACGATTCGGCTAGCCCGCCAGGTATTCGGCTCAGTGCAAGAACGATGTGGGAGGGCTCCACCCGCTCGGCTCGCAGCTCCGTCGCCGTAGCCGGGATGTCCCGCAGGTCATCGGTCACGGCCCGGAGACGTGGTTCGATGCTCGCTAACGTAATCCCGAAGATTGTCGTCCCTCCCTCATCCGCTCAGTAGGCGTTGGGCGAGCTCCGCCTCGCCCGCGGCCGCACCAACCTGGCCCGCGCGAGCCGATTCCATACTTTTCGTCAGGAGAGCGTGTGCACCAGCGATTCGAATCCACTCGGGCAACGCGCGGGGATTACCGACCAGGGCCACCATCTCCGTGAGCAACTCTCGATCATTCCGCGTCACGGCACCCACCAGGGGCCATGGGTCAGTCGGCCCGGCTGCTAACCACTGTTCCCCATGCGCCCGGACGAGACGCCGGGCCCAGTGGACGAGGATATGATCATTATTTTCGAGCACGGCGAGTAGCACAGCCCCCTCCTCGATAGGCCCCCAGGATTGGTAGCCGTCACCTTGCCGTCTGCCGAGTCCGCGAAGCAAAGCGATGGCTTGGCCCTGCTCACCTCGCCGGAGGTGGGCGATGGCCCGCCAGAACGTGATGTAGGGCAAAGGTACACCGGTTCGATCGAGGGCCTCGAGCTGGTCGAGCACGACGCGAGTGTTGGCGTCATCGCTCAGCAGGCCCGCGATAGCGTCCAAGAGCACGTACTCCGGGTCCTTGTGCAGCCTCCAAGCCTCGGCGAACGTCCGTCGAGCGGATGGGATGCTTCCGGCCGACAAGAGACGGTGTCCTTCCCGCGCCTGATGATAGGCGAGGCGCTCTGCGGCCTGCATCGACCCGCGTTCAAATGCAGCCTCATAGCGCCCCCGTGCCTCATGGGGTACGGCCCTGGCGAGCGCGAGGTCGCCCAGGGCGCAGAGCTGACCAGCACGGAAAAGGTCTCGGGGTCCGACTACGTCGAGGAGCTGAAAGGCGGAGCCATGGTCATCCAACCCTTGTCCGCCGGCGGGAGGGGCAAGTTGGAGATTCCGGTCGAGATGGGACCACAGGTAGGTGGTTACGCCGCGACGGAAGGTCTCGGTGAGCTCGTCGCGAGACACACTCCGGCAAGCGTCGAGCAGCACTTCCAGCGAGTCTTGGCTCTTGCCTGCGAGCAGCGTCTCGATTGTCGCCCAGTCGTCCCCGAAACGGTCCAGTCGGGAACTTCGTGCCCACTCCCGAATCACTGACGACGCCATGTCCCTCGAAACACACTGCGGGCAGTTGCGGTCGAGTTCGGCGAGCGCTGCTACTGCGCCGCTGGGCTGTCGGGCCGCGGCTACCATGAGGTTCCGTTGAATACCGTGGGCGTACTCAACCAACCGATCCGCGCCCGCTTTACGGCTAAATTCGGTGGTCGCACTCAGCCGGAGCGTTGCCGCCGCGTCCAAACTGCGAACAGCATCCAGTCGATCGGCCTCCGCCGACCTTGCCTGAAACTCCCGGTGTGGTCTTTGCCACCAACTTTGCCACCGGTTTCTCAGACCGCCTTGATCAGCCGTGAGCACGGTGAGGCCCGTACTGAATGCAGTGACCGCGAGGTAGAGAACAACAGCACCTGGGAAGATCAACGCAATGATGAATGTGACGACCAGAATGCCCACCCAATGGCCTGCCGGATGACCGACAGAAACACTCGTGCCTAACTTGCTGAGGGCGACCAAGATAACGAGCAGCATCAGATAGTTGAAGATGCCAATCCCGGTGCCCTGAGTGAACAGGGTCTTGCCGAGGTCGATGCCGAACGAGGGGAGGTTCCCACCACTGCCCTTCAAGCTCCGCCACAGCGCGGTCCCCTGTTCAACGTACCTGGGCCCCCCGCCATTGTTTGGATCGAGGGTCACAAGACCCTGGACAAGCATGAAGAGCACACCCAACACTGCCAACCGAAGGATAATGAGGAAGCAGCCAGCACCAAGAGCCACATCATGGCTGCGGTAGAGTTCCCTGGTCACGGCGTTGCGTACCGCCGGGTCGCCCGCGTGCGCTGTTTGGATCCTCTGGATCTGCGGCTGCAGGGCGGCGAGCTTCTGCACCGTACCAGCACTCCTGATGGTCAGGGGAACAAAAAACATTTCCACCACCATGGACACCAGCACGAAGGAGCCTCCGTACGATGGCCACACGTCAAAAGCCAGACGCACGATATAGGCAGCCCCATCAAGCACTCAAACATCCCCTCACGAGCTAGCGCCGCCGGTCTCGCGTGACGTCTCCCGAGTCGATCTCCAGGGGATCGCCGAGTCCCACAACATCCCACAACAGAGCCTGAGCCTACCCGCTCATGTCGCTCAAGAGGTGAACGGGCGACAGAACCCGGTCGTTTCAAGATTGTTTAGGCGAGCTTGAGGACCTGAAGCTGTGGGTCATGACACGGGCGGCCCAGTGGGGTGACTCGGTGATGTCGTTGCTGCCGGCCAGGCGGAGTGGCCCGATGGGGTGATCGTGCTCCGTGGAGGAGGACGATCTGGAAGGGTCGCCGCGATCGCATCCCACCCGCTGCCTGCGGGCGCCGAGCTCGACGTGCTGCCCCCCTTCGCCAGCGGCTGAGGCAACCCCCGGGCACATCCTCCAGCCGGGCTCGGCCGGCCCAGCACCAGCCTCATCGGCGTTGCGGCTGTGTCACCGCCTCGCCATCATGGTGCCCTCGACCCATGATCTTTATTAGCTTCAGAACGTTGTGAAGCTAGCGTAGCTTCACGGTCATGAGAACGCAGTACGCTCCGCTGGTCCTTCCCCTGACCAACACCGGTGCCGGTCTCTCGGCGGTCGGGGGCAAGGGTGCGTCGCTGGCCGCCTGGCCGCCTGGCCGCCTGGCCGCCTGGCCGCCTGGCCGCCTGGCCGGCGCCGGGCTACCGGTGCCGGGCGGGTTCTGCGTCGACCGAGGCGTACCGGCGTTTCGTAGTCGAGGCCGGGGTTGGCCGCGGACATCTGAGTGGCCGTGGCAGGCGTGCGGATCGACGACGGACGCCGCCGAGGCCGCCGCGCGGCGCATCCGGGAGACGTTCGCCGGCCGCGAAATGCCTGCGGGAACCACGCAGGTCATCGCCGAGGCGTACGCGCGATTGGCCGACGGGGATGGGGCGTGGGCGAGGCCGGCGTGGTGCAGGACGCGGGTGCGGCGGTGCTGGGCGTCGCTGTGGACCGCCCCGAGCTCGAGGTGCGGAACGACAGCCGGGATGGTGACTTCCTGTGGTCGAGCGGAAACCTCGGCGAGGCCGTCCCCGACGTGATGACCCCGTGCACCTGGTCACTGGTGCAGGTCTTCATGGCCCGCGATGGCCACCGCGTCGCTGCCACGGCCATCGCGGTAGTTGCGCTCGGAGCTCATCCGTGTGTTCTGGGTGCTCCGAGCGTTCGTGCTCCGCGCCGGGGTCGCCACCAGTTACGGGGACGAGCTGTTCTTCCTGGCCATCGACGAGATCCTCACCGTCCTGCGCGCAGACCCCGGCAGGTAGGACACCGGGCCGCTGGCCACGGGCGCGGCCCGTCGGGCCAGCTACGAGCACTACCGTGCGCTGCCGCCTTTGCCCGCGCTCATCCGCGGCACCATCGACCTCGAGCGCTGGGCTGCGGACCCGCACCGACCTCAACGACGCCACCGGGGACCCGCCCTTGTTACAGACACCATCCGCGGACTCCCCGGGGGCCGCCGGCATCGTCGAGGGCACCGCCCGCGTCCTGAGCACCGCCGACGACGGCGGCCACCTGCGGCCAGGAGAAGTCCTCGTCACCACCGTGACCAACATCGGTTGGACTCCGCTGTTTCCCCGCGCCGCCGCCGTCGTCACCGACATCGGCGCGCCGCTGTCACACACCGCGATCGTCGCCCACGAACTCGGCATCCCCGCCGTAGTCGGCTGCGGCAACGCCACCCAGCGACTCCACACCGGCGATCACGTCCGAGTCGACGGCACCCGCGGAACCGTCGAGCTACTCGCCGATCCTGGAGATCGATGACGACGAATGCCCATCACGAGTGGACGGCAAGCGCCTGGGTGCCGGGATCCGCTCGAGCGATCCGACGATGCAGACCAGCGCGGCGAACGGGCCCAAAAGTGTGATCTGCGACTCATCGGGAGCGCAGCGATCTCGGTATGGAAACGAGCCGGTAACAGAGCGTTGAGCTGCACAAACGCCGGGTTCACAGGAACTGCACATTCGTTACGTGATAAGCATCACAGCCTGAATTGTTGCCGCTCCTTTGCCACGGCTCCGTAGCGTCGCCGAGGGCCGGACCCGAAACCGGCCACGGCAGGATCACGGGAGCCCGTCGTGCCGAACCCCGTCCAGCGGGCTCCTTCCCGACACACAGAAACACCGGACGGGG
>Ga0136627_1000811_pt1 | contig 12231 bp, 13 predicted proteins | sample AntDrymUQ4892206_2_FD_104652 | JGI IMG/M metagenome (GOLD analysis project Ga0136627, IMG submission 104652) | Polar desert sand microbial communities from Dry Valleys, Antarctica - metaG UQ489 (22.06) | ecosystem: Environmental > Terrestrial > Soil > Desert | place: Antarctica: Dry Valley... | reverse complement strand
GGCAAGAATTGCGTGGAGGCTGCCGAGCCCGTGCCCGCGCTTCACTAGACGACCGTCGCGGTCGTGTCGTAGGCTGTGGGCCGATGGGGGCCCTCGACGACGCCATTCGCGAGCACATCGAGCTCAAGCGCCGGCACGGCGCCAGCGAACCCGACTTGGCGCGACAGGAGCACGAGGCCCTCGGCCCCGCCCGCCGTGAGGCTTCCGCGCCGGGGGAGCCAGCCGACGAGGAGGCGGGGATGGCCGGTGCGGATCTCGGCGCCGGCCCTGCCGGAGAGGATTTCGACGTGGCGGCCACCGAGGTCGTGCCCCCCGGCGCGGAGCTGGAGCCGGGGCCGGAGGCCGATCACGCGGCCTTCGTCGACGCCGACCCAGACGCCCTCGAGGATCTCTCCCCCGAGCCGGGGGCGCTCTCCGATCCAGAGCCCTTCGCGGAGGCCGGTCCATGGGCCGAGCCGTTGCCCGCCGAGCCGGCCCCCGTATCGGGTCCCGATGACGCCGGGGACGAGGACGTGCTCGAGGAGACCCCCGAGTTCCTTCAGGAGACGCCGGAGCACGACCGGCTCTGGTTCGAGCAGAAGCCCCCGCGCGACTTCGACTTCGACGAGTAGTTCCCGCGGGGTGCCCGCGAGCCTGGACGCGTGTCCTAAGCCGGGACGGTCTCCGTAAAGGGGGCCCTCCGCGGGGTCGAGATCGCTCCTACGACGGCACGGAAGTCCCGTCGACATAGCGGCACGGAACGCCGCGTCAGGAACGGGGATCGCCGGGGCGGGCGGTCCCCGTTTCGTCTTTGCGCGAGCACGGCACCCCTTCCTCGCTCAGCCGATGTAGCCGCGGATGCGAGCCGCGTCGAGCACGCGCTCGATGCCGAGCGCGAAGGCGGCTACGCGCAGCGACTCTCCGTCGGCCTGCGCCCGTGCGGAGACCTCTCCGTAGGCGCGCCGCATCACGCGCTCGAGCTTCTGGTTGACCTCCGCCTCCTCCCAGCGGAAGTGCTGCAGGTTCTGCACCCACTCGAAGTACGACACCACCACTCCACCGGCGTTGGCCAGCAGGTCGGGGACGATCATCACGCCCTTGTCCCTCAGGATCGCGTCTCCCTCAGGGGTCGTCGGGCTGTTGGCGCCCTCCACGACCACCCGGCAGTTCATGAGCCCGGCGTTGTCGCGGTGGATCGTGCCCGCGAGGGCGGCCGGCACGAACAGGTCGCAATCCAGTGCAAGCAGCTCCTCGGGGGAGATGCGCTGCGCGCCGGCGAGGTCCGTCAGGCCACCACCCTGAGCGAGGAGGTCGTGGAGGGCCCGGGCGTCGAGTCTCTCGTCGGACTGGATCGCTCCGCTCGCGTCGGACACGCCGACCATGGTGGCGCCCATGTCACAGAGGATGCGCGCGGCCCACGAGCCCACGTTGCCGAAGCCCTGCATCGCGAACCGCGTCGACGCCGGATCGAGCCCGAGGCCCGAGGCGGCCTCGGTGAAGCAGTGCACCAGCCCCCGCCCGGTTGCCGCCTCACGGCCGTAGGAGCCCTCGAGGGCGATCGGCTTGCCGGTGACGACCGCGGGGGTGTGTCCGTGCAGCTTGCCGTACTCGTCCATGAGCCAGGCCATGGTCTGGGCATCGGTGCCCGCGTCAGGGGCGGGGATGTCCCGGGTGGGGCCGAGCACCTTCTCGACCTTGTCCATGTACGCCCGCGCAACCTGCTGGTGCTCGGCCGCCGTCAGCTCCGCGGGCGCCACGTTCACGCCGCCCTTGGCGCCCCCGAAGGGCACACCGGCGAGAGCGGTCTTCCACGACATCAGCTCGGCCAGCGCTCGGACGTCGTCTAGGTCGACCTCGGGGTGGAAGCGGATCCCGCCCTTGTACGGCCCCCGGGCCCCGTTGTGCTGCACCCGGAAGCCGGTGAAGAGGTCGATGCGCCCGTCGCCGCGCTTGATCGGCAGCTGCACCGTGACCTCGCGGTAGGGCGAGCGCAGCACCGCCGCCACGTCGTCCTCGAGCCCGAGCCGCTTCGACGCGAGATCGAACCAGTGGCTCACCGTCTCGTAGTTGGAGACCTCGGCGGGCCTGGTGACGTTCGTCATTTGGCCTCCCCTCGCATGGACGCGTTGACGGTGATGGAGCCAGCCGGGCTCGAACCGGCGACCTCTTCGGTGCAAGCGAAGCGCTCTTCCAGCTGAGCTATGGCCCCTCGGGGGGATGTTCGCAGCCTGGGCGAGGGGGCGTGCGCGTCTCAGCCGTACCGGAAGCCCAGGTTCAGGAGCTTGGGCGCCTGGCTGTCCGGGTTGGGCGAGTCGAGCAGCACGACGCCGAGGGTCCTGCCCGCGCGCCGCGCCACGCCAACGAAACAGCGCCCGGCCACGTTCGTGTAACCGGTCTTGAGCCCAATCGCCCCCTTATAGCCGGCTCGGATCAGCGGGTTGTGACCGGCGAGGAACAGGCGCCCGCCCTTGATCGGAAAGCGGAAGGAGGCTTGGGGCCGGCGCACGATCCGCGCGATCCGCTCCTTGCGCATGGCCAGCCGCGCAAGCACCGCCAAGTCCGCCGGGCACGACCGGTTGCCGTTTTCAAGGCCGTGGGAGGAGACGAAGCTGGTGCAGCGCAGCCCCCACAGCCTCGCCTTCTCGTTCATCAGCGCCACGAAACGGTCCTCGCTGCCCGACACGTGCACGGCGAGGGCAATGGCCGCGTCGTTGCCCGACACGATCATCAGCCCGTTGAGCAGCGTCTCGAGGCGCACCCGCTTACCCTCGGGCAGGACCCCGACCGCGGAGCCCGAGTACTCGAGCGCGTCTCGGGTGATCCGCACCGGCTCGGAAGGCTCGGTTTCCTCGCTGACGACCAGGGCGGTCATGATCTTGGTGAGACTGGCCATCGAGGCCACCCGCAGCGGCCGGTAGCGGTAGAGCACGTCTCCCGTGTCCAGGTCGAAGACGAGCGCGCCGGCCGGCGGCTTGCTGAAGCGCAGGCGGAAAGCGTCGACCCCGGTCAGCCGGATCGGCGCCAGCGAGCGCGGCTCGAGCGAGCCGCCCGGCTCGGGTTGCGCCGGGGCCTTGGCTCCGATCACGGCCAGCGACGGTCCCGGGCGCCCGCCACCACCGTCGTCGCCACGGAAGAAGGACAGGTAGCCGGCGACCGCCACGACCATCGGGGCCAGCAGCAGGAGCAGCGCGGCCAGGCGCGTGCCCGCGCGACGCTTTCGCCGCCCGCCCTGGAGAGCCCTGGGCGGCCCGCTCACTTTTCCGGCGGGGTGGTCAGGGCGCCGATCACGCCGATGCCGAACATGGCCAGGATCCCGAACGAGAGCACCACCAAGGGGGTCACCCCATCCGTTACGGCCACGCTCACCGTGAGGAACGCCAGAAGGCCGATGAAGGCGAGGCTGGCGAGGAGGGTTGCCGTGCGCGCGTTCATGGAATCAGTAGACCGGAAGCCGGTGCGCGCGCTCGTAGTCGTCGTGCACCCGGTTGGCGAACAGCCTGATCGCGGCCAGGCCGAACAGGAAGCCGCCTATGTGCGCCCAGTAGGCCACCCCGCCCCCGCCTGCACCCGAGACGGGGGTGGCCAGCTCCGAGGCACCGTTCAGCGCCTGCAACAGGAACCACCCTCCCAGCACCAGCAGCGCCGGCAGCTCGATCACCGTGAAGAAGATGACGATGAAGATCAGCGTGACCACGCGCGCCCGCGGGTAGAGCAGCGCGTAGCCACCGAGCACCGCGGCCACCGCGCCGCTGGCCCCGATGGTGGGCACCGCGGCGTCAGGTTCGACCACCACCTGCGCCGCCACGGCCGCCAGCCCGCCGAGCAGGTAGAAGCCCAGGAACCGCGCTCGGCCCATCGAGTCCTCGATGTTGTTGCCGAAGATCCACAGGAAGAGCATGTTCCCGGCGATATGCAGCAGGCCGCCGTGCATGAACATCGAGGTGAGGAGCGTGAGCCATGTGGAGGGCTGGCCGGGGGCCTCGCCGCTCACCCCCTGCTGCCCCTCGCAGATCAGCGCCTGCCCCGAGGGGGACACGTCGCACCCCTTGCCCGGGTGCGAGACCTCGTAGGGGATCGCCCCGTACTCGATCACCCTCTCGTCGAACTTGTCCTCGCTGCCGAAGAAGGCACCCTGGAAGCCGAAGAACATCACCACGTTGATCGCGATCAAGGCGACCGTGAGGATCGGGAACCGGCGGGTGGGGATGTCGTCCTTGAGGGGGAACACTGCCGAGGCCGCGCATCATGGCCTATGCGGCGGTGCCCGCAATTTCTCAATCGGCGGTGCCCGCAATTTCTCAATCGGCGGTGCCCGCAATTTATCTCTTGGCGGCGGGTCGCGCAGGGCCGGGGAAACGTCGGGGGGCCGGCCTGCTCACCGGCCGGCGGCGGCCCTGCTCAGGGTCTGCTCGGCGTGGTAGCTCGAGCGCACGAGGGGTCCAGCCGCCACCGAGTCGAAGCCCATCGCGTAGGCCTCCGCCTCCAGCTCCGCGAACTCGTCCGGGTGCCAGTAGCGCACCACGGGCAGGTGGTCGCGGGTGGGCCGCAGGTACTGCCCGACCGTGAGCACCTGAACCCCGTGCTCGTGCAGTACCCCGAAGGTCTCGAGCAGCTCCGCCTTGGTCTCGCCGAGGCCGGTCATCAGCCCCGACTTGGTGACCACGCCGTCGCCGCCGATCTCCTTCGCGTTGCGCAGTACCCGGCAGGAGCGCAGGAACCGCGAGCCGCGCCGCGCCAGCGGGTAGAGCCGCGGAACCGTCTCGACGTTGTGGTTGAACACGTCGGGACGCTCGGCGATCACCCGCGCGAGAGGCATCTCCTCCCCGCGGAAGTCGGGGGTCAGGACCTCGACCTTCGTCTCCGGGGAGAAACGCCGGATCGAGCGGATCACACCCACGAAGGCGCTCGCGCCGAGATCGGGCAGGTCGTCGCGGTCGACGCTGGTGATCACCGCGTGGCGCAGCCCCATCCGCTTCACCGACCGGGCCACGCGCAGCGGCTCGAGCGGGTCGTCGTGGGTCGGCTTGCCCGTCTTGACGTTGCAGAACCCGCAGCGGCGCGTGCAGGTGTCGCCGAGGATCATGAAGGTGGCGCTGCCACGCTCCCAGCAGTCGCCGATGTTGGGGCATGCCGCCTCCTGGCAGACGGTGTGAAGACCCTCGTCGGCCATCATGTGCCGCAGCTCGCGGTAGCGGGGGCTGCCCGGCGCGGCCACCTTGAACCACGCCGGCTTGCGCTCGCCGAAGGGAACCACGTCTCCCATCCCGAGCACGCGTGCGCCGCCGGGGGCCGAGCGCGAGCGGGTCCGGTGCTCGCGCGACGCCTCGCTCATGCCGGTACCAGCCGCTGGGAGCACCGGAGCATCCGTTCGCGAAGCCCGGCTTCGGACATCAGCCGCTGGCGGAGGCCGAAGGCCTGGGCGAAGCGCCACGCGATGCGCTTGCGAAAGCACGGCATCGCGCCGGTGTGGGCGGTCTCCTCGAGGACGGAGGTCATGCGCACGTGGTCGAGGCCGCACGGGCGGATCCATTCGAAGGGCTGGAGGTCGCCGTCCACGTTGACCGCGAACCCGTGCGTGGTCACGCCACGGGACACGTGCACTCCGATCGAGGCGATCTTGGCCGGGCCGGCCCAGACGCCCGTGAGCCCCTCGCGCACCGCGGCCTCGATGCCCTCGTCGCCGAGGGCGGCCACGAGCGCCGATTCCATGGTGTGCACGTAGGCGGGCACGTCGCGGACGCGCATGATCGGGTAGCCCACCAGCTGCCCGGGGCCGTGGTAGGTGACCCGCCCGCCACGGTCGGAGTCAGCCACGTCGAGGCCCTGTGACAGGTACCAGGACTCGCCCATCGGCAGGTCGGCCTGCTCCGTGCGCCGCCCTCGCGTGTAGACCGGATCGTGCTCGAGCAGCAGCAGCACGTCGGGGACGGCGCCGGCCTGGCGGGCATCGCGCAGCTGCTCCTGAAGGGCTACCGCTTCGCGATAAGGCACCCGGCCGAGCGCGACCACCCAGAGCTCGGGCGCGGGGCTCTGTAAGCGGGTGGCAGGCACTGCCCTGAGAGTACCGGGGGCCGTCGCTCGCTCGCCAGCGCGCGCAACGCCACCGTGGCCCCCGTGCCCACCAGCACCCTCCCTTGCGCTGACCCGGCGCCTCTAGGAAGCCCTGCGCAAGTCGTAGGCGACCTATCTATTGACAGTTGTCGCTTCAATCGGTATACGTAAATGTATGCCCGCCCATCTCGAGCTCACTCCGAAGCAGAAGCGGTCGCCCGGGGAGCCGTGCTGTGAGCCAATCGCCTATCCCGACACCGACCGCGCCGAAGCCGGACGCATGGCCACTGTGGCCAAGGCGCTGGGCGACCCGATCCGCCTTCAGCTGATCGACGTGCTGCGAAAGCACGCCGGCAAGGTTTGCGTGTGCGAATTGACCCCGCTGTTCGACGTCGGCCAGCCCACCGTCTCGCACCACCTCAAGAAGCTCCGCGACGCCGGCCTCGTCGGCTCCGAGAGGCATGGGCTGTGGGCTTACTACTACGTCCACCCCGAAGCCCTGGAGGAGCTGACCGCATGGCTCGGTGGCTGAAGGCAGCCAGGGGAGGAAGCTATGACGAAGACACGCATCGCCATCAACGGGTTCGGGCGCATGGGTCGGCTGGCGCTGCGGGCCTCTTGGGATTGGCCGGAGCTCGAAGTCGCCCACATCAATGAGCTCGAGGGCGACGCTGCGACGTCCGCCCACCTGCTGACCTTCGACTCCGTCCACGGCCGGTGGGAGCGGGGCATCACCGGAGAGGGCGACAGGCTCTCGATCGATGGCGCCGCGATCAGCTATGGCAGCGAGGCCGAGCCTGGTGACGTCGCCTGGGGAGACCTGGGCGTCGAGGTGGTCATCGAGAGCTCGGGGACGCTGCGCACGATCGACTCGCTGGCGCCGTACTTCGATCGTGGCGTGCGTAAGGTCGTCGTCGCCGCACCGGTCAAGGACGACCGAGCGCTCAACATCGTCATCGGGGTCAACGACGACCTCTACGACGCCGACCGTTTCGACGTCGTCACCGCGGCGTCATGCACCACGAACTGCCTCGCGCCCGTGGTCAAGGTCATCCACGAGGGCATCGGCGTCGAGCGCGGCGCGATCACCACGCTGCACGACCTGACCAACACGCAGACCATCGTCGACGCGCCGCACAAGGACCTGCGCCGGGCGCGCGCCGCCGGCATGTCGCTGATCCCGACGACGACTGGATCGGCTACGGCGATCGGGCTGATCTTCCCGGAGCTGGAGGGCAAGCTGAACGGGCTGGCGGTCCGCGTCCCGCTGCTCAACGCGTCGCTTACCGACTGCGTCTTCGACGTAGCTCGGGCGACGGCGGTCGAGGAGGTCAACGCCCTGCTGAGGGCGGGGGCCGAGGGCCCCTTGGCCGGCATCCTCGGATACGAGGAGCGGCCGCTGGTCTCCGTCGACTTCAAGGACGACCCGCGCTCCTCGATCGTCGACGCGCTTTCGACGATGGTCATCGATGAGACCCAGATCAAGATCCTGGCCTGGTATGACAACGAGTGGGGCTACGCCAACCGCCTGGCCGAGCTGACACGGACCGTCGCCGGGAGCCTTGCGGGCAGTTGATGGGCAAGAGCGGCGACCTGCGCAACTACGTCCTCGTCACCGGGGCGTACTGGGCGGACACGGTCGCCGACGGCGCGAGCCGGATGCTCGTGCTGTTCTACTTCTACGAGCGCGGCTTCACCCCGCTCCAGGTGGCCTCGCTGTTTCTCTTCTACGAGCTCTTCGGCATCGTCACCAACCTCGTCGGTGGCTTCCTCGCCGCCCGGCTCGGCCTCCGCGCCACCTTGGTCGGCGGCCTCACCATCCAGCTGGTCGCGCTCGGGATGCTGGCTGTCGCCCCTGGGTCGTGGCTGGTCGTGGGTTACGTGATGGCCGCCCAGGCGCTCTCGGGCATCGCCAAGGACCTCACGAAGATGAGCTCCAAGAGCGCCGTCAAGCTCGTCGTGGCCGACGACGCGCCGGGAGTCCTCTACAAGTGGGTGGCGCTGCTCACCGGCTCGAAGAACGCGCTGAAGGGCGTCGGCTTCTTCATCGGCGGCCTGCTGCTCACCTTCGCCGGCTTTCGCAGCGCGCTGCTGGTACTCGGCGCGATGGTCCTGATCGCGCTGATCGTCGTGCTGACGATGATGCGCGGCGAGCTCGGCCGACCCGATGCCAAAGCCAGGTTCCGGCATATGTTCTCCAACAACCGCGCGGTCAACCACCTGGCTGCCGCGCGCATCTTCCTGTTCGCCTCCCGCGACGTCTGGTTCGTCGTCGCCCTACCCGTCTACCTGCGCAGCGAGCTTGGGTGGAGCTTCTGGGCCGTCGGCACGTTCCTGGCGATCTGGATCATCGGCTACGGGATCGTCCAGGCCTCCGCGCCGAGGTTCGTGCGGCGGCGAGCCACCGAGGGGGGCGCGGACCCTGACGGCGCGACGGCGACGTGGCTGGCGTTCGTGCTCGCGGCCTTCCCGGCCGCGATCGCAGCCGGACTGGCCTCAGGCGCGGATCCCGGCTTCGTGCTGGTCATCGGCCTGATCGCGTTCGGAGTCGTCTTCGCGATGAACTCCGCGGTGCACTCATACCTGATCCTGGCCTACGCCGACGGCGACAAGGTGGCCATGAACGTCGGCTTCTACTACATGGCAAACGCGGGCGGGCGCCTTACCGGAACGGTGCTGTCCGGGCTCCTGTACCAGTTGCAGGGACTGGAGGCGTGCCTGTGGGCGTCGGTCGCGTTCGTGCTCGCGGCCGGGGTCCTATCTCGGCTGCTGCCCACAGATCGCGCGCGCGCCACGACCTCCGTGCCGGCCGCTGCCGCCCGGTAGCGCATCAAGCATCCAGATGGCCGCACTACGCTGCTGCACGTGAGCGGCGGCGAGCGTTTCTGGACCAGCCGCATCCGCTGGCGCCTGCGCGGCGCCACCCTCTGGCCGGTCTTCGTCGTGGCCACGCTGCTGGACGGCCTGATCCTCGATCTGCTGCCTCCGGTGGCCACCACGGGGCTCAACTACCTGGAGGGCGTGCTGATCGCGACCTTCGGCAACCTGTTCCTGGTGGGAGTGCTCGCCCCCTTCCTCACCAAGCGGCTGGCAAGGCGCCGGCAGGTGGCGCCGGCCGGGGGCTCGACGCAGATGGTCGAGGTCGAGGTGCTGCGCGACCGCGTGGGCACCGCGCTGCTCTTCGCAGGCGTGCTCGGGTGCGTCGCCTCGGGATTGGCGAACGTACGAGTCATCAACTCAGAGACCGATGCCACCCAGGAGGCCGCTGAGGCAATAGGCGCGCTTGTCGCCCGCGGCGGCAGCGAAGAGCTCAAGCGCAACAACGAAGCAGCGAACACTCTCCGCCTAGGAGAGGGCTTCTTCCGGATCTGCATCCCGCATGACGACCGAGAACGCTTCTTCTGCTGGTTCGTAGACACAAAGGAGGACCCGGCGAAGGTCGACCGTGATCCGAGCGTTGAGCCCAACACCGTGATCAGAAGCCGCTAGCACGGGCCCTCCGGGCCAGTATCGCCGCCGAGCCGCCATCAGGTGTCGCCGATGAGGCGCAGGCGTCCCCCGCCGAGGACCTCGAGCACCTCGACGCGGTTGCGTCCCGGCTGGAGTGACGCCTCGGGCACGTTGACGGCGAAGCTCTCCTGCGGCCTGCCGCGCAGGTAGAACGTGCGGCTGACGGCCTCGATCCGGCCGTTCACCGCCACGGCGATGTCGCGCCGCTCGCCGGCTTGCCCGCCGGTCACCGGTCCGGCCACCTGGGTGGGCAGCAGGGCGGAGCCCGCGCGCACCGACCGCATCTCGGCGGCGCCGGCGATCGCGGCACGCACCTTGCCCGCGCCCTCGAGCGCCAGCTCGTCGAGCGCTCGGCCCACCAGCTCGCGGTTAGGCCCGACGCCGGTGTAGAGAGAGGCCCAGTCGCCCGACCCGAACCGCTCGATGCGCGTGCGCACCAGTGCGCGCCTGCGTCGCTCGATCACCCGGGCGGGCACGACGATGCGGCCGCTGAAGTCCCGCTTCAACACGGCCAGCGACCGCCGCCTGCGCACCGCGTCCGAGAAGGCCGATCGGCCGTCCGCGCGGTAGGGCATCCGGAGGCCCAGGATGTCCGCGATCGTGGGCACCACGTCGGTGGTGCGCACGTAGGAGCGCACTGTACGCCCGCGCCGCTGCCCGGGGGCCTTGATGAACAGCGGCACCGGCGCAAGCTCGTCCACGTTGGCCCGAGACGTCAGGCGCCGGGTCTCGACGCCCACCTGCGACGACAGCCCGTGGTCGGCGGTGACCACGATCAGCGACTCGTCGAGGAGGCCGTCCTTCTGCATGCCGTCGAGCATCCGGCCGATCTCGTGGTCCACGAAGCCGATCTGAAGCAGGGTGCGTTGCTGGTTGTAGTCGCTGACGTGACGGTCATGGAAGCCCGGCACGCTCTCCGAGCCGGGCAGTGGCTCGGCACCCGCGCGCGAGGCCTTGCCTGAGGGGAGGTACAGGTGCGGCCCGTGCGGAAGCAGGGCGTGCTTGAAGTAGAAGGAGGGGCGGCCGGGCCGGATGGCGCCAAAGAAGCGCCGCAGGCGCTGCGCGCGGCCCGAGTCGAGCAGCGAGAGGATGTTGGGCCCCTTCGCCCGTGCGCCCGGACACCAGCGGGGCGGACAGACCGCGGTGGCCTCCTCGGAGCTGACGATGCGATACCCGCGCGGGCCGAACAGGTCGAACACGGTCCGGGGGTGTCCCTCGAAGGTCCCGGGCACTCCCGGCTCGGGTGTCCGGCCGTCGAGGATCGCGGGCACGGCTTTGGTGGTCGAGTCATAGACGGTGTGGGCGTTGGGGAACCAGGTGCCGGTGCGGGCGAGCCGGGCGAAGCTGGGATAGCGCCCGGCGTCGATGCGCCCGTCGGGACCGAGCAGAGCGTCGGCCGGGAACTCGTCGAGCACGATCATCACCACCGGCGGGTTGGCCTTGAGCGCCTTCGGCGTGGCGGTGGAGGCCGGGCCCGCGGCGCTCGAGCCGCGTTCGCCGGCCGAGTCCCCGCCGCCGCAGGCGCCGACGAGACCGATCGCGGTGGCCAGAGAGGCCATGGCGGCTGCGAGCGAGAGCTTCGTGCGGCGCATCGAGGGCACTGTAGGCACCGGCCGCGGACGGTTCACCGTCCATTAACGGCTCGGCCTCAGCTGGGCAACGAGGGCGGCTCGAGACCGCGGGCGCGCATGCCCGACTCCACCTCTGCGATCACCGTCTCCAGCACCTTCACCCGGGCCCAGCGCTTGGAGTCGCCCTCCACCAGGTGCCAGTGGGCGTGCTCGTGATCGGTGCGCTCGAGCATGTCCTCCACGGCCAGCTCGTACGCGGGCCGCTTCTCGCGGTTGCGCCAGTCCTCGCCGGTTATCTTCCATCGCTTCAGCGGCTTTCGCTCCCGGCGCTCGAAGCGGCGCAGCTGCTCTTGCTCGGAGATGTGCAGCCAGAGCTTGATCAGGATCGTCCCCTCGGCGGCCAGCGAGCGCTCGAGCTCCACGATCTCGCCGTACGCGCGCTCCCACTCCTCCAGCGAAGCGAATCCCTCCACCCTCTCGACCAGGACCCGGCCGTACCAGGAACGGTCGAACACGGCCATGCCACCCCAGCCGGGAAGCTCGGGCCAGAAGCGCCAGAGGAAGTGGTGGCGCTTCTCGTCGGTCGTGGGGGCGCTGAACTGCGCCACGCGCACGTGGCGCAGGTCCATCGGTGCGATCAGGCGCTTGATCGCACCGCCCTTGCCCGCGGCGTCCCAGCCCTCGAGGATCACGCACACCGGTGGTCCCAGCTCGTCGCCGTCGAGCTTGCCGCCGAGGGCCAGGCGCAGGGTGGCCAGCCGCTGCTGGGCGGCCTCGAGACGCTTCGACTCCTGCTTCTTGGAGAGCTTGAGCGACAGGTCGAGCTGGTCGAGGCGTCCCACGGCGAGATCCTAGTTATTTGGCGAGACCGTGTTCAGGGTGCGGCAAAACCCTAAGCGATCAGAGTACGTCACGGATGTCTTTCGCCGCCGCGCAGAAGAGGCGGGGCTGACGGGCTTTATCTGGGATCGGCGTGTGTGGACCGCAGCGACTGCGACTTTGCCGGTCTGATGCGGTCCTCAGCGCTTCGCGAGCTGTCTGACGTTGAGTACCAGCGCCGCGTCTGGACGGGACGGCGACAACGAGATGTCCTCATTTGTGGAGTGCGTGTCGCGACTCT
>Ga0136627_1000809_pt1 | contig 12239 bp, 9 predicted proteins | sample AntDrymUQ4892206_2_FD_104652 | JGI IMG/M metagenome (GOLD analysis project Ga0136627, IMG submission 104652) | Polar desert sand microbial communities from Dry Valleys, Antarctica - metaG UQ489 (22.06) | ecosystem: Environmental > Terrestrial > Soil > Desert | place: Antarctica: Dry Valley... | reverse complement strand
GTTCCTGCTGGAAGGCGACGTGTTCACCGAAGACCTGCTGGAGACCTGGGTCGTCTACAAGATGGACCACGAGGTCAGCCCCATCCGCCTGCGGCCCCACCCCCACGAGTTCCACCTGTACTACGACATCTGATGTGAAAGCCGGCTCCCTCAGGCGTAGGCGCCCAAGCCCAGCCGCTGCGACATGGCGGTGGTAGGAAACCTCGTGTACGCCCGCAGATGACTGGTCCACACCCGCCGCGACATCTCTGTGTGGGCCGCACCGACGCGGCCGTCGGCAAGCTCCACGAGTGTCGTTACGAACAGCCCCTCCGCCGCGTCACGTGGCAACCCCAGGTGGTCAAGATGACGCCCGAAGGTCTCGGCGGACAGGCGAACCAGCCATCCGCGCGTGCCGAAGGCTCTGCGGAAACCAGCTGCGCGTGAGACCACCCAGCCGTCGCGGGTGCGCTGCCAGCGGGCGTAGTTGATCAAGAAGACCACCAGGTCGGCCAGAGCCATGCGCTGGTCGAGCCCGCCCTCCCAGTCGAACACGCGGACCTTGCCCTGGTGCAGCAAGACGTTGCCCGCAGTCAGGTCGCCGTGACCGAGCACCATCGGCAGCGCGAGCCCACCCCAGCTGTCGGCTGTCGGCTGCAACCGCGCCTCCAGGCCGCGCGCCCCAGGCGTGTCCCCGACCAGCCGCCGCAGTTGCTGCAGAACCCTGTCAGCGTCGATGGAGAACCGCTCAGAGGTGGGCGAGGCCTGCAGGAGATGCAGCCACCGCAACAGTGCACGCTGCTCTACCTCGTTCTGCCGTATGGAGCCACGCAGCCGGTTACGCGCACGAATGGTCAGTGGGATGCCCGGCAGGCCGGCGTGGGCACGGCTCGGCGCCCGGCGAACACCGCCCACACGGCGCGTCCAGCCCAGGGCCTGGCGATCAGCACGGCGTGCACGCGCTCCGGCCGGCGACCGATGCGCTGCACCAACCCGTCATCGTCGCGGAGGTCGTTGAGCAGCGCTGTGATCACGACCGGCGCCCGTCTGCCCGACGCGCCGAGAACCCGAGCGCAGACAGGATCAGTCCGACGGTGGGCGGCAACGACAGGAGCTGCGCCAACCCTGCAACGGCGGCATCCTTCCTCGTCGCCGCGGGGAAGGCCGACCGCAGATACCAACGATGGGCGGCCCGGCTGGCCACCGGGACGAGGTGCCGGGGGCTGTCCAGCTGCGGGATCGCGTGGACGACCACGTCGGTGAACCCGGCGCCGCGCAACAGTCTGCTTCCCCCGGCGGAACCCACTGCCAGCGGATCGCGTGGTGCCGCCCAGCGATTCGCGGCCACCACGACGACGTGGCCACCCCGGCGGACGACCCGCGCCAGCTCGTCGGCTGCCGCGGCGAGTGGGACGCCGAGTCGGGGGACGATGACGTGATCCACTGAGGCGCCGGCCAGCGGCAGGCGCCCGTCGCCCTCGCCACGGACGATCTCTCCGAGATCGGCTTTGCGCCGCTGCGTGGGTCCCAGCACCGAGATCGGATGGGCTGCCAACAACCGCACGGCATCGATGATCCCGGGATGGGGGCCGACCACCGCCACGCGGTCGCCCGGACGCACCGGCACCGCGAAGACCAACGACCGCCCCCGTTGCCGGAGGAAGTTGGCGTCGGGTCGGCTCGATTCACTGCTCTCCAACGCCCGTCCCCTTTCGCGTCAGCGTCTCGTTCCGTCGGCCTGGCCCACGCTGACTAGCAACAACGTATGGTGGGGACCTAAGCCCACGGTGACAGAACTATGAGAAGCCTCTTATGAAGCGGAGGTGCCAAGGGAGCGATCCAGCAGGGCAGGCACCCTCCTAAGGGCGCGGCGTGAGACCTACAGGTGGACTCCACGAGCGGCGGCGAGCTCGGCGAGGAGGTTCTCCCAGCGCTCGGCGATCACCGGCGTCTGGTACTCGGTCGCCTTCTCGAAGGCCGCCGCCCCGAACGCCTTGCGCCGCGTGTCGTCCTCGATGAGTTCGAGTATGCCAGCGGCCAACTTGTCGATGTCGTTGTTCGCAACGATCAAGCCGCCGCGGTCGTGGTTGACCAGATCGCTGGGTCCGGTGGGGCAGTCGAAGCTCACGACCGGCAGGCCGCAACCCATCGCCTCGAGGAGCACCATGGGAAACCCCTCGAAGCGGGAGCTCAACACATAGATGGAGGCTTTGCCCAGCTCCTCCGGCAGCTGCTGCGTGAAGCCCATGAGCCGCACGTTGTCGCCCACAGCAAGCTCGTTGATCTGCTGCTGCAACCCTTCCTCCTCCGCCCCGCTGCCGAAGATGCGCAACTGCCAGTCGGGGTGCTTGGCCGCGACCTGGGCAAACGCCGGGATGAGCCGGTCAAAGCCTTTCTGGCGGGTGAGCCGACCCGCCGCGATCACGACCTTGTTGTCCAACGCCGCGCGGACGCCACCCATGTCTGGGGCGGCGTTGGGCATCGCCACGACCCGGGTTTTCCCGCTGAGCAGCTTCTGGTAGGCCTTGGCATCCGTGGGGGTCAGCGTGGCCATCGCATCCAGCCGCGGATACTGGCGACGGATCGCCTGTCGCAGCTTGGGCCGGTGCCGGTCCAGGTACAGATGCTCCTGGCCGACCCGCACCACGGATGACCGGACGTAGCGGGCCATGGCGAGATTGAGGCCGGGGCGTGTCGAGATGAGCACCCCGTCGCGAACGGAGCGCAAGAACTGCAGCAGGCGCAGGTCGGTCATCAGGTTGAAGGTGCCGTGCCGCACGTCCTGGCCGTGGATCAGCCGACTCGGGCGCGCCAGCGCCCACTGGTTCCAGGCAGCGACTCGTCCCGCGAGCGCCTTCGGCACCTGGACGGGAGCCGCCCAGGGAGTGGTGTCGACCAGCGGGCGGAGGCGGACCCGTGGGTCGACGGTGAACTGCGTCGCCTTGCGACGTCGCAGCACGCTGATGACCTCGACGTCGTGCTGCCGTTCGGCAAGCGCGTTCGCCATGTTCAGCGTCGTGCGGATGGTGCCGCCCGCAGGGTAGGCGTTGGCGATCAGAAACCGAATCCTCAAGATGGGGATCTCCTGCCGTGACGGGCTGACCAGTGCGAACGAGGGCGTATTCTACGCGCGGCGTCGGCCTCGGGCCCGGCCGACCAACCTCTCAGGAGACACCGTGACAGTTGAGGCAACCCAGGCGGTAGTGCCGTACCCGAAAGGGGCACCGGGGCCGGTCTTCGTCGTCGGGGCGATGGGCTCGGGCACGACCCTCATGCGGCTCATCCTGGACAGCCACCCCAACATCGCCATCGCTCAGGAAACGGGGTTCATGCGGGCAGTTCTCGCCAACAAGTGGATTCCGTTCTGGAAGTTCGGCGGTGAGTGGTACGGCCGGATCGGCTTGACCGAACGCGAGCTCGACGCCCACCTGCGCAACCTGTATGACACGGTCTTCCAACGCTTCGCGGAGCAGCAGGGCAAACGTCGCTGGGGCGACAAGACGCCCTACCACACCTGGCACATGAGCCATGCCGCGCGCGTGTTCCCGAATGCGGTGTTCGTCGCCACGGTCCGCCACCCCGGAGCGGTCGCAACGTCGCTGCACAGCCGCTTCCGCTACGACTGGCCCAAGTCCGTTGGGCACTGGATGCGCTCGAACCTGCAACTGGTCCACCAAGCGGGTGAGTTGGGCGACCGGCTCTTGCTGTGCCGCTACGAGGATCTCGTCGTGGAGCCGGAAGGCACGATTCGGGAGTTGCTGGACTGGCTGGGGGAACCGTGGGCGCCGCAAGTGCTCAAGCACAACATCGTCCACGGCCAGCGTGGGATGTCGGACAGCGTGGAGGGCCAGACTCGGTCGACCGACCCCATCGACCCGAGCCGGATCGGCAAGTGGACCGGGTCGATGGACGCCGAGGGGTACCGCGTTCTGCGGATGCGGGCAGCTCCGCTGGCGCGGTACTTCGGCTACGACCTCGACGACCCCTTCTCCATCGAGCCGCTGCTGCCGGCCACGTCTGTACGCCGGCGAGCATTGAGCGGCCTGGACCTCCACCAGCGCCAAGCCGCGTTCCGCGACACGGTGGACTGGGACGAACGGCCCGCGCCGTCGATGGAGAATCAGCCGCTCAAGCCGGACAAGCTGTCGGTGGTTCGGGCCACGTCAGCGCGCAGGAAGGCCAACCCCGGGTCGCAGGGGCCAAGGGAGGCGTCGCAGCCGGCCGCGACGCCAGGCCCGCCCAGGTCGCGCAAGCCGCTCGCCCGTCTGGCGCACGGGGTGGCGCGCCGCCTGCCCGCACCGGCGCGCGCACGGCTGCGGAACTTGCTGGACAAGGGATCAGCCGCGCTCAGCAGTTGAGTCGGTTTCCGGTCGGCTCAACGGATCGCTACCGTGGCGACCGCATGCGCCCGAGTCGCACTTCTTGACCGGCGAACAGGAGATTCAGTGGCAGCCGAAGCAGTCGAGCAGCCGGCGCCAGCGGCGCCGGGGGGGCCGATCTTCATCGTCGGGGCGATGGGCTCCGGCACGACACTCATGCGGCTCGTGCTCGACAGCCACCCGAACATCGCGATCCCTCAGGAGACGGCGTTCATGCGAGCCGTCGTCGCCAACAAGTGGATTCCCTTCTGGCGCTTCGGCGGCCAGTGGTACGGCCGGCTGGGCTTGAGCGAGGAGGAGTTCGACGCCCGGCTACGCGACTTCTACGGGGGCATCTTCGAGCGCTTCGCGCAGCAGCAAGGCAAGCGTCGCTGGGGTGACAAGACTCCCAACCACACATGGCAGCTGCCTGAAGCCGCCCAGGTGTTCCCCGACGCCGTGTTCGTCGCCATGGTTCGCCATCCGGGTGGTGTGCTGTCGTCGCTGCGCACCCGCTTCGGCTTCTCATGGAAGCTGGGGGTGAAGCACTGGAAGCGATCGACGCTGGAGCTCGTGCACCGAGCCGGACAGCTGGGCGACCGGTTCGCACTGTGCCGGTATGAGGATCTCGTCCTCGAGCCGGAAGCGACGCTGCGGGAGCTTCTCACGTGGCTGGGGGAACCGTGGTCACCGCGCGTCCTGGAGCACCATGTCGTCCAGCAGGAGCAGGGCAACCCGACGAAGGTCGAGGGGCGAACGCTGTCGACGGATCCGATCGACGTCGCTCGCGTCACCAAGTGGACGGAGTCCGTCGGCGACGACGGACGCCGGATCCTGCGTCGGAACACCAGATCTCTGGCGCAGTTCTTCGGCTACGACCTCAAGACACCGAGCTCCCTCGCGCCGCTGCTTCCGAGCACGTCCGAGCGCCAGAAGTTGATGCTCGGCGGAGAAGTGCAACAGCGACAGGCCGAGTTCAGCGATGCCGTGGACTGGGGCTCCCGAACGCAGCCGCCCTACGTCAACCAGAAGCTGAAGCCGCAGAAGTTCAAGCTGGTACGCAAGCCGAAGCGCAATCGGCAAACCAGATCCCGATCCGCCGACAACGGGCAGGTGACGAAACCCGCGGGCGGAAAGACGGTCGTGCGGCAGCGCGCTGGCAGCCACCAGCGGCCCCTGCCCTACCGGATCGCCCACGCGGTGCTGCGCTACCTGCCTGAGCCCATCCGGGCTCGGGCCTGCAAGCTGTTGCAGAAGCGCACTATCGCAGCCAGGAGCCGCTGACCACCGCGCGGAGGCGGCTGAGGATCAGGTCGCCTTCGCGTCACGCGCGGTCACCGCAGGCATCGACACCGTCGGGTATGGGTCACACTGGGCAGATGGACCGCACGCAGCTGCCACCTCACGACGAGGCCACCTACGTCCTGCCGCGCTACAAGCTGGTGTACGTGGCGGTGCCGAAGGCGGCGTGCACGAGCGTGAAGTGGCTGCTGTCGGGCCTGGCCGGTGAGAAGGCCGATCGGTTCCACGGTTCGCTGAGCCGCGAAGTCACGCAGGCGACGACGATTCACCGTCGCGCAATGTGGCGGCGCACGCCCACGCTGGAGGCGCTGCCGGAGCAACAGCTGGCAGAGATCTCCGCTGAGAACGGATGGATGAGCTTCGCCGTGACGCGGCATCCATCCGCCAGGCTGTGGTCGGCATGGCAGTCGAAGCTGCTGCTGCGCCAACCGTTGTACCTGGACCGCTTCGGGGGCGCGGACTGGTTGCCGCGCGTGCCGGGTTCGACCGAAGACGTTGTCGAGGACTTCCAGCGAATCGTCGCGTCGGTCACCGCCGATCCTGACCATGAGCTTCTGGAGGATCGCCACTTCATGCCGCAGGTGCGGTTGTTGAACGCCGGGGTGACCCCGTACACGCGCGTGTACGACACGTCGGAACTTCCGAGCCTGGTCAGCGACCTGGAAGCACATCTGCGCCGTTCCGGCTGGGACGCAACGCTGCGGCTGAGGCACAGCAACGAGATGCCGTTGCAGCCGCTGCGCCTGGCGTTCACCGAGGACGTCGTGTCGGCGATCTCCGGGCTGTACGCCGACGACCTGAAGACGTTCGGGTACGACGACGCCAGACCGCCCAAGCTGCTCGACACCGCCGAGTACCCGAAGGTAGCCCTGGAGGCGGTCGGCATGCTGATCGAGCGGGCGGAGCGCATCGGCGACCTCGCTACCAAGGCACAGCGACTCTCGCGCACGGTGAAGACGACGCGAGGCGAGCTGAAGACCGCCCGCAGCGAGCTGAAGACGACGGAGGAGACCTTGGACACCACGCGGCAAGAACTGACGTCGGCACACCAGGAACTGAAGACCGCGCGCACAGAGCTCAAGACCGCACGCGCAGACCTGAAGGCGGCACGCAAAGAACTGAAAACGACGCGGGAGACGCTCAAAACGACACGGGAGACGTTGAAGACGACACGGGAAGCGATGCAGAACCCTCGGGGGTTGGCGCGGCTCTTGGCGTCGGCGCTTGCCAGGCGATTCCCCGTGCTGGTAGCCGCGCGCGACCGTGTTCGGGGGGCGAAAGCTGGTGCCTGGTGGCTGTATGGCCCTCGGATGCGAAAGCCTACCGAGTAGCCGCCGAACCGCTGCGGGGGGGCGGGCGTCGAGCGTGCTGCTGGCGCCTCGCGGCGATCAGGTCATCGAAGACCGCCTCCCATCGCGTTGCCATCGTTTCGATGTCGTACTCCGCTGCCTTCTTGATGGCGGCTGCGCCCATGGCGGTGCGTCGCTGGTCATCCTCCATCAGGTCGATGACGGCCGCGGCAAGGGCTGGAGCCTTGCGGTTCGATACCACGACGCCGTCGACGCCATCGGTAATGAGGTCGCGCGGACCATTGCTCAGGTCGTAGCTGACGACCGGCAGCCCGCACTTCATCGCCTCGAGGAGCACCATCGGGAAGCCCTCGAACCGCGACGTCATCAGGAAGATGGACGCCGCTGCCATCTCGTCGGCCAGCTGCGCGGTGAACCCCATGAGCTTGATCTGCGAGCCGAGGTTCGCCTCGTCGATCTGCTTCTGCAGGTCGTCCTGCAGCGGCCCTGCGCCGAAGATTCGCAGCTCCCACTCCGGGTGCTTGTCGGCTACGAGCCGGTAGGCGTCGATCATGCGGTCGAAGCCCTTCTGGCGGGTGAGTCGACCCGCGGCCAGAACGACGTGGTTGTCACAGTTCGACTGGACCTCCTTGATCTGCGGGACGGCGTTGGGAATCGTCAGCAGCCTCGCCTGGGGACCGAGCAGCTCGCGGTATCGATCGGCGTCGCCCGACGTCAGCGTCACATACGCGTCCAGTCGGGGGTAGTAGCGCTTGATCGCCTCAACCAGGTCGCCCTTGTACAACCCGAGGTGCAGGTGCTCCTGGCCGATCCGCACCACCGACGGCTTCGCCCAACGCGCGATGGCGAGGTTGAGGCCCGCGCGGGTTCCGATCAGCACGCCGTCGTTGACCGAGCGCAGGAACCGCAGCAGTTGGACGTCGCTGTACCCGTTGAACTGCGGGTAGCGGAAGTCCAGCGGGTGAATGAGCCGGCTGGCGCGCTGCTCGGCGAAGCGGCGTAGCGGCCCGGTCACCCGCTCGCGCAAGGACTGGTCGGCCTCTTCTGCCCGCTGCGTGGCCGGGCTGCGATCCACCAGCGGTCGCATGCGAACCCGATCATCGACGCTGAAGGCCGGCTCGTTGCGGTTCTTGTAGACGCTGACGACCTCGACGTCGTGTCCTCGCTCGGCGAGTGCGTTGGCGGAGCTGATCGTGGTTCGGATGGTCCCGCCCGTCGCATACGCGTTCGCGATCAGGTAGCGAATCTTCAACGCAGGCCTCCACGCTCGGAATACCAGGGGTATTCCACCACAAGGCCGTGACGTCGCGAGCGAACGGAACCCCTACCGGCGATAGGCCGGCCCGGTCGTCAGCAGCGCTCGTCGCCCCATGCCTTGCAGTGCGCGACCGTGTTGCGCAGGTTCACGACCTCAACCGTGCCGCCAGAGTTGGCGAACGCCGTCTTGTCCAGCCTCCAGTGCAGCCTCGTGGCGGTGTTCCTTCCCCGCCCGACGCGCAGCCGCAGCGTGGTGCCGGGCTCGATCCGGTGCCCCCTTGTGAACAGGTAGGTGTTGGGCATCTCACGCACGCCCCATCCCTCGAGACGAACGACGCGGTCGCTGACGTTCTTGAGCGCCACGAACTCCTTCTCCGGCGTGTCCGAGCCGCTCGGGTTGTAAACCACCCTGGTGATCTTCACGCGGCCGGCGAGCCGGTTGGGGCAGCGTTCCAGGCATGGCCACGTCGACCAGGCGCGCAGGTCCTCGTCGGGATCGAACAGGTACGCACCGTCACCGTCCGCGCCGGGATTCGAGCCTGCGTTGTCGAGCTTGGGACCGGGCAGACCCCAGTAGAAGTGACGATCCGTCCGGGCGCCCTTGCCGATGTGCAGCTTGACCCAGGACCTCGCCCGTAGCCAGCTGTCGGCCGGGAAGGTGAAGTAGGTCTGGGACGAGTCACGCACCTTCCAGCCGGTCAACCTGATGTCATACGGCTCGTAGTTGCGGATGAGCACCCACTCGTCGTTGATGTTCTGGCTGTCGACGCCGTCGGCGTTCGACTTGGCCCGAAGCCCAATCCTGGCCCCTTGCCTCGGCCCGGAGCCGCAGTGGTCGTCGTCCCACAGCGTGCCCTCGCGCCGCGTGCTGCTGACCTTCGCCAAGCGGTCGGCGAGCACGTGATACTCGTGGTTGTGCGCCCGCTCCTGCTTGAACGGGAACCACAGGGCGTGACCCGCCGTCACCATCTTCCGCACCGCGTTCACGGTGTAGTCGCCGTGGGCGTCCCGCATCCACACGGTGCGCAGCAGCCGGCGCCGCCTGTCCCTCGTGTCGGCAATCGACGAAAGCCTGACCCTCGTGCCCGGCCGCAGGACCGAGGCGAGGTGGCGCTTCGCCTCCTGCCCGTGACAGGCGTCGTAGCTGCCCTCGATCACGCGGGAATAGATCGACATCGCCTCGATCCCGACGAGCCGAACCGACCACGTGTCGCTGGTGCCGTCCCCCGCGATGTCAACGGAGATCGTGTCCCCGTCGATGACGCGGGTGACCTCACCGAACTGCTCGAAGCTCTCCGGCACGGCCGTGGCGGCCGTGCCGGGGGTCATCGTGCCGACGGTCAGCACCGCGCACAGCATCGCCGCGAGGGCAGCGCTCCAGGTGCGATGGGTGGTCTTCGGGCCAGACGTGATCATGGTCGCCTTTCTGGTTTCTCCTCGAGGGACGCGCCGGCCGGGCAGAGCGTGCGTCGGCCGCCACGAGCTTCCCTTCTTGCCTCGGCACCACCGTCCACGACCTTGACTCGACCCACGAAGGACGGCTGGCCGATGCGCCAGGTCGGCTCCCCGGGGGTTGGAGCCGGCCGGTCTACACTCGCCGCTGCCGCGAATCTGCCGCTCCCAGTCTGCCGAAGGCAACGCCGATGACCTCGCGCGCCTCATCGCGCTCGCAAGCCGCTGTGCACGCCCGTGCCGTCGCGCGCGCAGGTGTCACCGGCGAGGGCGGGCAGCGGCAAGGTGCACAGACGGCGGTGGAGGATGGGGCTGCACCCGAAGGCGGCGTTGCGCAACGCCCGCCAACCGCTGCCTGGCAGGTGACGTCCACCACGGTCCTGGTCGCCACCGTCGCCGGCAGCTCTGGTGGACCAGCGGCGCTACTGCCGTTTCGCGACGGCTGTGTGCTCGGACGGCTCGTGGATCAGTTGGGGCGCCACCTTACCCAGGACATCCACGTCGTCACTCGGCCCGAGTGGGAGGAGGCCATCCGCGAGGCCGTGCCCGGCTCGCAGGTCCACCTGGCCAGGGGCGTCGAGGAGGTGTTCGGCACGATCGCGCAGATCGCCGAGACCGAGCCAGGCAGCGTGCTCCTCGTCAAGGCCGACGTCGTGATGCACGACAGCGTGCTTGACGGCCTCCTGCTCGATCCCCGCGTCGCCAGCGGCATCCTCACGTCGACCTCCTCCAGGTACCACAAGGACGGCACCGGCGTCCGGCTCCACCGCGGCCGCGTCGTATCCGCTGAATCGACCTACCACACCATCATCAGCCCCACGGCGGTCTTCCTTGGCGCGCTGAAGCTCAGCGACGATGACCGCCCGGCTCTGGCTCAGGTAGCGCGCGAACTGGCCGACCTGTGCGAGGGCGGGCTGCCCGAGCTGTGGGAGCCGAAGCTCGCGGCCAAGGCCAGGAGCTGGGGAACCGGCTTCTTCTCACGTTGGTCGGCGCAACAGGCGCTGGCAAGAGAGCTCGAACAGCTGGACGGGCTTGCACCATGGCTACCGGACCCGGCCGAGATCCGCGCCGACATCGCCGCGCAGTTCCGCCAATCTGTCCTGGACCGGGTGGAAGCGGCGCGCCACGACGCCGTTGGCCTCCTGCTAACCGGGCTGGTACGCAGCGGGACGGCGCTCAACTGCAGCTACCTGCGCAGCTTCTTCTGGGCTCGGCCGTTGTCGGACGACGAAGCAGCCACAGCCAGCTTGCAGATGTCGGCGATCAACGAGCGTCAGGTGCTACTGGATTCGGCGGTGAAGGCCAGCGACGGCTTCTTCACCACCTTCTTCGTCAGCCCCTACTCCAAGTACCTGGCCAGGTGGGCGGCCCGACGGGGCTTCACGCCCAACCAGGTCACCACCGTGTCCATGGCGCTTGGCATCGTCGCCGCACTCGCCTTCGCCAGTGGCAGTCGTGCGGGGCTGGTTGCCGGTGCGATCCTCCTGCAGGTGGCCTTCACCACGGATTGCGTCGACGGCCAGTTGGCCCGTTACACCCGAACGTTTTCCAAGCTGGGCGCATGGCTGGATTCGGTCTTTGACCGCAGCAAGGAGTACGTGGTCTATGCCGGACTGTGCGTCGGTGCGATCAGGGCCGGCGACGACGCCACGATCTGGGCGCTTGCGGGGGCAGCGCTGGCCCTGCAGGTGTTCCGCCACAGCCTTGACTTCAGCTACGCGGCACACCAGCACCAGACGATGACGGAGATGGAACCCGTCCCCCTGTGGCAAGCCGACGAGCGTCCCGAGACGCTGACGCGGGCGTGGAGGGCCACATTCGGCGCCAACGCTGCCGACGACATGGTGGACGACGAGGCTCATGAGGTCGCCGACGAGACCACCCTGCCCGACGAGACGGAAGCGGTCGCCGAGGACGCTGCCGGAGGCGTGCCCGCAGGCGTGGCCGCCAGTCCGGAAGGAGTCCAGGCCCGCAGTGAGGTGCTGCGAGCCATCGGAAGGGCCGGAATCCGGCTGTCGGTGCTGCTCGAGCGGCGATCGTGGATGAAGTGGGCCAAACGCAGCCTGGTACTGCCGATTGGCGAGCGGTTCGCTCTGATCTCCCTGACGGCGGCCCTGGCCGGCCCACGCGTCACCTTCACCGCGTTGCTGGCCTGGGGCAGCGTCGCCGCCCTGTACACGATGACCGGCCGCATCCTGCGGTCGTGGGCCTAGGGGCACGAGATGGAGTCGGCGCACCCTTACCGAGACGACGGGCCGCTGGCAGGGCTGTGGTCGCGGTGGCACGTCGGCGGCTCGTCACTGCTCCTGATGCTGCTGGCTGTGGCGTTGCTGTTCACCTGCCTGCGCCTCGACGGTGCCGACACGAGCTGGATCACCGTCGGCGGTGTGGCCCTGTTCGTGTTTGCCGCCGGTGCCTCGGCCGGTGCGCGCCCGGCTCCCCTCGTGCAGTGGTTGGTGCCGCCGTTGCTGCGGATCAGTGAGTATGGCTTGATCGTGTGGCTGGGCCTACGCAGCGGCACGGATGCGCTGGCGGTGGTCTACGGGCTGCTCGCGGCGTTGGCCTTTCACCACTACGACAT
>Ga0136627_1000808_pt1 | contig 12239 bp, 10 predicted proteins | sample AntDrymUQ4892206_2_FD_104652 | JGI IMG/M metagenome (GOLD analysis project Ga0136627, IMG submission 104652) | Polar desert sand microbial communities from Dry Valleys, Antarctica - metaG UQ489 (22.06) | ecosystem: Environmental > Terrestrial > Soil > Desert | place: Antarctica: Dry Valley... | reverse complement strand
CGCAGCCCGAGACCCTGGCGGAGGTGCGCATCCCGATCCCTGACAGGCCAGGTGCCGCGGCCGAGATCTTCACGCTCGCCGCCGAGTTGGGCGTCAACATCCCGATGTTCGAGGTCGTGCACGTCGCAGAGGCCAACACCGGTGTCGCCGTCATGCTCGTCGACGCCACGAGCGCCGACCTGTTTCGCGGCGGGCTCATCGCCCGCGGTTACCGACCGTCGGTGCAGTCGCTGTCGTGACGACGTATTTCGTGCCGACGGGGGAACACGCGATCGAGGCAGTCGTGGCGGTCCCTGCGTCGAAGAGCATCACCAACAGGGCGCTCGTGTGCGCTGCGCTCGCCGAGGGTGAGACGGTCATCGAGGGCATCGCGCCGGGTGACGACACGGTGGCCATGATCCGCTGCCTCGACGGGCTCGGCGCCCGGATCGAGCTGCGAGACGAGGATGTTGCCGTCGTGCGCGGGTTCGGCGGCAAGCCGACCGGGCCCGCAACGACACTCAACGCCGGGCTGGCCGGCACGACGTCGCGTTTCGTCACGGCGATGGCGGCGCTCGGCGACCAGCCGTACACGATCGACGGCGCGCCGCCATTGCGGCGGCGACCGATGGGACCGCTGCACGACGCGCTCGCGGCGCTCGGTGCCCACCTCGAGCACGGCGACATCGCCGGATGTCTCCCCGTCACGGTGACGGGACCCGCCGGGGCGGGGCTGCCGCTGCTGATGCCCGGCGACGTGTCGTCGCAGTACGTGTCGGCGCTGATGATGATCGGGCCGTACCTTCCGGGCGGGCTCGATCTGCATGTGACGACGACCCTCGTGTCGGTCCCGTACGTGTGGACGACGGCGGCCGTGATGCGTGCGTTCGGATGCCAGTCCGTCGGGGTGCACGACGACCGCGCCGTGTCCGTTGCGCCCGACGCCTACGAGTCGGGCATCACGTACGGCGTCGAGCCGGACGCCTCGTCGGCCAGCTATCCGCTCGCGCTCGCCGCCGTGATGGGCGGCACGGTCAAGGTCCCGGGGCTCGGGCGAGGCTCGATCCAGGGCGACGTCGAGTTCGTCGAGCTGCTCGCCGAGATGGGGTGCGACGCCCGGCGCGATGACGACGGCATCCGGCTGACCCGCGATCCCGACGTGCCGCTCGAGGGCATCGAGGCCGATCTGTCCGACATGTCCGACCTCGTGCCGTCGCTGGCGGTTGTCGCCATGTTCGCCCATTCCCCGACCGTGATCTCGGGCGTCGAGTTCATCCGCAACAAGGAGAGCGATCGCATCGGCGACCTCGCCGCCGAGCTGACGAAGACGGGCGGTGCGATCTACGAGCAGTCCGACGGCCTCGTCATCGAGCCGGCGCCGCTCCACGGTGCCCGGCTGGCGACCCACGACGATCACCGCCTGGCGATGGCGTTCTCGGTGCTCGGCGCCGCCGTCGAGGGCATTGAGATCGACGACGGCGACGTCGTGTCGAAGTCGTGGCCCGACTACTGGGAGACGTTCGAATGGCTCGTCGCCGAGTCGAGGCGATAGATCCGGCGCGCCAGCGTTGCACCGTCGCCGCGCCGTAGCTCGGACTTGACGATGTCGTCGAACGCGATGGTGACGTTGCGGCGGCGCCACCGTGGCGCTGCCGTGAGCGCAGCGGTGAGGACCCTGACGGCGAGGCTCTGGGCGACACGGTGGTGGCTGTCGGCGTGGAGCGCGTCGTCGAGCAGCGAGGCCGAGACGTCGCCCTCGACACGGACGTCGATCGATCCCTCCCACGGCAGCGAGATGATGCGGTGGTCGAACCGTTGGTCGAGGAGGTCGGTGAGCGGCCGTTCGATCCCGCTGCGGGCAATGTAGGCGGCGATGTCGCGGTCGAAGTGCGCCGCTTGCTTGGCGGTGAAAACGAGCGTCGGCGCACCGCTGCTCGCGGTTTCGCCCTCCAGCGTGCACCACCAGAGGTGACTCGGGAAGTCGATGATCTTGGCGCTCGACGCTTCCGGCACCTCGATGTAGCCGGCCCCGGCGACGCGTGTCAGCTCGGCGATGACGGCTGCGGGATCGGGCACGTGTTCGAGCACGTGCGAGCAGATGACGTAGTCGAACACGCCGTCGGCGAAGGGCATGTCGTCGGCGGGGGCGTCGAAGAGTGGGCGGGTCACGCGTGCCTCTCCTGTGCCGGAGCGCTGGCCGGCGTGCTCGACATCGACGTAACGATCGACGAGGACGTCGGCCCGCCACGACGGTTTGTCACCGCTGCCGACGTCGAGCACGAGCGCGTCGTCGCCGACCGGCACGTCGATGCGACGCCGGTGGAACGAGCGCAACTGGTCGACGATGAGCCTGCTCTGCACGCTCATGCCGGTCGAGCGAACGCAGGTGAGCCGAACGGTGATGGGGTCCGGGGGCGCAGCCCCCGAGGATCGTCGAACGTCATCGGCGACGAGTATCACACGCCGAAGAGCATCGGCGACGAGCATCCAGCATGACAGGATGGCGCACCGTGCCACGCCCCATCACGGTCGCCGTCTTCGACTTCGACGGCACGCTCAGCACCCACGACTGTGTCGTGCCGTTCATGCGCAAGGTCGCCGGCACGCCGCGCCTCGTCGCCCGTCTCGCCGCACGCCCAATGGCACTTCTCGTCGCGCTGGCACGACGCGACCGCGACACGGTCAAGGGGCTGGCAACGCGGGCGGCGTTCGGCGGTCGCCGCGCCCACGACGTCGACGCCGCCGGACAGGACTTCGCTGCACAGGTCGTCGCCCGGGGTCTTCGTGCCGACACCGTCGACCGTCTCCGTCGCCACCTCGATGACGGCGACACGGTCGTCATCGTGTCGGCGTCGTTGCAGCCGTACCTCGAACCCATCGGCGTCGCGCTCCGTGCCCACGCCGTGCTGTGCACCCGCCTCGCAGTGGACGAGGCAGGGGTGCTCACGGGGGCGCTCGACGGCGAGAACTGCCGCGCGGAAGAGAAGCTGCGGAGGCTCTCGCAGTGGCTGACAGCCGAGCACCTCGCCCGCACGGACGTGCACCTCGTCGTCTACGGCGACTCCGCCGGCGACCACGCCCTGCTGGCCGAGGCAGACTCGGGGATCTGGGCGGCACGCCGTACACTCGCCGCGTGGCGCTCGCCGTGAAGACGACTCCGTCATTGGCGCGTGCCCTCGTGCGCGAAGCCCGCCCGAAGCAGTGGCTGAAGAACGTCCTCGTGTTCGCCGCGCCGGCGGCCGCCGGCGTGATCGACGAACCAACAGAGCTGGGACGATCGCTCCTCGCGTTCGTGGCGATGTGCCTCGTGTCGAGCGGGACCTACTACTGGAACGACCTGTTCGATCTCGAGGCCGATCGCTCCCATCCCACCAAGCAGCACCGCCCGATCGCGTCGGGTCTCATCCCGCTGCCGATCGCCCGCGGCGTCGGCGTCGGGCTGCTGCTCGCCGGGTGTGGCGTGGCTGCGCTCACGGGGCGCTGGCAGGCCGTGGTCGTCGTCGCCTTCTACGCCGTGCTGACGCTCAGCTACACCGTGATCTGGAAGCACGTCGCCGTGCTCGACCTCGTCGTCGTGGCGTCCGGCTTCGTGCTGCGTGCCGCCGCAGGCGCCGTCGCCACCGACGTGGCGATGTCGGACTGGTTCGTGCTCGTGACCACGTTCGGCTCCCTGTTCATCGTCGCCGGCAAACGCTACGCCGAGCTGCACGAGCTAGGTGAGGGCGCCACACTCACGAGGGCGACGCTCGGCGACTACAGCTTGCAGTACCTGCGCATGGTCGTGTCCGTCGCCTGCGGCGGCACGCTCATCAGCTACTGCATGTGGGCGTTCGAGCGGGCGAACGAGCGGCTCGCGACGAACGACCTCGAACTGCCGCTCTACCAGTTGACGATCGTCCCGATGCTGGCAGCGCTGTTGCGCTACCTGCTCGTGCTCGAGCGTGGCAACGGCCACGGCGCGGCGCCAGAGGACGTCTTCTCCGACGACCGGGTGCTGCAGCTGCTCGGCTTGGCGTGGGTCGTCACGTTCGGGCTGGCGGTGTACCTGTGACCAACGAGCGGCCAGCCCTCGCCGACGTCCTGACGCGCCTCGACGGCGTCGACGGCTGGCTGTCGAACGACCAGGTCGAGGCGCTGTACGAGCTTGCGTCGCACTGCCGAGCCGGTGATCGCATCGTCGAGATCGGCAGCTTCCGTGGTCGCTCGACGATCGTGCTCGCCAGTGCTGCTCCCGATGGCGTCGAGATCGTCGCCATCGATCCCCACGCCGGCAACGATCGCGGCCCCCAGGAGATCGTCGGCTACGAGGCAGAGGCGCAGGAGGACCACGTCGCATTTCTCGCCAATCTCGACGCCGCCGGCGTACGGCACCGGGTCCAGCACGTTCGCTCGTTCTCCAACGACGCCCACGCCGCGGTCGACGGCGACCTCGCGATGCTCTACGTCGACGCCGCCCACCGTTTCGGGCCGGCACGGACCGACATCCGGGACTGGGGGGCGCGGGTGCGCGACGGGGGGAGCCTCGCCATCCACGATGCGTTCTCGTCCGTCGGTGTGACCCTTGCGATCGTGCGTGAGCTGGTGTTCGGACGCCGGTTCCGCTACGTGCGGCGGGCGAGGTCGCTCACCGTCTATACGGCCGATCTCGACGGCGGCATCGGCGCGCGGGCGCGCAACGCCGGGGCGCAGCTGGCCCAGCTCGGCTGGTTCGCCCGCAACCTGGCACTCAAGGTCGTGCTCGCCGCCGGATGGGGCAAGGTCGCCCGCCGCCTCGGCCGCGCTACCCCCGACTGGCCCTACTGACCGGCCCCACCACCGTCTGCCGGACCGGTCCCTGACCCGGTCCGGTCTGAGTCAGGGCGGGATCGCTTCCAACTGCTGAAAGAGATCCCGCCCAGAGCCGGCGATGGGACGAATCCCGCCCAGACGGTGGTGGGGCGGATCGCGGGGTGGGGCGTCGGTAGATTCGTCGGGAATGTCAGAGCACGAGCACGCGGTCCCGCTCAGCGGGTGGGGCAAGACATCCCCGTCGGTCTCGTCGCTCCGCACCGTCAGCGCCACGACCCCCGAGCGCACCGACCAACTCGTCGCACTCGTCAAGGACGTCGGACGTCGTGGCGCGATCGCCCGCGGCCTCGGCCGCTCCTACGGTGACTCGGCACAGAACGGCGGCGGCACCGTACTCCGACTCGCCGCCGGTTCGGCCGGGCTGTCGCTCGACGAGCAGCGCGCCGAGGTGACCGCGCCCGGTGGCATGAGCCTCGACGAGCTGTTGCGCCTCATCGTGCCGAGAGGCTTCTTCGTGCCGGTCACACCGGGAACGAGGTACGTCACCGTCGGCGGCGCTCTCGCGAGCGACATCCACGGCAAGAACCACCACGTCGAGGGCTCGTTCGGCAACCACGTCCGGCGCCTGCGCCTGCTCATCGCCGATGGCACGATCCGTGAGCTGACGCCGGAGGGCGAGACGGCGTCGTCGTTCTGGGCGACGATCGGCGGGATGGGGTTGACGGGCATCATCCTCGACGCGACGTTCTCGCTTATCCCCATCGAGACGAGCCGTTGCGTGATCGAGACGCGGCGCGTCGGCGACCTCGACGCCCTGTTCGCGGTCATGGGCCCCGGCGCCGACGACGCCGTGCGCTACTCCGTGGCGTGGATCGATCTGCTGGCGAAAGGCAAGCACCTCGGGCGCAGCGTGCTCACCAGGGGCGATCACGCCACCGTCGACCAGCTGTCGTCGAAGCAGGCGAGCGAGCCCCTCGACTACGGACCGCACCAGGTGGCCAGCGTGCCGATCACACCACCCATCAGCGTGCTCAACCACGCCAGCGTCGCGGCGTTCAACGAGGCGTGGTACCGCAAGGCGCCGCGCCATCGCGAGGGCGAGATCCAGGGCCTGACGCGTTTCTTCCACCCGCTTGACGCCGTCGGCAACTGGAACCGCCTGTACGGGCCCCGTGGTTTCGTGCAGTACCAGTTCGTCGTCCCGTTCGGCGAGGAGGCTGCCATGCGCGCCGTCATCGAACGCATCGCCGGATCGGGCACGGCTAGCTTCCTCGCCGTGCTCAAGGCCTTCGGTCCAGCCAATCCGGCGCCGATGAGCTTCCCGTTCCCCGGCTGGACGTTGGCGCTCGACCTCCCCGCCGGCGCCCGCGACCTGGCGGGTCTGCTGCACCGACTCGACAACATCGTCCTCGACGCCGGCGGCCGGCACTACCTCGCCAAGGACGCCCACACCACGCCAGACGCCATCCGGCGCGGCTATCCGCGCCTCACGGAGTGGCAGTCGGCACGTGACGCGCTCGACCCACAGCGCACGTGGGCGAGCGACCAGGCGCGACGGCTGGCGCTCGTCTGAACCCACCCGCCGGCGCCACGCGCCGGCCGACAGGCCAACACGGCCGAGAAAGAGAAAGGAACGTCGCACCCCATGGACAACGCCCTCGGAGAGTCCCAGACGATCGTGCTGCTCGGTGGCACGAGCGAGATCGGCAGGGCCATCGTGGCGAAGCTGCTCTCGCCGAGCACGACGACGCTCGTCCTCGCCTGCCGCCGCCCGGGCGAGGCCAACTCGACGGCGTTCGAGCGGGACGGGCTCACCGTCGACGTCGTCGCCTTCGAGGGCGCGGACACAGCGAGCCATGAGCCGCTCGTCGCCTCACTGGTCGAGCGCCACGGCGACCTCGACGTCGTGATCGTCGCGTTCGGTGTGCTGGGCGACCAGGAACAGTTCGACAGCGACACGGCCGCCGCCGTCGAGGCCGTCCACGTCAACTTTACGGGCGCCGTGTCCTCCTCGCTCGCCGTGGCGTCCCAGTTCCGGCGCCAAGGCCACGGACGGCTCGTGATCATGTCGAGTGTCGCCGGCGAGCGTGTCCGCAAGGCGAACTACGTCTACGGCTCGTCGAAGGCGGGACTCGACGGGTTCGCCCAGGGCCTCGCCGACTCGCTGCAGGGCAGCGGCGCCTCCGTGCTCGTCGTTCGCCCCGGCTTCGTGCACTCGAAGATGACCGAGAACCGCGAGCCGGCACCGTTCGCGACGACGCCGGACAAGGTGGCCGACGACACCGTCAAGGCGTTGCGGGCCGGCCGCCACACGGTGTGGTCACCGCCCATACTGCGCCCCGTGTTCAGCGTCTTGCGCCACGTTCCACGGGGGTTGTTCCGTCGACTTCCGCTGGGCTGATGCCCATGCCCTTGTCTTTGCCGCAGTTGCGGAACAGCATCACGGCCGGTCGCCCGCGGTTGTAGTCCTCGACGTACTTGCCAACGAGGCAGAAGCGGTCCGCCATCACCCGGTTCGGCTTCTTGGATCGCGACTCCGACGAGGTGTTGGGCTCGGCCCAGTCGAGCCAGTACGTCGTCAGCAGGACCCAGTCGGCTCGGGCGACCTCCCGAGCGAGCCCTGATCCCGCGGCGTCGGCGACGCCGGGATCCATCTCGATGAAGTACGTGCCCGCATCGAGCTCGGGGAACATCCAGTACACGAACGCCTCGCTGTAGTACGTGCGGCTGAGATCCGCGGGCCCCACGATGAGCGACTCCCCGGGGCGCGACCAGCGGTCGAGGTCGTTCACCGCCGCCTGCATCGAGTCGCGTGCCCGCACGTCGCCGAAGTAGAAGTTCTTGCCGTTGCGGTTGACGGGGAACGGATCTGGAAGGTCGCCGGCGGTGACCCTGGCGGCGAGCACGTACTGGCGGTACGTGTAGAACGGGCACACCACGAGCATCAGCACGGCGACGGCGGCGACGGCGGTCATCGACGCCGTCCGCATCCTGACCCCCTTGCGGAGACGGCGCACGACATCGGCGACGACGGGTACGAGCAGCGGCCACGAGGCGATCGTGACCCACGCGAGGTGCGTGGAGTCCGGCCGCTGCACCCCCTGGCCGAGCACACCGAGGGCGAACAGGCCGGCGCCGAGCAGCACGAGCGACTGCGACGACCGGTCACCCGTGCGTCGCCGCCACCATGCCCATGCCGGGATGGCGATGGCAGCGACGATCATCCCGAAGAACCACGAGAAGAGCTGCAGCTCGGCCTTGATGTGGGGCACCTCCCACCACGGCGGGAAGAACTCGACGACGCGCAGAAGGAATCCGTCGATCTGGTCGAGCGATGGCGGGCTCGGCAGCTCCCGGCCCGGACGCAGCTCGAAGACCGGGTCGAGCACCATCCCGCGGAACGAGGCGCTCGGTCCCGCCATCACGAGGTGGACCCACATCGGCACGAGACCGACGACGGCACCGCCCACCAGCGGCTTCCACGCCTCGGCGCGCACCGCCCAGACGACGACCGCGAGGGCGGCCGCCACCCCGATGATCGCGTCGGGACGGAACGACAGCGCCATGCCGCCGAGGAACCCGCTGATCGCCCACGTCCACCCTGCATTGTCGCCGCGCTCGATCAGGTGGCGACCTCTCACGGCGAACACGAGGGCCCACAGGCCGAGGGCGAGCGTCCCGTGCCATGCCATCGCCTGCAGCCCGATGGCGGTCATGATGATGACCACGGCGGTGGCGCCGGCTCCGGCGGCTGCCGTGCGCCCCCAGGGCCGCACGAGGGCATAGATGGCGAAGATGATGCCGAGGTTCTGCAGTAGCCCGAACGTGCGCTCGGCGGCGAGCGTGTTGCCGAAGACCTCGTACCAACCGGCGAGGATGTGCAACGACCCGGGTCCGTAGAGGTGGAGGAAGTCGACGTTCGGCACCTCGCCCTGTTTCAACAGCTCGGGGAACCAGAGCATGAAGCCCTCTTCCATCGTGCCGCCGGTTGCCGTGTAGAGACCAGGCACCGGGATGAACGCCACGACGGCGACGATCCCGATGGCGATGATGCCCTTCGTCGAACGCCCGAACGCCCTGCCACCGGTCACGAAGGGCTGATCAGCAGTGGTCGCCGTCGCTGACAAGGTGCCTGACTGTAGTGGTCGCAGCTCCCCAGCCGACGGTCATCGTGGCGTCCGTTGCGGTTGGTGGTCCACCGATCGTGACACGATCGCCATGTCGCGGCGAGACTGCGAGGTCCATGCCCGCGCCCGTTGCCGATGCAGACCTGCAGCGTGTGATCGACGAGATCGTCGACCACGGGGTACGACGCGTCCACGTGCTCGCCTGGCGGGACTTCGACGACCCCGACGCCGGTGGGTCCGAGCACCATGCCGACGAGCTCATGCGCCGCTGGGCGGCCGCCGGGCTGGACATCACGCACCGCACGTCGGCCGCCGTCGGGCAGCCCGCGACCGCGCGCCGCAACGGCTATCGCGTGGTGCGGCGCGGGGGGCGGCTGAGCGTCTACCCGCGCACCGTCGCGAGTGAGCTGCTCGGCCGGATGGGCCCCTACGACGGGCTGATCGAGATCCTCAACGGAGTGCCGTGGTTGTCGCCCGTGTGGTGCCGGCGGCCGCATCTCACCTTCCTCCACCACGTCCACGGCCCGATGTGGGACCAGATCATGCCGCCGCCGTTGTCCTCCGCTGGCAGGGCGCTCGAGGCTCGGTTCGCGCCGCGGGTCTACCGCCGCACGATGACCTTGACCCCCTCGGACGCGACGCGAGAAGAACTGCTCGAACTCGGTTTCGAGCGCGACCGCGTCGTCGCCGTCCCCAACGGCGTCGATGCCCGCTTCACCCCGGGGGGCGCCCGAGCGGCGGTACCGACGGTGCTCGCCGTCGGCCGGATGGCGCCCGTCAAGCGCTTCGATCTGCTGATCGACGCCGCCGTCGACGCTCGTGTCCGCCTGCCCGAGATGCAACTCGTGATCGTCGGCGACGGTCCCGAGCGCCGCGAGCTGAAGGCGAAGGTCGACTCGCTCGGCGCGCGCAGCTGGATCTCGATGCCCGGTCACCAGAGCGACGACGCGCTCGTCGAGCTCTACCGCTCGGCGTGGATCGTGGCCAGTGCCTCGCTGGCAGAGGGATGGGGGCTGTCGATGACCGAGGGCGCCGGCTGCGCGACGCCTGGCGTCGCGACCGACATCAGGGGCCATCGATCGAGCGTCGTGAACGGCGTCACGGGTGTCCTCGTGCCCGAAGCACAGCTCGGTCGCGCCATCGCCGATGTGCTCGTGGACGACGAGTGGCGCGGGCGCCTCGCCGCTGCAGCGGCAACCCGGGCGCGTGCCCTGACCTGGGAAGCGACGTCGCTCGGCATCGCCGAGCACTTCCGTGACGTCGTCGTCGCGCATCGTGCGCGCCGCACCCACAGGCCGCGACGCTGACCACCCTCACCAGTACCATCGACCCGATGCGCCTCGTCATCGTGCTGCCGACGTACAACGAGGCCGACAACGTCGCGGCGATCCTGCACGGCGTGCGCGAGGCGGTGGGCGACGCCTCGATCCTGGTCGTCGACGACAACAGCCCCGACGGCACCGGCCGAATCGCCGACGAGATCGCGACCGAGCTCGGCAACATCAGCGTGCTGCACCGCGAGCACAAGGCGGGCCTCGGCGCGGCATATCGGGCGGGGTTCGCCGCGGTGCTCGACCAGGAGTACGACGCCGTCGTGTCGATGGACGCCGACTTCAGCCACGATCCGGCGTCGCTGCCGGCGCTGCGCGAGGCGCTCGACCACGGTGCCGACATCGTCATCGGGTCGCGCTACGTCACCGGCGGCGGCGTGACCGACTGGCCCGTTCGCCGGCAACTGCTGTCGAAGTGGGGCAACCGCTACACCCGTGCCGTGCTGGGCGTCGCTCCGTACGACATCACGTCCGGGTTTCGCGCCTACCGCACCGACGCATTGCGAGCCATCAAGCCCGAGTCCACCACGGCAGAGGGATATGCGTTCCTGACCGAGCTCATCCGTCGCGGCAGCGCTGCGGGCCTGCGCATCGAGGAGACCCCGATCGTGTTCCGCGACCGGACGCGCGGGAAGTCGAAGATGTCCGGGCGCATCATGGCGGAGTCGATGTGGCTCGTCACCCGGTGGGGCATCGCGGATCGGTTCGGATGGCGGCGGTGACCCGCCTGTCCGAACGCAGCGTCCACGTCGGGCTCTTCGCCGTCGTCGTCGTGCCGCTCGTCGTGGCCGTCGCCGCACTGCACCAGGATCGCTGGTATCCCGTGCTCGACCTCGCCATGACCGAGGTGCGAGTGCGCCAGGTGGGTGGCGGTGACACACCGCTGATCGGGCTCCCGGGGCGGATCGGCGACCTACCCGATCAGGGCAGCCACCCGGGACCGCTGAGCTTCTGGTTGCTCGCCCCCGCCTACCGCCTCTTCGGATCGAGCCCGTGGGCGCTCGAGATCGGCACCGTGATCATCCACATGGTGGTCGTCGCCGTTGCGCTGTGGGTCGGGCGGCGACTGGCGGGACGCACCGGAATGGTGCTCGTCGCCGTCGTGCTCGCCGTCGCGATGCGCGGCTACGGCACGCTGCTGCTGGTCCAGCCGTGGAACCCCTACCTGCCGTTGCTCGCCTGGCTTCTCGTGCTGTTCGCGACGTGGGCGGTGTTCGCCGGCGACCATCGCTGGCTGCTGGCCGTGACCGTCGCCGGCTCGCTGTGCGCCCAGACCCACATCCCGTACCTGCTGCTCGCCGGCGCGTCGTTCTTCGCCGCGGCCGGGGTGGTGACGGTGCGGGCCGTTCGTGGCGACGATGACGCCCGTCGCCCGGGGATCCGGACGCTGGGAATCTCCGCGGTGGTGGGTGTCGCGCTGTGGGTGCCGCCGATCGTGCAGGAGCTGCAGGGTGGCGACGGCAACATCTCGAGGCTCGTGCGCTACTTCCGTTCACCGCCGGAATCGCCGATCGGGGCGAGGGCGGGGATGCGCCTGCTGGCGCGCCACCTGAACGTCGTCGACGCCTTCGGTGGCCTCGTGCACGGCGACCAGCGGTTCATGTACGTCGGCCTCGACGACCAGTCATCGGTCACCCAGGGCGTCGTCGTCGGGTTCCTGTGGCTGGCGGCCGCCGCGGCCTCGTTCACGGTGCTGCGATCGACGAAGCTGCGTGCCTTGCACGCCGTCATCGCACTCACGCTCGTACTGTCGCTGGCATCGATGGCGAGGATCTTCGGCTTCACGTGGTACTACCTCACGCTGTGGGCGTGGGGGATCACGGCACTCGTGATCGTCGCGGTCTGCTGGACGGCCATCTCCCTCGTGGGCCTCGCCCGGCGCGCGTGGCGACCGGCGATGCGCCAGGGCGCCGTCGCCGTGGCGATGGTGACGCTCGTCGCGTCGACCGGGATGTTCACCGTCGACGCCACGAACGCCGAGCACGCCGAGGCGGACCTCGGGACGCAGATGGGG
>Ga0136627_1000807_pt1 | contig 12249 bp, 12 predicted proteins | sample AntDrymUQ4892206_2_FD_104652 | JGI IMG/M metagenome (GOLD analysis project Ga0136627, IMG submission 104652) | Polar desert sand microbial communities from Dry Valleys, Antarctica - metaG UQ489 (22.06) | ecosystem: Environmental > Terrestrial > Soil > Desert | place: Antarctica: Dry Valley... | reverse complement strand
CGAGCGGCGGGCGCCGCGGGGGGAGGTGCTACCATGCTGCTCTGGGGCTCCTTCTTTTCGGGTTCGGCTGGGTACCGGAACCTTACCTGAGGAGTCCCTCTTCGGTTTTATGCGACACCATTGCTTCGCGAAGCGCCCCTCTTACCTCCTGTTCTGGTGTGGGTGTCCTCGCGAAGCGGGCAGGAGTGCCGTGAGATGAGGCCGCCGGGGCGGGATCAGGCAAAGGCGTCCTTCCCCAGGGCCTTCTCCGCGTCCTCCCTGCGGTGCCCGCCCTCGAACAGCGCGAACGCCTGCCCCCTGGCGTCTCTGGCTATCTGCGTCCCGCGCAGGTTCTCGATACGGGGCACGTCTTTCTCCGAGATCCTGCGGGCCTCGGTCCAGGGCACGGACCTCAGGACGAGCGGCGCGCCGAACTCGTGCTCCATGCGGTAGGACGCCACTTCGAACTGCAGGGGGCCGACGGCGCCCAGGATCGGCTCCTGCCCTCCCGTCTCGGGCCGGCTCAGGACCTTGACGACCCCCTCCTCGGAGAGCTGACGCAGTCCCTTGTGGAACTGCTTGTGCCTGCCGGAGTCCGCGTTCCGGGCCAGCAGGAAATGCTCCGGCAAGAACTCCGGTATGGGCGGGAAGCGGACCGGCTCCTCCTCGTAGACGGTGTCCCCGACGCCGAGCTCGCCCGAGCTCACGAGGCCCACCACGTCCCCGGGGAGCGCCTCCTCCAAGGCGGCCCGGTCGTCGGCGAAGAGCCCGTGGGCGTGGCGGGTGTTCAGGGGGCGGCCGGTCGGTCCGTGCACGAGGCGCATGCCGCGCCGGAAGAGCCCGGAGCAGACCCTGACGAACGCGACCCGGTCGCGATGACGGGGGTCCATGTTCGCCTGCACCTTGTAGACGAAGCCGGAGAACGGCGCGGACAGCCCCCGCTCTTCGTCCGCGTCGTCCCGGCGCGGGCCCGGGGCCGGCGAGAGGTCCTTCACGGCCTCCAGCAGGGGCCTCACGCCGAAGTTGGCCAGGGCGCTGCCGAAGAAGACGGGCGTGAGCCGCCCGGAGAGGAAGGCCTCCCGGTCGAAGGAGGCGCCGACCGCGTCGAGTAGCTCCAGCTCTTCTAGCGCCCGCTCGCGGGCGCGGTCCTGGCCTTCGTACTCCGCGAGCGGGACGGAGGTCTCCTGGCCGACAGAGGCGCCGTGCGCCGTGCGGTCGTAGCGCACGAGGGTCCGCCTGTCCCGGTCCACGACCCCCTCGAAGTCCGGCCCGTCCCCGACAGGCCACGTCACGGGTGCCGTGCGGACGCCCAGGGCGTCCTCGACCTCGTCAAGCAGCCCCAGCGGCTCCTTTGAGGGACGGTCCAGCTTGTTGACGAACGTGATCACGGGTATGCCGCGCATCCGGCAGACCTCGAAGAGCTTGAGGGTCCGCTCCTCTACGCCCTTGGCCGCGTCCAGCACCATCAGCGCGGAGTCGGCCGCGTAGAGGGTGCGGTAGGTGTCCTCGCTGAAGTCGCCGTGGCCCGGGGTGTCGAGCAGGTTGAGGCGCACGTCGCCATAGTCGAGGCCGAGCACGGTGGAGGTCACGGAGATCCCGCGGGCGCGCTCCAGCTCCGTCCAGTCCGAGCGGACGGCGGCCTGCTTGCGGCTCTTGACCGCCCCGGCCATCTCGATGGCCCCCGAGTAGAGCAGGAACTTCTCGGTGAGCGTCGTCTTGCCCGCGTCCGGGTGGGAGATGATCGCGAACGTCCGCCGCCCCCGGGTCCCGCCCGCGCCGTTGGTCGCGCCGTGTTGCATCTCTCTGCACCTTCCTCTTATCTTGCGCGGCCCCGAGAGCATCCCGAAGGGGCAACCTGCGCGTTGCGTGCGTTCCGAAGCGCGCCGTCCGCCCCGGAAAGCTCGGGCTCAGGGTATCTCCTCCGGGGGGCGGCCGATCCACTTCTCGTAGATCTCCTCGTAGGTGCCGTCCTTCTTTATCTCCGAGAGCGCCTCGTTGACGGGTCCGACGAGGGGGCTCCCCTTGGGGAAGGCTATGCCGTACTGCGTCCCGGTCGGGATGACCTCCACGAGCTCGAGCTCCCCGCCAGACCTCTCCGCCTCCCTCTGCGCCGCCGGCAGGTCGTAGATGACGCCTTCCAGTTGGCCGCCGCGGAGCGCGGCGAAGGCGCCGTCCACGGTCCTGAAGGTGCGCACCCCCTCGACGTCGCCGGAGTTCAAGATCTCGCCCGCCTTCTCCTGTCCGACGGTGCCGAGCTGGACGCCCAGGGTCCCATCCGCGAGGTCGGCGGTGGACTCGATCCCCGAACCGCTCTGAACCACGAGCGCCTCGTCGACGTCGTAGTAGGGGTCGGAGAAGTCCGCCTGCTGGCGGCGGGTTTCGGTGATGGTCATCGCGGAGATCGAGGCGTCGTAGATGCCCTCGATGAGCCCGCGCGTGATGAAGTCGAACCGGGCGTTCCTGTACTCGACCTCGAAACCTACCCGCCGGGCCACCTCGTCCATCAGGTCGATGTCGAACCCGACCGGTCCCTTGCGCGGAGAGAACGCGAACGGCGGGTAGGAGAGGTCCGAGGCGACCACGATCTCCAGCATCTCGCCCCCTCCCGGACCCGTGACCTCCTCGGCGAAGCCGATGCGGGAGACCTCGCCCGAGATACTTCCTCCGGATTCCTCGCCGCTCTCCGGACCGCAACCCACCAGGATCAGCGCGATGGCGAAGATCAGGACAGCCGCGAAAACTCGCCTCGCCGACCACACCGCCTCAGAGGGGATGCCGAAGGGCGAAGACCCCACACTACCCATCGACCCACCAGCCCTCTGTGTCCTGGTCTCCCGATTCATCTCCGCAACCGAGTGTACATCAATAAAGTAAGAGTGTGTACCATGAATAAACAAAATGATGGGGTGCGGTGATGGGGCACCGGCCCTTTCAGGCCATGGAAACGATACGGTAGCGGCGCTCCCCGCGCGGGGCCGGCACCACCACCTCTTCGCCGACCTTGCGGCCCACGACGGCCCGGGCCACGGGCGCTTCCACCGAGATGCGGCCCTTTGTGGGGTCGGAGTCCTCCCGCTCCACCATGGTGAACTTGATGGCCCCGCCCTCCCGGTCGGGGGCTGCGAGCGTCACCGTGGAGCCCACCCCTATCTGGGACCGCCGCCCCTCCTCCGGGCCGGTCGTTGTTTGCTCCCTTGTCGCGCCTGTCAAACCGCTTACCTCCTCGTGGTCGTGTTGCCTACCGCGTTTGGGCCTCGTCGAAAAGGGCTGAGACGAGGTCGCTCCTACCGGGCGTCGCGACCATAAGGAGCACCGCCCGCCCCGCACCCGTGTTCTTCCAGGAGAACTCGGCACCCTCGGAGACGTAGACCGAGTCCCCCGCGCCAAGCTTCACCTCCTGTCCTCTGAGCTCTACCGTGAGCCCGCCCGAGAGCACCAGCACGACGGCCTCCTGCGCGCCGAAGGATGCGCGCTTGCCGCTCGCGCCGCCCGGCTCGACCGAGATCTCCACCGCAGAGAGCTTCCGACCCGGTGCCCCGTCCGCGAGCAGCGCGACGGTGCTCCGAGACCACCCGCTCTCGTGCTCGGGCCTCTCCGCCTTGCGCACCACCTCGCGCGGCGCCGCCTCGATCGAGCTGAAGAACTGACCGAGGCTTACACCCAACTCCTCAGCCACCTTCTCCAAGGATGCGATGGAGGGCGAGACCGTGTCCGACTCCATCTGCGAGATAAAAGACGGCGAGAACCCGGCGCGCGCCGCCAGAGTCCTCACCGAGAGCCCCCGCTCCGTGCGTAGCTCACGCACTTTCCTGCCTATGCTCTCCGTGCCAACGCTCTGTGCCCTCATGTTTTCCTTCACCTCCGCGTTTGAGTGTACATCAGAAAAGACATTGTGTGTACCAACAATGAACAGCAGGGGTCTGAACGACCGCCTGGTTTCGGAGCACGGGGTGCCGTGGTCGCCGGTTCCGGGCGACGGATCGGGCCGCCAACGTTCGCCAGGTGAAGCGCCGCTTCGTCAAGCGTCTCCGCTCGCCGGCTACCCTACGAGAAGCCTCCTTGTGCCTGATGAGTTGCTTTCGAGTTTCATTTTGATACATGTGTGTAAGAATGAAAATGACCGGAAGTCGTGCTGGAAGGTCCACATGGGCCGTCGGGCCGCAAGAGTTCTCGAGTGGAGGTAGCAAGTTACGGGGTTGCGTTCCATAGCCGCGGCGTTGCCGGGCAGGCTCGTGCCGGGTGGGCGGGAGGGGCCGTTCTACGGCTGGGCGGTCGTTCTGGTGGCGGCGATCGCCACCTTTTGTTCGGGGCCGGGGCAGTCCTTTGTCTTCTCCGTCTTCGTCGATCCCATCCTCGCCGACACGGGCATCTCCCGGGTCGGGCTCTCGACACTCTACGCGTTCGGGACGGCGGTCAGCGCCGGGATGGTCGTGCTGGTGGCGAGGCTCGCCGACAGGTTCGGGGCGCGCGTGATGCTCGCCGTCATAGCCCTCGCGCTCGGCGCGGCCTGCTTCGGGATGTCCGCCACGGCCGGGCCGATCTCGTTGTTCCTCGGGTTCGCGGCGCTCAGGGCCCTCGGGCAGGGTTCGCTGCCGGTGACGGCGACCGTCCTGACGGCCCAGTGGTTCGTCAAGAAGAGGGGGCGGGCGGTAGCCGTCGTCGTGCTCGGGCTCGCCGCCTCCAACGCCGTCCTGCCGCCGGCGACGCAGGCTTTGATCTCCTCCCTCGGATGGCGGGGGGCCTACGTCGCCCTGGGGATCATGGTCTGGGTGCTCTTGATACCGGCCGCGATACTCGTGGTCCGCAACCGGCCCGAGGAGGTCGGCCTCCATCCGGACGGCGCGGAAGGGCCTGCCGAGGAGCCGGACGGCGAGAGCCCCGGCGAGCGGGGTTTCCTGCGGGTGGTGGCGTCGCCGGACTTCTGGTTCTTGGCGGCCTCGCTCGCGGCCGTGCCGTTCGTGGTGACGGCGCTGGTCTTCCACCAGATCTCGATCCTCGACGCGCAGGGGCTCACGCCAGGCGCGGCGGCTGGCGTCTTCGTGCCGTTCGCCGCCGCCTCGGCCGCGGCGACCGCGCTCTCGGCAGCCCTCGCCGAAAGGCTGGGGCCGAAGGGGGTCCTCATCATCAGCCTGGGCCTGCTCCTGCTCGCGGTTGTAGGTTTGCAGTTCGTCTCGACGCTCCCGACGGCGATCGTTTACTCCGCGGCGCTGGGCGCCGCGGCCGGCACGCAGGGGGTGGTCGCGGGCATGATCTGGGCCCACTACTACGGCAGGGTCGGCCTCGGCAGGGTGCAGGGCCCGGCGACGATGGTCATGATCTCCTCCGCCGCCCTCGCCCCGCTTCCCCTCGCCGCCTTTCGCCAGCTCTCCGGCGACTACTCCTTGGGCCTCCTGATAATGGCCTCCATCCCCGTCGCCTGTTTCGTCATGACCCGCCTCTTCGACCCCGAACGGGCCCGCCGCCACGCGGACGCCGCGCGGCCCTGAGCGGACGACCGGACCGCCGACGGGCGGGGCTGGACACGGCGCCGCTCGTTACTTGTGATACGGTAGGGTGGAGCAAGGGCGGCAGACAAGCCGCCGGCCCGCGCAAGAGATCCGGTCGATCCGACCGAACCCCCACAAAGAACGAGAACATAGAAAATAGAGAAACGCGAACAGATAACGGACACGGAGAAGAGGAAAGAGACGTGCTGGACAAAAAGACGTTGCAGGTCGTGCCCCTGGGAGGACTGGGGGAGATCGGCAAGAACATGACAGCCGTGAGGCAGGATTCCGGGATCGTCCTGGTGGACGCCGGGATGGCCTTCCCCGACGAGGAGACGCCCGGGATCGACCTGATCCTGCCGGACTTCACCTACCTGCGCGAGCATTCCGACGAGCTCAAGGGCATAGTCCTCACCCACGGCCACGAGGACCACGTGGGCGCCCTGCCCTACGTGCTTCGGGAGTTCAACGTCCCCGTCTACGGCACGAAGCTCACGTTAGGTCTCGTGCGCAGCAAGCTCCAGGAGTTCGGGATAAAGAGGGGGGACCTGCGTGAGATCAAGGCCGGCGATAAGCAGAAACTCGGCGGGTTCGGCCTGGAGTTCGTGCACGTCAACCACTCCATACCGGACGCGGTGGCGGTCGCCATCCGCACGAATGCCGGCCTGATCGTCTTCTCAGGCGACTACAAGATAGACCTCACCCCCATAGAGGGTGCCCCTATGGACCTCGGGCACCTGGCCGCGCTCGGCAGGGAGGGCGTGCTCGCCTACTTCGGTGACTCCACAAACTCCGAGCGGCCTGGCTACGTGCCCAGCGAGAAGACCGTGGAGGCGACCTTCGAGGAGGTCTTCGAGAAGGCTACGGGGCGGATCATAGTCGCCTCCTTCGCCTCCCACATCCACCGCGTAAGCCAGGTTGTCGAGGCGGCCAAAAAGCACGACCGGCTCGTGGGGGTGCTGGGCCGCTCGATGGTGCGCAACGTAGGTATTGCCCGCGAGCTCGGCTACCTCGACCTGCCCAAGGAGATGATGGTCGAGCAAAGGGATATGGTCAGGGTCCCCGACTCGGACATCGCCATCCTCATGACCGGCTCCCAGGGCGAGCCCTTGGCCGCGCTCAGCCGCGTGGCCGCTGGCACCCACCGCTTCGTGGAGGTCGGCCCCGGCGATACGGTGGTCGTGGCCGCCCATCCGATCCCCGGCAACGAGCGGGGGGTCTCGCGCACCATAAACGGCCTGATGAAGCGTGGGGCGGACGTCCACTACAGCCCGCTGCAAAACGTCCACGTCTCCGGTCACGGGGCTCAGGAGGAACAGAAGCTCGTGCTCGCACTCCTGAAGCCGAAGTTCCTGGTGCCCGTCCACGGGGAGTTCAGGATGCTCAGGCACCACGCCAACACCGCAGAGTCCATGGGCATCCCCGAGGAGAACATCTTTATCCTGGAGAACGGCGGCCGGATGGAGTTCAAGAACGGACAGGCGCGCCGCATCGACAACGTCGCGGCCGGCATGTTCCTCGTGGACGCCGGGGCCATAGCCGATACCTCCGAGGCGATCATGCGCGAGCGCCAGCAGCTCTCCGGGGACGGCATGTTCATCGTGGTGGCCCGCGTCGACGCCCGGGACGGCAAGCTCCTAAGTCCCCCGGACGTGATCTCGCGCGGCTTCGTGGACCCGCAGGGGGCAAACGGCCTGGTCGACGAGTCTATGGCCGTGGTGACAGGGACTTTGGAACGAACCGCCAAAAAGCGGGTCACCGACCGGGACGAGCTCAAAAAAGAGATCCGCAAGGATCTCTCGGGCTTCCTCTCCCAGAAGACACGCAAGCGCCCGATCGTCCTGCCGCTCGTGGTCGAGGTCTGAACCGAAGACGTCTCGCCGCCGCGCCAGAGACGGTGCGATGGGGCTTTGCGGAGAGGTTCGACTTATCCGCGGAATGCTTTACAGGGAGGCCCGCACTTCCGCCTCGATACGGAGCAGGTCTCTAGGCAGGACGCCGTGGACCCCGGAGGAGGGGGTTGCGCAGCTCGCCGTCTAGCACGAGCGTGCGCCCCAAGAGCGGCCAAGGATCAGCGCGGCGCTGAGGCCCGCGACCGTACCGACCACGAAGACATCATACGTGTTGTAGCCGTCCAAGAGAGGACCTTTCGGCGTGTATGGTTGGCATATCTCCGGGTCAGGCGCTGGAACCGCTGCTCGCGCTCTGCTGTAACACGCGCACGACGGAAGCAACGCCGAAGCAGGCGGTGCAGGCGAGGACGATGGCGGCGCCGGAGGCTACGTCGAAGAAGTAGGAGGCGTAGAGGCCGGCCACGCCCGCAAAGACGGCGATGGCGGCGGAGATCACCATCATGCGGGGGAGGCTGTTGGTGACGAGGGAGGCGGCGGCGGCGGGGGTGATGAGGAGGGCGCTGATCAGGACGACGCCAACCGCCTGCACGCCGGCGACGACGGTCAGGGAGAGCAACACGAGCAGCCCGTAGCGCACCTTGTCCGCCCCGAGCCCCATCGCCTGCGCGTGCGTCGGGTCGAAGGAGGTCAGTTCCAGCTCTTTGTGGAAGAGAAAGAGGAACCCGAGCACGAGCAGGGCGAGGACCGAGATAAGGACGAGGTCTCGTGGTGCGATGCCGAGCACGTTGCCGAAGAGCATGTGGGTGAAATCCCGGAAAGATCCCGTGGTGCTCATAAGCAGGATGCCCAGGGCGAACATGCCGGTGAAGGTTACCCCGATGGCCGTGTCCTCGCGCAGCGTCCCGCGCCGCGAGAGCCAGCCGATGCCGAGCGCCGTGGCGACGCCGGCGACCACCGCCCCGACGAGCAAGTTCAGGCCAAAGAGGTAGGCCGCGACCAGACCAGGCAGGATCGTGTGCGCCAGCGCGTCCCCTATGAACGCCATGCTCCTCAAGACCACGTAGACGCCGAGCACCGCGCACGTCGCGCCTACGAGGACCGTCGCGAGAAGCCCGGTCTGCATGAACGTGAACTGCAGCGGCTCCGTCAGCCGGCCCACGCGGCCTCCCTCCCGAGCGGAAGCCCGACGAAGGCGCCGGGCTCAGGCTCCGCTTCTCGTCCCTCTCTCAAATACAACGCCCCGTCGAACTCCGAGGCCAGACTCGCGAGGTCGTGGGTGGCGACGACCATGGTCTTGCCCCTTCGTTGCAGTTCGGAGAGTACCCTGGAGACGGTCTCGCGGGTGTTAGCGTCCACGGCGTTCAGGGGTTCGTCGAGGAGGAGCAGGTCTCCGTCCTGCACGAGCGCGCGGGCGAGGAGGGCGCGCTGTTGCTGGCCGCCGGAGAGGCGGCCGATCTGGCGTTCGGCGAGCGGGGTGAGGCCGAGGTCTTCGATCACCTCGGAGACGACCTCGCGGTCCTTGCGGCCGGGGCGCTTGAGCCAGCCCAGGTGCACGTAGCGCCCTGTCGTGACCAGCCTGCGGACGCTGATCGGAAACCGCCAATCCATCTCCCCGCGCTGAGGCAGGTACGCGACCCTGTGGTGGCACGCCCCGACGGGGTTCCCGTAGACCTCGATCTCCCCCGAGCCTACCGGCAACAACCCCGCCACCGCCTTGAGCAGCGTGGACTTCCCGGACCCGTTGGGCCCCACGAGCGCGACCCTGGCCCCGGCGGGCACCCGCAGGCTCACCTCCCGCAACGCGAGACCTGCCGTGCCCGCGTACCCGACGCTGACGGACCTCGCCGCTAGCGCCGGCGCACCGGGTACGGCGTCCGTGTGGCGCCGGCGCCCGTAGGGGAGTGACGGGTCTCTCACTATTGAAGCGCCTCGGACATCGTGGAGACGTTGTACCGCACCATCCGGATGTAGGTCCCGCCCTCGCTTCCGGGGTCGCCCAGGGCGTCGGTGTAGAGCGCCGGCGCGAGCTCTACGCCTGTCTCCGAAGCAATACCCTCCATCACCCCGGAGTTGGAGACGTTCTCGCCGAAGATGGCGGGCACCCCGCTCTCCTCTATCTCCTCGACGAGCTCGGCCGTCTCCCCGGCCGACGGGTCGCCGGCCTCCGTGCTGACGGAGGCGAGCGCGGTGTCCACCTCGAAGCCGTAGCGCCCCGCGAAGTAGCCGAAGGTGTCGTGGGAGGTGAAGAGGGTGCGGTTTTCCTCGGGAATGGCGTCCACCTGCTCCTGAACGTCGGCGTCGAGCGCCTCCAACTCGGAGACGTACTCGTCGGCGTTCCGCTCGTAGGCTTGCGCGTTGTCGGGATCGGCCTCCGAGAGGGCGGCCCGGATCTCCTCGACCATGATCACAGCGTTGTTTACGTCGTGCCAGACGTGCGGGTCGGACTCGCCGTGCTCCTCACCCGCGTGCTCGTCGCTGTGCTCCTCTTCGGCGCCGTGCCCTTCCTCGGCTATGGGCCTGGTCTCGACGTCGTCTGTAACCGCCACGCGCTCGGCATCGGAGCCGGAGGACTCGTAGAGGTCGTCGAACCAGGGCTCGAACTCGAGGCCGTTCTCGAAGACCACGTCCGCCTCCGCGAGCTCGGCGTTGTCCGACGGCGCGGGCTCGAAGGTGTGGGCGTCGCCGTTGGGGCCGACGAGGGTGGTCAGCCCGACGTTCTCGCCGCCCACGTTCTCGACCAGATCCTCGAGGATGCTGTAAGTGGTGACCACGTTGACCGTGCCATCCTCGGAGTCCCCGCCCTGTCCGCCGCAGGCCGTAAGGACCGGAAAAAGCAACGCCCCGAGAGCCAGGATCACGGCCCTACGGATGTTCGTGCTTGCCCCCTCCGCCTCCTCAGAGATCCGGGCGCCCGCGTCTCTGCCGGACGACCGCCCACGCCCCCCGCATCCCGCCGCAACCGTCTTCAACCGACGCCTCCCTCTTTACACTCCCTCATAACAACCCCTGCACCGCAGCAACTACCGTTCCAACACCCTCCAGGATGACGCCCCGTCCGCCGATCCGGCCGCCAGCGTTAAATGATACTTGATTATCAGAAAAAGTGAAGGACGGGCGGGAAAGCGGGTGACGATCGTACGTTGTTGGTAGGGGTGGATCTGGTCGTCCGGGATGTGGGAGAGGAGGGCTCGCCGTTGGCGGGGGTGACGGCGCGCGTGGTGGCGGGTAATGCCGGGTCGAAGTGGGTTGCGTGTCTGGTATGATCGGGGTGTTATGAGCATGCCGCAGAAGTTGGAGCAGATAGTCACTGAGTTCGGGGAGGCGCCGGCGTCATTTCGGTTGCCGATTCTTCTGGAGTACTCGAAGAAAGTGCCGCCGTTGCCGGAGCACCTTGAGAAGCATCGAGAGAACATGGAGCAGGTTCACGAGTGCCAGACGCCGTTCTTCCTCGCTGAGGAGATAGACGAAGAGGGGAGGGTTTCTCTCCACTTCGACGCCCCGCGGGAGGCGCCGACCACGCGCAGCTTCGCGGGCGTGTTGCACGAGGGGCTCGACGGGCTGACGGTGGAGGAGATCCTGGCGGTGCCGGACGATTTCTACACGAAGATGGGGCTGACCGAGGTGATCTCACCCCTCAGGCTAAGGGGCATCTCGGCGATCCTGTGGCGCCTCAAGCGCCGGTTGCGGGAGCGCCTGGAGGCCAGAAAAGCCGGGTAGGCGTCGTGCTCCCCGATAGCCCGCCGGACGCTTACACGTGATCGGGCGGTTCCTCGTCGGCCTCATCCGCCTCTACCAGCGCTTTTTGTCCCCGTATCTGCCGCCCTCGTGCCGCTTTACCCCAAACTGTTCCAGGTACACCGTCGAGGCTATCCAGAAGCACGGCGCCATCCGCGGGGGCCTTCTCGGAGCCTGGCGCGTCCTCCGCTGCAACCCTTTCGGCAGAGGCGGGCATGACCCCGTACCCTGACAGCGGCTCGCGGGAGGATCAATCCTCCCGCGAGCCGGGCTACAGGCATCAGGTTTCAGGCATCAGGAAAGGCTTTCGGGGTGGATGTCGGTCGCAAGCGCGGGACCCTCGTGCGAGGTGGATCAATCTTCATGGATTCCGCTATGTGGCGATTCGGCGTTTTGGGGTCCCACCGGTGTCCCGGTCGCGGCGCGTTCGCGGAGAGGCCCGTGGGGACAGGACCTTATCGTTTGACGGCGCGAAACGCGCTTTACCGTTGTGCAGACGTGCCTCTATTGATCCCGGGTTCGCAAGAGTCGGGGGAGGCCAGTATGGTATATTGCCGCCACAATGGGCGTCGTGCGTCAGACAAAGCAGCGGAACGCCATCCTCGGCAGGATCCGGTCGGCCGAGGGGCCGTTGTCCATCGCCCAGATCCACGGGCGGGCGGGCGAGGAGATACCGCGGCTCGGTATCGCGACCGTCTACCGGGCGGTAAAGGCGTTGCGCGAGGGAGGGGAGATCGTGGCGGTGGACCTTCCCGGGGAGGAGCCCCTCTACGAGGCGGCCGACCGGGGGCACCACCACCACTTCCGTTGCCGGGTGTGCGAGCAGACCTACGACCTCGGCGTCTGCCCGGTCGGCATCCCGCGGGGGACGATGCTCCCGGGCGGCTACACCGTCGAGGACCACAGCCTGACCCTGTACGGGCGCTGCGCCGCCTGCGTCGCTTAGAGTTTCAGGCAGCAGGCTTCGGGCATCAGAGGTACGGTGCGCGGCCTGAAAACCCAGGGCGTCGCCCGGATCAGCTTGAGAGTGGCGTAACCGCAAAAACGTTTCTCCACCCCCCCTGAAACCTGATGCCTGTAACCTGAAGCCTTCCTAAGTACATTCACGTAATTTCTGCGGGATTGGAACCGATGATCGACAGGACTCGCCACGGGCATCGGTTGTAACGCTCGAAGAACTCGTAGGCCGCCGCGAT
>Ga0136627_1000806_pt1 | contig 12293 bp, 14 predicted proteins | sample AntDrymUQ4892206_2_FD_104652 | JGI IMG/M metagenome (GOLD analysis project Ga0136627, IMG submission 104652) | Polar desert sand microbial communities from Dry Valleys, Antarctica - metaG UQ489 (22.06) | ecosystem: Environmental > Terrestrial > Soil > Desert | place: Antarctica: Dry Valley... | reverse complement strand
CACGTCGTCGGCGGCCCGCCTCAGCAGCTCGGCGTACAGCGGGGACCCCAGGTGTGCGCAGGCGGCGGCCTGGGCGTCCAAATGCCAGACCGCCCAGGTTCGCAGGTCGGCAGCGGCCGGCGGCGACCTCGAGAAGCGCGCGTCGTCCTGTCCTGACGAGGCTGACGAGTCGGTGCTGGTCGGCATACTGGCCGCCATGCCTCCCCTCGCCGCCGGCGCGCTGGTCTTCTTCGTGTCCGCGGCCGTTCTGGTGCTGGAGATCCTGGCCGGGCGGCTGCTCGCACCCTACGTCGGGGTGACGCTGGAGACCTACACCGGGATCATCGGCGTGGTGCTGGCCGGGATCTCCCTCGGCACCTGGTACGGCGGGCGGCTGGCCGACCGGATGGACCCCCGCCGGATCCTGGGTCCGATGCTGGTGCTCGGCGGTGCGCTGGCCTTGTGCACCATCCCCAGCATCCGGTTGGTCGGCGGCACCGGCCTCGGCGCCGGTCCCGTGGCCATCGTGACCCTTGCCCTGGTCGGCTTCTTCGCACCCGCCACGGTGCTGTCGGCGGTGAGCCCGACGGTGGTCAAGCTGCAGCTGGGCGATCTCGACCAGACGGGTCGGGTGGTGGGCCGCCTGTCGGCGCTGGGGACGGCGGGGGCGATCCTCGGCACGTTCGCGACCGGCTTCCTGCTGGTGGCGGCGCTGCCCACCCGCCCGATCGTCATCGCCGTTGGCATCGTGCTGATCGCGGTCGGTCTGGTGTGTTGGTTCCTGCTCGGGCGCCGCCGGGGACCGTCCCTGGTGCTGCCCCTGATGCTCGCCGGCATCGGAGGGCTGCTGACCATCGTCTCCGTCTCGGTCTGCGAACACGAGAGCGCCTACTTCTGCGCCCGCGTGGTGCCCGATCCTGCCCGGCCTTCGGGTCGGACCTTGGTGCTCGACACACTGCGCCACAGCTACGTCGACCTGGACGACCCCACCTATCTGGAGTTCAGCTACGCCCAGATCATGGGCGACGTGATTGCGTCGATCGCTGCGGAAGGCGAGCCGCTGGACGCGCTGCACGTCGGTGGAGGTGGGTTCTCGCTGCCCCGCTACATCGCGGCGACACGGCCGGGTTCGTCCAGCGTGGTGCTGGAGCTGGACCCGACACTGGTGCAGATCGCGCGGGATGAACTCGGTCTGGAGACCGGTCCCGACCTGCGCGTCCGCGTCGGTGACGCGCGGTTGGGCCTACGCGAACAGCCCGACGCCGCCTATGACCTGGTGATCGGCGACGCCTTCGGCGGCCAGGCGGTGCCGTGGCATCTGGCGACACGAGAGTTCACCGAGGGCATTCGCCGGACGCTGCGCCCTGGCGGCACCTATGCGATCAACCTGATCGACTACCCGCCGCTTGGGTTCGCGCGGGCCGAGGCCGCCACGCTGCGGGCGGTCTTCGACCATGTGGCCGTGGTCGCCCCAGCGCAGCGCCTCGACCGGCAGGAGGGCGGCAACTTCGTGCTGGTCGGCTCCGACGCCCCGATCGACGTGGAGGCGATCCAGTCGCGAAACCAGCGGCGGGGCGACGACGATGAGGTGGCCACTGGTGTGCGGTTGAACGAGTTCATCGGCGACGCGCAGGTCCTCAAGGACGACTACGCGCCCGTCGACCAACTGCTCACCCCGGCCACATGAACCGGGGTAAGCGGCTAGGCCGAAGCGGCGAAGGTGTCGATCAGCGCGGCGTTGAAGGCCTTGAGGTCGTCGGGCTTGCGGCTGGTGACCAGGTTCTGGTCGCTGACGACCTCCTCGTCGACCCAGGTGGCGCCGGCGTTGCGGATGTCGGTCTGCAGGCTCGGCCACGAGGTCACGGTGCGACCGCGCAAGACGTCGGCTTCCACCAGCGTCCAGGGGGCGTGGCAGATCGCCGCCACCGGCTTGTTCTGCTCGAAGAAGGACTTCGTGAACGCCACCGCATCGGGGTCGCCGCGAAGAAAGTCGGGGTTGGCGACGCCGCCGGGAAGCACCAGGCCGTCGAAGTCATCGGGGCTGGCCTCGCGCACAGTGCGATCGACGGGGAAGGTGTCGCCCTTGTCGAGGTGGTTGAAGGCCTGGATCTCGCCCGCATCGGTGGAGATCAGCTGCGGCGTGCCGCCCGCCTGCTTCACGGCCTCCCACGGCTCGGTCAGCTCGATCTGCTCGACTCCCTCGGGGGCGACGAGGAAGGCGACGGTCTTGCCGGACAGTTCGTTAACCATGGCGAAACGCTCCTTTTGGGTATACCTCGCACCTACCCATTGCCCTTGTGTCCTACCGCTTCGCTGCAGAACGACAGCGGCGGGAGGAGCTAGCCCGCCGGCGCGGCTACACCGTGCCGAATCGGCGCTGGCGACGCTGGAACTCCGCGACCGCGGCGAACAGTTCGCCACGCCGGAACTCGGGCCACAGCACGTCGGTGAAGACCAGCTCCGCGTAGGCGGCCTGGAACAGCAAAAAGTTGGACAGCCGCTGCTCACCGGAGGTACGCACCAGCAGGTCGACGTCCGGCGCCTCCGGTTCGTACAGCCGGGCTTGGATTGACTTCTCGCTGACCTTGTCCGGTCGCAGCCGTCCTTCGGCGACGTCGGTGGCGACACGCCGCGCGGCGTCGACGAGCTCGGCGCGACCGCCGTAGTTGAAGGCCACCTGCAGCGTCAGCCGGCGATGCCGCGCGGTCCGTGCCTCCGTTGCCTCGATCATGTGGATCAGCCGGCGGGGGACGGGGCGCCGGCGCCGGCCGATGAAGCGGACGCGCACTTGGCGCTCGTCCAGCTCGTCGGCCCGGCGCAGCAGCAGATCGCGGTTGAAGTTCAGCAGGAAGGCCACCTCCGAAGGTGGCCGCTTCCAGTTCTCGGTGGAGAAGGCGTAGACGGTCAGCCAGCGCAGGCCGAGCTGCAAGGCGCCCTCGACCGTGTCGAACAGGGCCGACTCGCCCTGTTCGTGGCCCGCGTTGCGCGGCAGGCCGCGCGCTGCGGCCCAGCGGCCGTTGCCGTCCATGATGATGCCGACGTGGGCAGGCAGGCGCGAGCGGTCGAGGTCGTCGACATCCCCAGTCACCGGGGTACCAGCTCCCAGGCCCGCAACGGCCGCCCGAGATGGTAGGTCAGGAAGCTGTGGACCAGGGCGGCCGCGACGCGTCGGGCCCGAGGCTCGGCCGCGGCCTCGTCCAGCTCGTCCCACCCGCTGCCAGCCAGCTCGCCCAGCAGCGCCAGTGCCGAGGCGTCCAACGGCCGGCTGCCCGGCGGCGCGCAGGCGGGGCACAGTATCCCGCCGGCGGCCACCCCGAAGACCAGGTGGCGCCCCGGTGCTCCGCAGTCGGCGCAGGCGTCCAGGTGCGGGTGGTAGCCGGCGACCGAGGCCAGCCGCAGCAGGAAGGCGTCGAGCACCACCGACGGCAGCGCCGGGCGTTGCGTCAGGGCGCGCAGCCCGGCCAGCAGCAGCAGCACCAGCGAGTTGGCGCGCTCGTCCTCCTGTGCCACGCGGTCGGTAGCCTCGACCATGGTCGAGCCGCAGGCCGACAGGGCGAAGTCGGCGCGCACCGCGGCGAAGGAGGTGATCAGCTCGGCCTGGGTGATGATGTCGAGGTTGCGCCCGGAGTACAGCTGCAGGTCGACATGGCTGAACGGCTCCAACCGCCCCCCGAACCGTGACCCCGGCCGGCGCACACCCTTGACCACGGCTCGCACCTTGCCCCGGCCCTGCGTCAGCAGATGGACGATCCGGTCGGTCTCGCCCAACTTGTAGGTGCGCAGGACGACACCCTGCTCGCGGTACAGCGCCATGGAATCGCCAGGCTACGTTGTCCTTCGCCCGCTGAAGGCCAGGCCGAGCAGCCGCGCGAGCAACGGTGCGCCCGGGACCACCAGCAGCGCCAGCGCCTCGTCGGCCTCGACCCGTCCCGCCAGCCACAGAGCCAGCCACATGGCCGCGGCAGCAGCAGCGCCGAGGCCGCCGTCGTTGACACCGACAGCGCCGGCCCTCCCGAGGCGCAGCAGCAGCGCGCAGCCCGCCGTGCCGACCACCGCAAGCACAAAGCCCTTTAGGCCCAGCTGCTGAGCCGATCTCGTCGCACTCGTCTCCGCTTCGTGCGGCCTGCTACTCGATGGTCAAATCAAGGGGGAACCAGGCCGTCACGGTGACCGCGACCAGTAGCACCGCGATCAGCACCGCCAGGATCATGAGGGTGACCACGAGGGTTACGGCGCCGGCGATGCCGCACACCAGCGTCAGCGGGGTGGTCGCCAGGTGACGGCGCAGGCGAGGGTTGTTGCGCACCAGCAGGCTGAAGGTAGCCAGCACCGCTGCCGTGGCGACGGTCACCACGATTCCGTTCACGACGTAGGTGCGCAACATGGTCACCCTCAGACTGCACCCGTGGTGCGGCGGTGTCCACCCTGTGTCGTGTCCTGCGCTGCGCGACTTGAGGACGTCATGCGGCGGGGTCTGCGAACAACACCTCCGCGCCGATCGGCACGAAGCCGGCCGCCGTGAAGGTCCGCAGTGAGGCCGCGTTGCCGGGTGCGACCTGGGCGAACAGCGGCTCACCTCGCGGCAGGACGCCGCGGGCGGCGGTGAGCAGCGCGCGACCCAGTCCAACTCCGCGGTGCGACGGGTCGATCTCGAGGCTGACCTCCCAGCGTCCGGCCAGCCCTCGCCCGATCACTACCACGGCTCGTCGTTGTCGGTCGGACAGCAGGCGGAGATCACCGCGGTAGCGGTGAGCGCGCAGCACCCGCGGATGATCCGAGGCCGTGATCGGCATCAGGGGCTCGCCGCCAGATCGACCGATCGACGGCGCCACCAGCACCGCGTCGAGGCTGCCGGCCGCCCGCCCGATCCGCTGACCGAGCCATCCCAGGAACGCCGTGCTCAGCGGAGCCGACAGATCACCCGGCGCCAACCGTGCGTGAACCTCGTCCGGATCGACGTCGGCGGCCACCACGTGGGAGGCGGTGAACGCCATCACGGCGGCCAAGCGGCCCGGTGGCTGGCCCACCACGGCGACCGCGCCGTCGGGTGAGGGGAAGCGACCGGCGGCGGCGTCGCGCAGCAGCCGGTTAAGTAGATGGGTCGCGGCGGAGGCGTTCAGTATCCCAGCCGCTCCAGCTTCTTGGGGTCGCGCTGCCACTCCTTGGACAGCTTGACCCGCAGGTCCAGAAAGACTCGCGTGCCCAGCAGCACTTGCAGCTCCTGTCGCGCTCGGGTGCCGATGTCGCGCAGCACCGCCCCGCCCTTGCCAATCACGATGCCCTTCTGCGAGTCCCGCTCGACGTACAGCGTGGCCGCGATGGCGGTGACGTCTTGAGCTTCGCCTGGTCCCAGCTCGTCGGTGACCACCGCGATGGAATGCGGCACCTCTTCGCGCATGGCGGTGATCGCCTTCTCGCGGATGATCTCGGCGACCAGTTGCTCCGTGGTCTGGTCAGAGACCTGCTCCGCAGGGAAGTACGCGGGACCCTCCGGCATCCGTGCGGCGATGAGGTCGACCAGTGTGCTGACACCGTCAATGGTCGTCGCCGACACCGGCACGATCTCGTCCCACTCGCCCAGCTCAGCGACGCGGGCGAGCTGTGGCAGCTGCCGGGTCTTGGCGATGCGGTCGATCTTGTTGACCACTGCGATCGTCGGCGTGTCAACGGCCTCCAGCAACCCGGCGATGTAGGCGTCGCCACGCCCGATCTCGGCAGAGCCGTCGACCATGAACACGATCACGTCGACGTCCGACAGGCTGGCTCGAGCCACGTCATTCAGTCGCGAACCGAGCAGCGTCTTGGGCTTGTGCAGCCCCGGCGTGTCGACGAACACGATCTGCACACCACCGGTGGCATCCGAGCGGTGCAGCACCCCCCGGATGGCGTGGCGGGTGGTCTGCGGGACCGGGGTGGTAATCGCCACCTTCTGGCCGACGATGGCGTTGAGCAACGTCGACTTGCCGACGTTGGGCCGACCCACGATGGCACAGAACCCGGACCGCATCGGCTCAGCGTATGCGCCGGCCCCGGGCCACCGCGACGAACTCCAGCAGAGGATCCTCGAGGCGGTTGGCCAGTTCAGGGTCGCCGTGTCGGAGCTCGGTGATCAGGCAGCGCGTCGCTGCCTCGAGTGCCTCCTCGCCGTCGGTGGGCCGACCGCGATCGGTCGTTACGAGTCCTGTCGCAGCCGGTCAGGCCCGAAGCCGTGGGGCAGCAGGTCCTGGCCGAGCACGAAGTGGGCCACCGACCCGTCGACGCCGGCGGCGATCACGTGCAGGTCGGGAGCGAACTCGAACAGCACCTGGCGGCACATCCCGCACGGGGTGCACGGGCCTTTCCCATCGCCGATCACGGCGATCGCGGTGAATGCGCGCGCGCCTGCCGCGACCGCCGCCGGCAGCGCGACACGCTCGGCGCAGATGGCCGCCGGGTACGCCGCGTTCTCGACGTTGGCCCCGGCGAAGATTCGGCCGTCGGCGACCAGCAGGGCGGCCCCGACCCGGAACCTCGAGTAGGGGGCATACGCCTGTCGCCGGGCGGATCGCGCCACCTCCACCAGGGCCGCCTCATCGAAGTCGGTCACCCCGTCGTCACCGGCAGGCGCTTGACCAGCACCTTGGCGATGCGCCGGCCTCGTACCCGCTCGGCGGTCAGCCGCACGCCCTCGACCTCGATGCGCTCACCCGGCGTTGGCACATGTCCCAGCAGCCCGAACAGCAGGCCGCCGACGGTGTCCCATTCCTCCCGGGGGAGGTCGGTGTCGAGGAGTTCGTTCAGCTCGTCGACCGGCAGCCGCGCATCCAGGCGCCAGGCGTCGGGCGCCATCTCCTCGACCAGGGCCTCCTCACGGTCGTACTCGTCGACGATCTCCCCGACGATCTCTTCGAGGATGTCTTCGATGGTGACGATGCCGGCCGTCGCGCCGTACTCGTCGACGACGACGGCCATGTGCACCTTGTCGGCCTGCAGCTCGCGCAGCAGCGAGTCGACGGGCTGGAGCTCGGGCACGAAGTACGGCTTGCGCAGCAGGTCCTCCCACGGACCTTCCTCGTCTCCGGAGGTGTGCAGCCGGCGTAGGACGTCCTTGGCGTAGATCAGCCCGCAGATCTCGTCGCGCTCCTCGCGGTAGACCGGCACGCGCGAGTGGCCGGCCCGCAGGATCGTGTCGAGAACCTGACCCAGCGAGGCAGCGACGGAGACCGTGACCATGTCCGGGCGAGGCACCATGATCTCGCGGACGACGGTGTCACCGAGCTCGAAGATGGAGTGGATCATCGCCCGCTCGGACTCCTCGATCACCTCGTCGGACTCGGCGACGTCGATCATCTCGCGGATCTCGTCCTCGGTGACGAACGGACCCTGCTTCAAGCCCTTGCCGGGGGCGATGACGTTGCCGGCCCAGATCAGCAAAGAGACGATCGGCGACAGTGGTCGGGCGAACAACAGGACCCAGCGGGACGTCCGCAGCGCCACCGCCTCGGTGTGCTGCACCGCCAAGGTCTTGGGCGCCACCTCGGCACCAACGAACAGGGCCGCAGCGGCCACGATGGCAGCGACCGCCACCGCCAGCCGGCCGTCGAGGTACTGCGCCACGACCACCGCGACCAGCGCCACCGCGACCACCTGGACCACCAGCACCAGCAGCGCCAGGATGTTCAGCGTGCGCGCCGGCTCCTCCATCAGCCGCACGACGCGCTCGGCGCCCTTGCAGCGCCGGCCGACCAGCTTCTGGGCCTTGCGCAGGCTCATCCGCGACATCGCAGTCTGCGCCGCGCCGAAGAAGGCAGCCGCCAGAACGAGGAGGAACGCCCCGACCAGCGCATAGATGTTCGAAGCGGTCACCGCGTGGCTCCGGGGGTCGGGTGAAAGGCGGCCAGCAACCGATCGGTCAGGCCGAACATCGCGGCGCGCTGCTCGGGCTCGGCATGGTCGTGGCCGAGCAGGTGCAGCAGGCCGTGCACCACCAGCAGGTCGATCTCCGCTTCGGGCGTGGTGGCGTGCGCCGGCGCCTGCTCGGCAGCCACGGCGGGGCAGACCACCACGTCACCGAGGATCGCCGGCTCGCCGCTGCGGCTCTCCCCCGGCAGGTCCAGCGGGAACGCCAGGACGTCAGTGGGGCCTTCGGCGCCCATGTGATGGGCATTGAGCCGCGCGATGGCGTCGGGATCCACGCACAGCACGGACACCTCCATGGCATCGGGCACGTGCTGGTCGCTGAGCACAAAGCCGGCCAGGCGCCGCAGCCGGTCGACGTCGACGGGATGACTCTGCTCGTCGGCGACAAAGACCGCCATCAGGGTTGCTGTTCGTCGAAGACCCGGTAGGCCTCGACGATCTCCTGGACGATCCGGTGGCGGACGACGTCACGGCCGGTCAGCTCACAGAACGCCACACCGTCGATGTCGGTGAGGATGTCACGCACGACCCGCAACCCGGAGTGCCGGCCGCTGGGCAGGTCGACCTGCGTGACGTCGCCGGTGACGACCGCCCTGGACCCGAAGCCCAGGCGCGTCAGGAACATCTTCATCTGCTCCGGCGTGGTGTTCTGCGCCTCGTCCAGAACGATGAAGCTGTCATTGAGTGTGCGGCCGCGCATGAAGGCCAGCGGCGCGACCTCGATGGTTCCCCGCTCCATCAGCAGCTGGATCTGCTCGGCGTCCATCATGTCGTACAGCGCGTCGAACAACGGCCGCAGATAGGGGTCGATCTTCTCGTACAAGGTGCCTGGCAGGAAGCCGAGCCGCTCGCCGGCCTCGACAGCAGGCCGCGTCAGGATGATCCGGTTGACCTCCTTGCGCCGCAGCGCCAGGACTGCCATGGCCATGCCGAGGTAGGTCTTGCCGGTCCCCGCCGGACCGATGCCGAACACCACGGTGTTCGCCCGGATCGCGTCCAGATAGCGCTTCTGCCCGACGGTCTTGGGTCGGATCGCCCGACCGCGGTGCGTCAGCGCCTCGTCGGACAGGACCTCCGCCGGCGACGGATGGTCGCCGCCGCGAACCATGGCGACGGTTGCGCCGACGTTCGCCTCGTCCAACCCGTGGCCGCGGTCCAGCAGCTTGACGAGCTCGTCGAACAGGTGCACCACCTCGGCGGTGTCGGCCTCTGGCCCCGTGACGGTGATCTCGTTGCCGCGGACCAGGATCTCGACGTCGAACGCCGACTCCACGAGCTTGAGCAGCTCGTCGCGGGTGCCCAGGACGCTGACCATCGCGTGATGGTCGGGGACGGTGGTCTTCACGCTGGTCGTGCTGGGCAAGGACTCGCTCTGTGCTCGGCGGCAGGACGGCGCGCGCAGGATCGGCGCCCGCCCATTGTGCGCCCTCGCCGCGCGCAACGCATCACCTGATCGATCCGGCCCACGGAGCCGGTGGTCACGGGAGCCTCCCCTGGGCACGCCAGCCGGCGATCGCGGTGGTCCCGACGTCGCGGCCCGCGGCGATCAGCCGGCGGGCCGTCGCCGGGTCGAAGCTGAGCGCGTCGCCGAGGTCCATGGCGTCCGGCTCCACCACCAGCAAGTCGACGAACCGCTTGGTCGTTGCCTGCGGCGCCACGCGGACCAGCTCGTTGACGGCGTGCGCGCGGGCGAGGTCGGCCTCCAACGAGAAGCGCTGTACGGCGTCGAGGTAACGGCCGATCGCGTCGGCCAGGCTCGCCGGCTCGGGGCGCTGCCGGTCGCGCCGAGCCGTCATCACCACAACAACGGCGTCCGGTTCGAAGGCCAGGGCGGGCGCGATCGGGGTGTTCGCCACGATCCCGCCGTCCCAGTGCAGCACGCCGTCCACGCGTGCGGGTCTGAACAGCAGCGGAATCGCCGCGCTGGCCAGCAGGTGATCCACGTCGATCACGACGGTGCGGTAGCGCTGGTCGCGGCGCTGGGGTGACGGCTCGGCGCTGACGAAGCGCACCAGCTCACCGCTGGTCACCTCGACGGCCGACACCGCGACCACCAGGTCGTCGCGGGTGGGCACCCGTTCGCCGCCAAGCGCCTCGATGAGCGTGCGCCGCAGCGGCGTGATGTCCCACAGCCAGGTCCAGCCGACCGAGCGCAAGAGACGTTCGGCGACGCTGCCGGGCCCTCGCAGCCCGGATGGCCGCAGCAGCCGCCAGACGTCGTGGCGCATCCGGTAGACCTGCGAGTCCGTGATCGAGCCCCACCACGTCGCCAGCCCGTCGGCGCCGAGCCCGGCGGCCATGCCAGCGGCGTTCAACGCGCCCGCCGACGTGCCGGAGACCACCGCCGGACGCAGGCCCGCCTCCTCCACCGCAGCGATGACGCCGGCCTCGAAGGCACCGCGGGACCCCCCGCCAGACAGGACCAGGCCGAGCTTCACCGATCGGCGACACCCTCGGCGCTCAAGTCCCGCAGCGCTGCGCGGATGCGCTCCGCGGCGGCCTCCAGTGCCGAAGGCTCGGGATCCGGGTCGGCGTTGGCGAAGTCCAGGTCGTGCACGCCGTCGATGGGCACGACGTGCAAGTGGGTGTGCGGCACCTCGAGGCCGGCCAGCATCAGGCCGACCTTGGCCGGCGAGTAGGCAGCTTGCAGCGCCTTGCCGACGGTCTGTGCCACCGAAGTCACATGCGCCCACTCGTCGGGGTCGACGTCGATCCAGTGGTCGACCTCACGTCGAGGCACGACCAGGGTGTGCCCGGGCCGCAGCGGCTGGATCGACAAGAAGCCGACGCAACGGTCGTCGCGCCACACGAAGGTGGCCGGCAGCTCGCCGTCGATGATGCGGCTGAAGACCGAGGGCACGTGGAACCGCTCCTACGGCGTGCCCGGCGGCGTGGTGCCGGGCGTCGTGCCGGGGCCCGTCGGGTCGCCAGGCACGTGTGACATCGCCCCGGGGCGTTCGTGCGGCGCCTTGCCGCAGTCGCACTTGCCAGCCGCACCGGAGGCCTTGAGCGCCATCCCGAGTGTCGGCAGGACCGTGGTCCCTGGAGGCGTCTCCAGCCGGACCTTGCCGCACTCCGGACAGACGACCTTGTTGCGTTGCTCTTCCATGTGGCGACTCTACCGAGTGCGCTACCGCTAGTTGTCGTTCCCAGGGACCGCGCCGGCTTCCACGCCCAACGCCCGCACCAGGAACGCCACCACGTCGGCGCGCTCGGCCACCAGCAGCGACGTCGGCTTGCCGACGCCGTGGCCCGCGCTCAGCTCGACACGCAGCAGCACGGGGGCCTCGCCGCCTTGGGCGGCCTGCATGGCCGCGGCGAACTTGAACGAGTGACCTGGCACGACGCGGTCGTCATGGTCGCCGGTGGTGATCAGGGTCGCGGGGTAGGTGGTGCCGGGCCGCAGGTTGTGCAGCGGCGAGTAGGCGTGCAACCAGGCGAACTGCTCGGCGTCATCGGCCGTGCCGTAGTCACTGGCCCAACCCCAGCCGATGGTGAACCGGTGGAATCGCAGCATGTCCAGGACGCCGACCTCGGGCACGGCTGCGCCCCACAGGTCGGGCCGCTGCGTCAGGCAAGCCCCAGCCAACAAGCCGCCGTTGGAGCGCCCGTGGATCGCCAGGCGGTCGGGACGCGTCCAGCTGCGACCGTTACCGGCGTCACCGCGCGACAGCCACTCCCCGACCGCGATCGCGTCGTCGAACACGTGCTGCTTGTTGGCCAGGCGCCCGTCGTCGTGCCAGCCCTGCCCGTACTCGCCACCGCCTCGCAGCGTCGCCACGGCCAGCACGCCGCCGAGCTCGGCCCACACCAGCCACTCCTTCTTGCAGATCGGCGTGATGGGGACGTTGAAGCCCCCGTAGCCGTACAGCCACACCGGGCGCGCGCCGTCGGGGGTGACGTCGGGGCGGTGCACCAGGAACACGGGGGTGCGCACGCCGTCGTGTTCGACGAAGAGTTGCTCGGTGACCAGCTCGGCAAGGTCGAGGCCGGCGTCGTGCAGCGGCGTCGTGGTCGCGGTGTCCAGGTCGTAGCGGAAGGTGCGCAGCGGCTCGGTGAAGGTCTGGAACGAAAAGCAGCAGCTGCGGTCGTCCTGGCGTCCGGTGATCTCGTCGACGGCGCCCACGGTTGGTAGGCCGATCTCGTCGAGGGGCCGGCCATCCCGGTCGAACCACTGCAGCCGGTGATGGGCGTGGTGCAGGTAGACGCCGAGCAGGCGCCCGCCGATGTAATGCATGCGCTCCAGGGCGTCATCGCCCTCGGCGATCACCTCGCGCCAGTGCGCCCGCTCAGGCCGCTCGATGTCAACGGCGATGACTTGGCTCCGCGGCGCGTCAAGGTCGGTGCGGAACAGCAGGACGCTGCCGTCGCTGCCGACGAAGTCGTAGGCGGCGTCGGCGGCGTCGAGCAGCTTG
>Ga0136627_1000805_pt1 | contig 12302 bp, 13 predicted proteins | sample AntDrymUQ4892206_2_FD_104652 | JGI IMG/M metagenome (GOLD analysis project Ga0136627, IMG submission 104652) | Polar desert sand microbial communities from Dry Valleys, Antarctica - metaG UQ489 (22.06) | ecosystem: Environmental > Terrestrial > Soil > Desert | place: Antarctica: Dry Valley... | reverse complement strand
CGTCCATCTCGGTGAGTCGCTTGTCATGGGTCAGGACGGCAGTGGCTCCGGGTTCGCGTTCATCATGTGCGCTGCCTCGATCACACTGCTGCTCACCGGACCAGGCCGGTTCAGCCTCGACCATCTCCTGAGCCGGCGGTTGACCGTACCCCAGCACCACGAAGCACGATCCGTCAGCACCGTGTCACGCTGACGACAGGCAGGGGTCTCCGGTTCGCTGCGGATGGACTGCCCCGAGCACGGTGTGGTGGCCGCGGTGCCCGGGGCTCGGCACGGCTCGCGGTTCACCGCCGCGTTCGAGGACACCTGCGCGTGGCTGGCGTGTCACCGCGACCGCGATCAAGGGCAGCCGGCGGGCGCTGCTGGCCGGCTGGCTGGCCTGGGCACGACGCTGCCGCATCCCCGAGTTCGTCGCCCTCGCCAAGACCATCACCCGGTTCCTACCGCTGATCCGCGGGCACCCTCGACCACCACCTGGGAAACGCCCTGTCCGAGGCCACCAACACCCACCTACGGCTACTCACCCGCCGCGCCTACGGCTACCACTCACCGGAAGCGCTGATCGCCATGGCCACCCTCACCCGCGGCGGACTCTGCCCACCCCTCCCCGGATAATCATGAAAACCGACCCACGGAAACAGCAGTCATCCTCGTGCCGCTGCTGCGCTCGGCACAGCGGTGACCGCAGCGTGAACAATGTCAGCCGAGGAGGGCCCGACGAAGGGCATTGATCTGGTCGACGATCATTTTCTGTGAGACCGCCGCCTCAGCGATCGTGAAGGAGGCATGGAACGTGCCCGGATAGTAACACAGATCCGTTCGCACTCCTGCCTGAATGAGTCGGTGGGCGTAGGTTATGTTCTCGTCCCGCAACGGATCGAACTCACAGACGCTGACGAAGGCGGGCGGTAAACCGGAGAGGTCGGCGGCCCGGCCCGGAGCGGCATGGTCCGGAACCCCGCTACTGCCCGGCTCGCCGAGCTTCCCCAGATAGTACGTCCAGCTCACGAGCGCGTTAGCGCGATCGAACTTCGGCGTATCGGTGAAGGACCGTGCCGAGGTGGTGTCCAGCCGGTCATCCAGTTCGGGGGACATCAGACACTGGAAGCACAGGTGCGGTCCACCACGGGTGCGAGCCAGCAACGTCACCGCGGCGGCGAGACCACCGCCCGAACTCTCCCCGCCCACCCCGATTCGAGCGGCGTTGACTCCCAGCACACCAGCGTGCCGTGCGGTCCACGCCAGCACGGCGTAGCAGTCCTCCAGGCCGGCCGGGAACGGATGCTCGGGGGCGAGCCGGTAGTCCACCGACACGACGGCCGCGCTGGCCTGGTCGGCGATCCGGGTGGCAGAGGAGTGGACGGTATCCAGATCGCCGAGCACGAACCCGCCCCCGTGCAGGTAGATCAGCGCGGGGATCGGCTCCGGGTGCCCGCTCGGCCGGTAGATGCGCACCGTGACCGGCAAACCGTCCGGCGGACCGGGAATCGTCCGATCCGTCACGTCCACCGGCGTGCGTGGCTCATAGGCCGGTTGGCGCGCCGTGATCTGGCGCAGCGTCGGGCGCGCACGGCCGAGATCAGCGTAGTCGACGCGGACGAGCTTCGACACCCACGGTGCCAGCTCGGTATCGAAGTCGTACCTCACGCCAAACCTTTCAGAGTCAGGTGATCGCGGATAGGCCTGCGCGGCGACAAGACGGCAGAGCTCAGGCACTGCTCAGGCGCGTTGCCAGGTCAACATCCGGCGCAGCGGGCGTTCACTGATGACCGCGGTTCCGTACAGGGTGAGCTGGTCTCCCTCCAGTACCACCTCACGGATCTGCTCCGTGCCCACCATATGCGGATGTGCACTCACCTCGACCTCATGGACTACTACCGGCCCAACGGCCAGTCGCCATGTTCCTGAATAGCCCATATAGCTCATCGCCGGTGCTGTCCGGATGGTGTCCGTGGCTGTGCCGGGCGAGTTCCGTGACTCGTCGTCGTGATCAGACCGCATCATGCTGACCGACATGTAGCCGTGCGGATCGTAGATCAGCAGACCTCGTGGCGCGGTCCCGAGAGGGCCTTCGGAGGCGTCACCGGCTTCAGGTAGATCGAGGCACGAGACGAGCCGCCACACTCCGATCAGATCGTCTGCCAACATTCTTCTCCCTAATCGCGCTGTGTCAGGTGATACCGAACTTAATAGCTACTTCCGATCCGCCGGGACGCTGGAGACCACATAGCGGGACATGCTCATCCCCGCGCCCTGGCCGAACAGCCGGTTGGACTCCAGGCTCTTGTCATGGAGGAAGGTCTGTTGGTCCGGTTCCCCGGTCGCGGGATCGAAGTAGAAGCCATTCGCACTGGACAGGCGCACCAGGGCGGATTGCCCGGGTAGTTCGCCGTCGAGCACAGAGATCATGCCCATGCCGCAGCTGAGCTGCCGTGGCTCCACCGGCGTCTCCTCGCCGCCGTGGTCGAGCACCAGGTGCTCGCGGGAGACAAGGCGATGACCCAGGCGACCAACCTGGTAGACCTCGTTGCCGTCGACCAACCAGCGCGTGACACCAGCGGAACGGTCATAGGAGATCTGGAGGTGATGCTGGTCGTGGGGGGAACGGTCCGCGACCGGGATCGCGTAAGAGAACGCGGCGTAATTACCCAGCTGTCCCCGCAGGTTCGGAAGCCGTTCGTAGAACGCGTAGATCTGCTCGTTGGTGATGAAGAAGTTGAATACCGTAGAGGTCTCCGGGTCGACAGCGTTCATGGTCACCGACGCGAGGCGAAGGTCCACGCCGGGGTTGGCTACGTGATCGTCGAACGGATGCCCATCGGCTCCGTAGGTGCGACCCGACATCCACGTCTCACATGACAGCTCCTGGCCTGGCGCGGCATCGAAACCTTGGTAGCCAGTCGAGGCGATGTGATTGGCGAACAGGAGCCACTTGACGTGGTCGAGCGTTCCTGGCAGCCCGTCTCCGTTGTCGTCCTCCGGCGCGACGGTGTGCACGAACGCGGGCTCTCCAGTGTCAGGGTTTCGGCCGCTGGAGACGACCCGAATACCCCGTCGCCAAGTCGTGACGACCCCGTCGTCCGCGACGTAGGGACCGACCGCGACATAGGACCACCGGGCCTCCGGTCCGGAGGTCGACAAACCGTCGCGGAAGTCGTCCCAAGCAATCCGGTACGACGACCCCATGGCCGCGCCGACCGGCGTTGCGCCCGCGGCTGGCTCGGTCGACTTCATTCCGACACCATCTCTCTGTTTCCCAGTAGTTCGTATTCTGCCGGATCGAACTCGCGTGTGCGCTGCCAGTACTCCAGCGCTGAGAACGGCCAGTTCTGTGCCGTGCGCCCTTTCTCGTTGATGAACCAGTTGCTAACCTTCGAGAAGACCCAGGCTCGCTGTGCATTGCCCTGGTCGATCCAGGCATTGTAGACGTCGTGAATGTCTTTGCGGACGTCCACGGCTTGGCGACCGGTTTCATGGAGGAACCGGATCGCGTCCATGATGTAGGTCATTGCGCACTCGGAGAAGTAGAAGATGCTGCCGCCCTGCCCGGAGAGGTTGGTGTTCGGCCCATAGAGGCAGAACAGATTCGGGAAGCCTGGGATGTTCATGCCGAGGTAGGCGCGCGCGTCCCCGTCCCACATCTCGTGCAGATCCACGCCGCCGCGGCCGGTCACCTGCATTGGCGTGAGGAACCGGGATGCCTGGAACCCGGTGCCGTAAATGAGGACATCGGCCTCATGCTCGGTGCCGTCAGTGGTGGTCAACCCACGGGGGGTTATCTCCTTGATCGGCTCGGTGACGAGCCGGACGTCCTCCCGCTTCAGGGTGGCCAGCCAGATGCCGTTGTCCCGAAACACCCGCTTGGCTCCGACCGGGTATTGTGGAGTAACGAGTGGTCGAAGTTCCGGCGCATCCACGACTTGCGCCTCCATCCACTGGGCCAGCGACGCCCGTAGCCGCTCGTTCAAGGCCGAGATTGCCCGCTCGGTGGGCGGGTACCGTGGGTCGACGATCCAGCCCTCGAGCACGCCGCCCCGTATTTGCAGCCCCGGAGCGAAGAGCCAGAGGCGGTGCCAGGCCTGGTAGTACGGCACGTGCTCAAAGAGCCATTGAGCGCTGTGCGGCACCGGATCGTGGTAGTGCGGTGTGGGCCGCAGCCAGGGTGGGGTCCGCTGGAAGACGAGGAGTTCGCTGGCCTGCCCGGCGATCTCCGGGATGAACTGGTAGGCGCTGGCGCCGGTGCCGATGACCGCGACCCGTTTTCCTGTCAAGTCCACCGCGTGGTCCCACTGGGCGGAGTGGAACACCGGCCCGGTGTAGCTCGCCCGTCCCGGGATATCCGGCAGGCTCGGGCGGTTGAGCTGGCCAATGGCACTGACGAGCACAGTGCTCTCGGCTCTCCCCTGCCCTTCCGGCGTACGCAGCGTCAGGCGCCACCGGCACCGCTGTTCGTCCCACTCGGCGCTGCGGACCTCCGTGTTACAGCGAATGTGCTCGTAGAGACCGAACTCCTTGGCGAAGTCCTGGAAGTACTGCAACAAGACATCCTGGGTACAGAAGTAATCCGGCCAATCGATCTTGGTAGCAAATGAGTAGTTGTAGAGATGGCTGGGCACGTCGACGCGACAGCCAGGGTAGCGGTTCTCGTACCAGGTGCCGCCGACGTCGCTGTTCTTCTCATAAATCACGAACGGCACGCCCGCCTGGGACAGTCGGTGTGCGGCCAGCAAGCCACTCATCCCGGCACCAATGATGGCCACCTGGACATCGGAGTCGGGTGCGATGTCGTCCTTGGTCCAGCGGGGGGCCTTCCGGTCCTCACCGGCGAGTACGATTTCCTCGGCCAGCAGCGGCAGCAGATCTTCGGCGTCGGCGCCCATCGCCCAGGTGGCGATCTGTCGTATAATTTCTGGGCTCGGCGACGGCGGAGGGGCCCCGCTGTCCCGGAACCAGATAAGGGCGCGAAGCGCGGCCTCGCGCGCCTCGGCCTGCTGATCTGGAGACAACCCTCCCTGTGGCTGGAGCAACCACCCGTTTGTGCGGCCGTTCTCATGCAGGATGGAGAAGTCACCGGTGAGATGCGCCACAGTCATCAGCAGCGCGGGGACTTCCGCGCTTTGCAGGTGAGCACGCAGGGTGTCGTCGTCGACGGTGATAGGCCGGATCGACGCATTGATCATCATAAGCAGCGCCTTCGGACGTGGGTTCGGCTGGGGGAGCAACCACGGTGTGCTCTGCGGTGCGGGTCTACATGGAACCGCAAGTTCATCGTATCGGACTCGAGCTCCAGTCGAGCCGAGCTGGTTTCGGCGCTCACCGGCAGGTGCACCCCAAGCCGCGACCGGTCTTCGACCAGCGCTTGAGTCCAGGGCGCCAACCTGTTGTCGGCATCGCGGGGATACGTGACGATGGCCGCCCTACAGGACGAGAGGTGACGTACTGCGATGTTCGGCTTAACGGGTTCGGTGTACGTTGGGAGTGTCCGATGACGCGACGTGTCGTGGTTACCGGTATCAGTGTGCGCACTCCTGGTGGAAATGGCATCGAAGAGTTCTGGGATCTGCTGACCTCCGGTCGGACTGCGACGCGGCGGATCTCCTTCTTTGATCCCTCCCCATACCGCTCGCAGGTTGCTGCGGAGGCCGACTTCGACCCGGTGCTGGAGGGATTGACTCCGCGGGAGATCCGCCGTATGGACCGGGCCTCGCAGTTCGCCGCTGTGTGCGCACGCGAGGCGGTCACCGACAGCGGGCTCGATGCGGCCGCGCTGAACCCACACCGGGTGGGTGTCAGCCTTGGCAGCGCAGTCGCCGCCGCGACCAGCCTCGAGCAGGAGTACCTGGTGCTCTCCGACGGCGGCAGGAAGTGGCTGGTCGACGAAAACTACCTGTCCCCGCACATGTTCGACTACCTCGTGCCGAGCGTGATGCCGGCCGAGGTCGCCTGGATCGTGGGCGCCGAGGGGCCGGTCACCATGGTGTCCAACGGCTGCACATCAGGCCTGGACGCAGTCGGCCACGCCGCGGCGCTGATCCGCGAGGGCAGCGCTGACATCATGCTGGCCGGGGCATCGGACACGCCGATCACCCCCATCGTGGTGGCCTGCTTCGACGCGATCAAGGCAACCACCCCGCGGAACGAGGACCCGGAGCATGCCTCCCGGCCGTTCGACAGCTCCCGCAACGGTTTCGTGCTCGCCGAGGGTGCCGCAATGTTCGTGCTCGAGGAGTTCGAGCACGCTCAGCGCCGGGATGCGCACATCTACGCGGAGGTCTCCGGTTACGCGACACGGTGCAACGCCTACCACATGACCGGACTAAAAGCTGACGGCCGCGAGATGGCCGAGGCGATCCGGGTGGCGATCGACGAGTCCAGGATCGACCCGACCGCGGTGGACTACATCAACGCGCACGGTTCGGGAACCAAGCAGAACGACCGGCACGAGACCGCGGCGTTCAAGCGCAGTCTTGGCGAGCACGCTTACAAGACGCCGGTGAGCTCGATCAAGTCGATGATCGGGCATTCCCTCGGCGCTATCGGATCGATCGAGATCGCCGCCTCCGCGCTGGCGATCGAGCACTGCGCGGTGCCACCGACGGCGAACCTGCACCGGGCCGATCCCGAGTGCGACCTCGACTATGTGCCGCTCATCGCGCGCGAGCATCAGGTGGACACGGTGCTGACTGTCGGCAGCGGGTTCGGCGGTTTCCAGAGCGCGATGGTGCTGCGCCGCCCGACAGGGGTGCCGGCATGACGAACTGCGTGGTCGTAACCGGTATGGGCGTGGTTGCCCCTAATGGGCTCGGCGCCGAGCGATACTGGGAAGCTACCCTCAAAGGCCGCAGCGGCATCAGCAGGCTCACCCGGTTCGACGTCTCCGAGTACCAGGCACAGCTCGCCGGCCAGATCCTCGACTTCGACGCTGCCGAGCACCTGCCCAGCAGGCTGCTGCCGCAAACCGACGTGTCCACCAGGCTGGCGCTGGCTGCCGCCCAGTGGGCGTTGGACGATGCGAAGATCGACGCCGCGGCCCTGACCGACTATGACATGGGGGTCGTCACCTCCAACGCCTCCGGCGGGTTTGAGTTCACCCACCGCGAGTTCAAGAAGCTCTGGTCGCAGGGCCCGCGATCGGTCAGTGTGTACGAGTCCTTCGCCTGGTTCTATGCGGTGAACACCGGGCAGATCTCGATCCGGCACGGAATGCGCGGACCCAGCAGCGCCTTGGTCGCCGAGCAGGCCGGCGGGCTGGATGCGGTGGGGCACGCCCGGCGCACCGCGCGGCGCGGCACGCCGCTCGTGGTAACCGGCGGCGTCGACTCAGCCTTCGACCCCTGGGGCTGGGTGTCCCATCTCTCCAGGGGCCAGGTCAGCCCGATAACGGATCCACGGCGCGCGTACCTGCCCTTCGACGCGGGCGCGTGCGGTCACGTGCCCGGTGAAGGCGGCGCCATCCTGGTGCTCGAAGACGCCGAAGCGGCGCAGCGGCGCGGCGCTCCCCGGGTGTACGGCGAGATTGCCGGTTACGCGTGCACCTTCGACCCGCCGCCAGGATCGTCGCGCCCGCTGGGGCTCCGGCGCGCGGCGGAAGTGGCGCTTGCCGACGCCGGAATCACCCCGGAGGACATCGACGTAGTCTTCGCCGACTCCGCCGGTCTTCCCGACCTGGACCGTACCGAGGCCGCGGCGATCAGTGAGCTCTTCGCCTCGCACGCTGTTCCTGTCACCGCGCCAAAGGCGCTCACCGGCCGGCTGCTTTCCGGGGGTGGCCCCCTCGACCTGGTCGCCGCGTTGCTGTCCATCCGGGATGGGGTGATCCCGGCGACCGCGGGGACCACCGAGGTACCGGAGGACTACCTGATCGATCTGGTCCGGGGAGAGCCGAGACCCACCCGGGTCCGCGCCGCCCTCGTGCTCGCCCGCGGCCGGTGGGGTTTCAACTCCGCCGTAGTCGTCCGGGCGGTGCCGGCTGGTGCCGGCTGATACCGAACACACCCATGCAAGGAGCTGATTATGAGCAAGGTGACCATCGACGACGTGCGCCGGATCCTCATCGCCTGCGCCGGTGACATCGAAGTCTCTGAGCTGCGTGGCGATATCGCGGCCCTGGAGTTCGACGACCTGGGCTACGACTCGCTGGCGCTGCTGGAGACCGCCGCACGGATCGAGCAGGAGTTCGGCGTGCGCATCCCGGAGGAGCAGATCACCGAGCTCAAGACGCCTCTGGAGTTGCGCGACCTGGTCAACACGACTCTGGTGGACGCGGCATGACACGCTCACGTACCCACACCATGGAGCACGTCCGGGTCGTGAACGCGCCCCCGGAGGTGCTCTACGAGTTGGTCGCCGACGTGACCCGGTGGCCGGTGATCTTCGGGCCGAGCCTGCACGTGCGACACCTCCACCGCGGCCCGACCGACGAGCGCTTCCAGCTGTGGGCGCTGGTGGGCGGCCAGGTGAAGAACTGGACCTCGCGGCGCACGCTGGACGCGTCGGGGCTGCGCATCACCTTCGAGCAGGAGCGCAGCCACGCGCCGATCGTGTCAATGGGCGGGAGCTGGTGTTTCCACGCGGTGCGCGGTGGCCGGACCCAGGTGGTGCTGGGACACCACTTCTCCGCCAACGGGCAGCGAGTGATCGACTGGATTGCGGACGCGGTCGACCGCAACAGCGAGGACGAACTGGCCGCGCTGGGCAGGATCGCCGAGTTGGCTTCGCCGGTATACGAGGTCATCGACACCTTCGAGGACACGATCCGGCTCTCCGGCAGCGCGACCGACGCCTACACCTTCATCAACCGCTCGGACGAGTGGCCCGACCGGTTGTCCCACGTGCGCCGGGTCGCGCTGCGCGAGGAGCAGCCGGGGGTGCAGCACATGGAGATGGATACCGTGACGGCGGACGGCAGCGCGCACACCACGAAGTCGGTGCGGATCTGCTTTCCCCACGAGCAGATCGTGTACAAGCAGCTCGTGGCACCTGCCATGCTCCTCGGCCACAGTGGCGCCTGGCACTTCGCCGACGTGCCCGGGGAGCCGGACAGCGCGGTGGCGACCGCCCGGCATACCGTGGCCATCAACCCGGCCGCAGCGCGCCAGGTGCTCGGGGCCGACAGCACCCTCGCCGATGCCCGGCGCTACCTTCGCGAGGCGCTCGGCGGCAACGGACGCGCGACGCTGGCTCATGCCGGACGCTACGCGGAGTCCCGGTTGGCCGTCCCGGCGCAGGGGGGGAGGGCTCAGTGACCGCCTTCGCTGCGCAGCACCGCCTCCGGACTGCGGAGCCGCCACGCATGGTCGAGGTGGCCGATGGCGTCTACGCCTACGTTCAGCTGCCCGGGGGCTGGTGTGTGAGCAACTCCGGTGTGGTCGCGGGCCCCGACGGCGCGCTCGTCATCGACACGCTCGCCACCGAGAGTCGGGCGACGCGGCTTGTCGAGGCGGTCGATGCACTGCGGCCAGGACCGGCCCGCACCCTGGTGAACACGCACCACCACGGCGATCACCACTTCGGCAATCACGTCTTCGGGCCTGCGGCGGTCGTCATCGCCCATGAGCTCGCTCGCACCGAGATGGCCGAGGCCGGGCTCGCGTTGACCACGCTGTGGCCAGAGCTGGAGTGGGGTGAGGTCCGGGTGACGCTGCCTTCGGTGACCTTCACCGATCGGCTCACCATCTACAACGGACAACGTCGGGCCGAGTTGATCCACGTAGGCCCCGCGCACACCACGAACGACGTGGTGGTCTGGCTGCCCGATGACGAGGTGCTGTTCGCCGGGGACGTGGTGCTGTCCGGGGCCACGCCGTTCGTCCTGATGGGCTCTGTGCGTGGGTCCCTGGACGCGGTGGCGACGCTGTCTCGGCTCGGCGCCCGCACGGTCGTCTGCGGGCACGGCCCGGTGGCCGGCCCGGAGGTGTTCGAGCAGACCCTCGCGTACCTACGGTGGATCGAGCGGCTGGCGGCCGAGGGGGCGACACACGGCCTGAGCCCACTCGAGCTGGCCAGGGAAGCCGACCTCGGCGAGTTCGGCGAACTACTGGACCCGGAACGGATCGTCGGCAACCTGCACCGCGCCTATGCCGAGCTGGACAGCGGTGAGCTAGGCCGGCCGCTCGACGTGGTGGCCATCTTCTGCGAGATGGTCGCATACAACGATGGGCGGTTGCCGACATGCCTGGCGTGACCGCCCTGTCTGGCTGCGCATGGCGCACACAGCCGCCGCCTGGAGGACATCATGGTGATCTCATCGCAGCTTGAGGCCAGCAATACGAGTCAGCACAGTGTTGGCTCCACGGTGTTTCGCGAAGCGATGGCCCGCTTCCCGAGCGGTGTCACCATCGTGACAACGCACGACGAGAGCGGCAGGCCGCACGGCTTCACCGCCAGCTCGTTCTGCTCCGTCTCTGCCGAACCCCCGCTGGTGCTCGTCTGCCTGGCCAAGTCGGCGAGCTCCTATCCGTTGTTCGCCCACAACGGCCACTTTGCGATTAGTATTCTGCAGGCCGACCATGTGGACCTCGCTCGGCGGTTCGCCAGCAAGAATGCTGACAAGTTCGCGTGCGGTGGATTCGTCCGCACCCCGCGCGGCGCCACAGTGCTGGAGGATGCGCTGGCCGTGGTCGAATGCTCGGTTGACCGCAGGTACGAGGCTGGCGATCACATGATCATGGTTGGCAAGGTGGAGCAGGTAGTGCTGGCCGACCTGCGCAGGCCAGCCGTCTACTTCGATCGCGCGTTCAGCACGATCTGCTCGCCGTCATGCGAACACCCATACTGAGCGGCAGGCAGGTTACCGCCTACCACGACCTCCGCTGGGTCAGCTGACGAGGATCTGTTGCTGGAGCTGTTTCGCGTCGACCGACGGCTCCAGTCCGAGTTCGTCCCCCAGCAGGCAGCGAAGCTTGTGGTACGCATCCAGCGCCTCGCCCCGGCGCCCCGAACGGTGCAGCGCCTGCATGAGCCGGATGTGCATCCACTCGTGCAGCTGATGTGTTTGGGTGAGCCAGCGGAGCTCGCCGATAATCTCCTGGTGCCGTCCTGTATCCAGGTCGATCTTTATCCGTAGTGACAGGGCCTCGATACGCTGCTCTTCCAAGTAGGTCGCATGGCCCTGCAGCCGGGGTCCCATAGCGACGTCCGCGAGCATCGACCCGCGCCACAACGACAATGCTTCCCGCAGGAGACCCGACGCCCGGGATGCGTCGCCTCGGTGCAGCGCACTTCTGCCATCAGCCATGAGATGCTGGAATCGGAAGACGTCCACGTTGTCCTGAGGTACCGCGAGGACATATCCGGCGGGACGTGTGTCCAGAATGTTGTCGCCCTGCGGGGATTCCTTGCTCCGGCTCAAGATTTTACGCAGATGGTAGATGTAGGTTTGCACGGTGGTCTTTGCGCTCTTGGGTGGCCCCTCCGGCCAGAGTTCGTCGATGAGTTGTTCTGCACTAACCATGACTCCGCCGTTGATGGCCAGCACGGCGAGGACTTGCCGGGGTTTGGCCGCAGTCGGAGTGAGCGTCCGGCCACCCCCCTTGACCTCCAGCGTGCCCATGAGATTGAACTGCATCATCCTTCCCTTCTGCCGCACGTCTGGTGCACCTCGACGAGGTTGGTCAGGTCGGGGTCGTCGCCCGAACGGGACAGCTGGCTTGCCGTGGTGGTGATCATGCGGACCTCCGGTAACAGTGTTAAGTGACTAATACGATGTACGTCCAACTCAACGACGTCAAGCGAGTTTGAGTCCTGGGGCTGCGACCGCCTCGTCGCGGCGCTGCCAGGGACGCGTGGGCACGTCGGTCTCCTAACGTGGAGGGAAGCCGCCTCGACGCTGACGCGGCTTCCCTCCACGTTAGGGAGGGCCCTCCACTGCCGGACGGCCGCGCAATGAACTGTCGGTGACCGTTAGGCCCTGCGAGATCACCGGATGGGTACCACACCGCTCCCCCTGCACGGGCCACCGCGACACGCGACGGTCGGCACGCCCAACGGGGCCGGCGATGTCGGCGGCGTCGACCCGGAGGTGACACAACAGCAGGGGCCGGTCCCGTGGCGGGACCGGCCCCTGAGGTGGAGCTGAGCTGGAGCTGTCAGGCTGGACTCAGAAGTCCATACCGCCACCCATGTCGGTGGCAGGCGCGGCTGCACCGTGCTTCTCCGGCTTGTCCGCGATCACGGCCTCGGTGGTGAGGAACAGCGCCGCGATCGACGCCGCATTCTGCAGCGCGGACCGGGTGACCTTGGCCGGGTCGATGATGCCGGCCTTGATCAGGTCCTCGTACTCGCCGGTGGCCGCGTTGAGCCCG
>Ga0136627_1000804_pt1 | contig 12305 bp, 10 predicted proteins | sample AntDrymUQ4892206_2_FD_104652 | JGI IMG/M metagenome (GOLD analysis project Ga0136627, IMG submission 104652) | Polar desert sand microbial communities from Dry Valleys, Antarctica - metaG UQ489 (22.06) | ecosystem: Environmental > Terrestrial > Soil > Desert | place: Antarctica: Dry Valley... | reverse complement strand
GGTGCCGACGACGTCGAGCGGCAAGCCCCTTCGCGTGGCCGCTTCGACCGCTAGGTTGACGCGCTTATAAGAGAGCAGGCGCGAGACGACAAGCAGGCGGTCGCCTCGAGGGCGAGGCTCGAAGCGAGCGGTGTCCACCGGCGGGTAGACCACATCTGCATCGCGCCCGTACACGGTTCGGATCCGGTTACGTACATTCTCCGCGATGGCGATGTAGGCATCCGGGCGGCGGGCCGCCGCTTGGTCCCACGCGCGAAGACTTCGGGTCATCGGGGCGAGCGCTCTTCGGGTGGCGCCATGCGCGACGTACGGCGACGAGGACCAGAGCCAGCGCGCGGGGGCGTAGCAGTAGACGACGTGCAGCGTCTCGGGATGGGTGCGCACCCCGTGGGCCCAGCCCGAGGACGAGGAGACGACCAGTGCCTGGTCCAAGCGTCCGAACGCCCTGAAAGCCGCGGGATAGAGGGGCAGCAGTACACGGAATCGCTTGTCGACGGGTAACCGGTTCAGCGGCGACGTGCGTACATCGACCTGCTTGAACTCCGGAAAGGTGGAATCCGGCCGGTAGAGCGACGTGTAGACGGGCGCCTCGGGCCAGATGCGCGCCATCTCGAGCACGCAGCGCTCCGCTCCGCCGGGCTGGTTGAGGTAGTCGTGGACGATCGCCACGCCCCCGCCGACGGGGCCGATGACTTAGGGCTCCTCGGGCTGTGCCGGGGCGAGAGCAGCGTTGCCGAAGACGGCCTTGCGGGGGGCGAGCGCGCGCGCAGCCCGGTAGGCGGCCACAGCGGCCGCGGGCCGTCCGAGCTCGGCCTCGACGCGCGCGAGCAGCAGCGGGTGACGGTAGTTCGTGGGTTCGCGCTCGCGCGCCCGCAGCAGGTCTGCCCGAGCCGCCGGCAGCTTCCCCGCCAGCTCAAGGATGAGCGCCCGTTGCACGAACGGCGTGGCTGCCCAGGGCGAGGAGGCGACCGCGTCCTCGACGTCGCCGAGCGCCAATCTCAGATCTCCGGTGCGTACTGCCGCCTGGCTGGAACGCACCTTCGAGGTGGATACAAGGCCGGGGAGCTGGGTCAGGCCGATAACAAGCGCGAGCAGCGCGAGCGCCAGGCGCACCGGCAGCCGCGTGCGCGGCCTGGCTGCGCTCGCCGTGGCTGCCATCGCCAGTGCCGCCGCCGCCAAGCCCAGGGCCGCGACCGCCGTGGCCTCCCAGACCCAATCGAAGCCTGCGAAGACGACGAACACCGACCACGCCGCCAGCAGCGAGGCCACAACCCCGGCCTCCGGGCGCCCGCGGAGCACGAACAGGGCACGGCCCCCCGCCGCCAGGGTGCCGGCCACGAACAGCAGCGCCGACAGCAATCCCAGCCAGCCGGTCTCGGCCAGCAGCTCCAGGTAGAGCGAGTGCGTGTCGCGGACGTAGCCGGTGTAGTGGCGGCTGCGATCCCATGAGAACTCGAACGTTCCCGGGCCAGTTCCATGGATCTTCTCATCGGAGTAGGAGTCGAGCGCCGCCTGCCAGTGCTGGTAGCGCGCGCTGCTCAGGGATCGCAGCCGCTGTGCCGGGTCGTCGGCCGAAACCGCCGGTGGCGCGGACCGCAGGGAGTCGAGCCCGCGATTCACGAGCGGGGGGCCGGCCACGATCCCCGCGATCAGGAGCAGGACGGCGGTGGCCGCAGCGGCCGGAAGGGCGGCCCTTTGAGGCAGACGGAGATAGCGCTCGAGCCTCAACGCCCCCGTGATGGCCGCGACCGCGGCGCAGAAGGCGGCGCCTAGGAGGGCGAACGCCAAGATGTGCCCCGCGCCGGCTGTGCCTGTGTTCAGCGCGATCTCCGGCTCGGAGCGGATCGCCCCTATGACGAGCGCAGAGCCGGCCGCCGCGACCGCGGCGTGCACGAGCACCACACCCCGGGCGGGAGCGAGGAGAAGCAGCGCGAGAAGACCCGCGGCGACGGCGATAACGCCACCGCGTGAGTAGCAGAGGTAGGTGGCACCGATGATGGCCGGTACCGGAGCCAGCGCGAGCGCCCGCGCGGCCAGCGAGCGGGCGTGCGCGCTCCAGCCCACGGCAAGTGCCGCGGCCATAGCGCTCCAGGCGGCGATCGCGTTCCAGTATCCGAGCGGGTAGTTGAGGCGGTTCCCGGGGAAGACGCGGTTGACGGCGTCCACTGGAAAGAAGCCGGGAGCCAGTCGACTGGCGAGTGCGGCGAGCGATACGAGCACCGCCCCCGCCGTGAGTCCCGCGGCCGCCGGCCGCCACGTGACCGGGTCGATCAAGGCCAGCACCAGCACCACCACGCCGGCGTGGTGGAGCACCCGGGCAAGCTCGTTGACGGTGCGCTCGTCGCTCTGCGTCCATGACAGCGCGAAGACCGTCACCAGCGCCAGGGCGGCCAGACCGGCGAGCGGAAGGGCGCTCAGGCGCCCGAGTCTCGCGCGCGGGAGCAGGCCCGTGGCGAAGCCCAGCAGCAGCACCCACCAGATGGCGATCGCGAACTCCTGGCGCAGAACGAGGTCGTAGGTGCCTCGTGGGAGGGCGTACGCAAGCGGCAGCGCCGTCCCGGCGACAAAGGCTATTGCCTGCGGCAGGCGCCGGCGGACGGATCCGCCTGCGCCTGTGGGCTCAGGGGTACCCGGCGGCGCTTCGGCCGGGGGGTGTCCGAGCGTGGCGATGGCCGGAAGCTACCCGACGGCTCGGGGTGCGCCTGCATTACGGCTGTTCCACTGTGGGAGAGCTCGAGACGCCGGTCAGCGGCAGCGCTTGACGCGTCGCCTCACGACCTTGCGCTCGTACTCGATCGCTGGCTGTCCCGCCCGGACCACAAGCCTTGGTACCCGCTCCATGCGACGGACGGACACGTAGCGGCAGTTGTCGTCGGCCTCCACCCCGGAATCTCCCTCGGGGGACAATGGCCCCGCGCCTGCCAGACCGAGGAGGAGCGCGAAGGAAGCAAGACCGGCAGCGGCTGCGCCACCCACGAGCCAGGGTGTTCGCCAGCGAGATCTGGAGGGCCCAGGCGACGACGTTCGCGCAGAACTCCCGCCGGGAGCGGACATCGCCAGGAGCCTGCGCTCGAGGTCAGCCTGCCAAGCCGGCTCGGGCTCGGGGCGGCTGGCCCGAAGGATCCGGGCGACGCGAACGTCGCGCTCCTCGTCTGGCTGACTGGGGCCGCCTGTTGCCATCGGTCCTATATACGCGCCACGCCGCCGCTTCTCGACAATCAAGGCTCTTGCGAAAACGGCGAGCGAAGGCGGCGGGGACGCGCCAGGGGCTGCAAGGGTGGCTGGGCTGGTAGCGCTGCGCCGCCGAGAATCGCCGCGGGAGTATCCACGGTCAGCCACTTCGCCAGCGCCCCCGACACTCGGCCCTCGGCGGCCCGAACCCACGTGAGCAGATCGGGCGGCCTGCGCAGCACATCATGGGCGTCGGAGGTCACGTTGTGCACGAGGCCCCGGGCGAGCAGGTCGAGTGCGAGCGCCTTGACGGGAGCGCCGAACTTGCCTTCGAGCGCTCCAGCTGTCACCGAGAAAAGCGCGCCGGAGTCGACCATGTCAGCCACCCGGTCGGGCTCCCGGCGCAGAGCGGGGCACCGCTCTGGGTGGGCCAGCAGCACGCCGTGCCCATCGTCGATGAGGCGCGGTACGAGGGCTTCAAGGTTTCCCAGGACCGGCTCGAGAGGAGCCTCGATCAGCAGGTAGGGGCCATCGCCGAGGCGGAGACGGCAGAGCTCGTCGTCATCGAGGTCGAGAAGCCTCGAAACTGCGATCTCGCCGCCGAGTGCCAGCTCGAGGCCGATCTCTCGTTCTTCGAGCACCTCGGCCAGGTGCTCGGCGGCGCCCTCGATCTTTGAGACCGAGAGCCCGTACCGGTGGTCGACGTGAGGAGTTGCCACCACCTGCGTTATCCCGGCTTGCACGGCCACTGTCGCGAGATCGAGGGCGCCTTCGAGTGTCGGTGGCCCATCGTCGAGGCCGGGGAGGATGTGACAGTGGAGGTCAATCAAGGCGCAAAGTCCGCAAGTCTGCCCGCGCGCGCCACGTTAGCCGTCTGGAAGCCGACGACGCGCCTACCCAGTCCTGTCCCGCGAGCGCGTCGGTGGCGCCCGTGACCGGGTGCTTTGCAATTGTTAACGGCGTGCGGTCACCAACGTCCGGAACACTGTTGCGCCTGGCGGGCGTCGCCGCGCTTGGGGCAACCGCCTACCTCGCCGGCACGTGGCTGAGCGACCCGGATCCCATTACCGGCTACGTGCTGCTGGCGATCCTCGTCGCCGGTACTACGCTGGGCGTCTACCTCTTGCGCGGGCAGAACATGGGTCTCTTCGGTCCTCGTCCGCCTCGTCCCCCCCGCTCCAAGCGCAGGTTCGCCGCCGCGGCTGCGTCTCTGCCCGGCCTCCCGAGGAAGGCATCGAAGCAGCCTGCGCCGGCTCGGCCGGCTCAAGCCCCCGCTGGGGGAGGACATGCTCCGCGGCCGGTGTCCGAGATCGAGCCTGAGACGACGCGACGGCCGGAACGGACCCCCGAGCCCGAACCGACTCCGGAGCCGGTCGCCGCACCCGACCCAATCGCCGCACCCGACCCGGAGCCCGAACCGGTCGCCGCAGCCCACCCGGAGCCCGAACCGGTCGCCGCAGCCCACCCGGAGCCCGAACCGGTCGCCGCAGCCGACCCGGAGCCGGAGTCCGAGGCCGCACCACCACAACCTCAGCCACACGCCACCTCGAACGGACGCCCGCCGCCTCCTTCGCAACCGCAGCAACCCGTTGCTGCCACGCCCTCGCCCTTGCCCCCACCGGCCGTCCGGGCCCGAGAAAGCCTCCGGCAGGTTCAGAAGCGCCTGCGAAAGCTCCGGGACGCACGCAGCGGGCGCCCGCCGGGCTCATCCCGGTAGGCGTACGGCTTCGAGCCGCCGACCTGCCGGAGAACGGCGCGAGCAGCGCGACCCCGACGTGCACCCGCGGTGATGGTGCGTGTCCTATTATCCGCGCCTGCCCAAGGCGCTGATCACGGGTATCACGGGTCAGGATGGCTCGTTCCTCGCCGGACAGCTGATGGAGCGCGGCTATGAGGTCCACGGCCTGGTGCGCCGCTCCTCGTCGTTCAACACCAACCCGCGCCGTGGCGAGCGAGGCCCCTGAGGTCTTCGCGGGCAGCCAAGGGGCGTTATCGTGAGAAGCGTGCAACGCGACTTGGTAAAGGTGCGCGCTGGCAAGTCGGGCGAGGTGTCGCTGCCCAACGAGCTGCACAAGGAGCTCGGAATCAAGCAGGGCGACGCCAGTTTCTACATCGTCGTGCGCGACGACGGGGTCATCGAGCTGGGTCCCGAAGCCGACGAGGTAAACACCTCAACCCGCAGCAAGGAGTGGCACGAGCGCCAGCGCCAAGCACAACGCGAACTGGCCGCCGGGCGAGGCACCGTACACGAAGACGGCGAAGCCCTGATCGCGCACCTCAAGAGCGTCGCCGGCGGGTAAAGTACGCCCGAAAACAGCACGGTTATACTTGACCGTATGACTCCCATGAGGGTCGGTGCCAAGGGTCAGGTCGTGATCCCCAAGCACGTCCGGGAGCGGCTCGACCTGCGACCCGGCGATGAGGTCGTCGTGGATGCGGTCGACGGCGATGCTCGCGTGAGGCGGGTCACTGACGCCGACGAGCTGCTCGGCATGTTCGCGGGCGGCCCGGGCATGACGGCGCAGCTGGAGGCCGAGCACCGGCGCGAGACCGAGCACGACGAGCGCAGGCAGGCCGCGCTCGACTCCGGTCGAATGTGGTAGCCGTCCTCGACGCCTGGGCGCTGCTGGCCCTGCTTCAGGCCGAGCCGGCCGGTCCCCGCGTGCGCGACGCGGTCGCAGGCGGTGGTGCGGTGGTCTCCTGGATCAACCTCGGCGAGCTCCACTACATCGTCGCCCGAGCGCGTGGCGCCGCCGAGGCCGATCGCGGACTGCGGCGAATCGTGTCTTGCGTGCGCGCGGAGGCGCCGGATTCCGAGCTTGTCCTGGCGGCGGCCCGGATCAAGGCCGGCGGCGGCATCTCCTACGCGGACTGCTTCGCGATCGCGACCGCCCGGCGGTACGAGGCGCCGCTGCTCACCGGCGACCCCGAGATCGTTCGCCGCGCCCGCGAGGTCGAGGTGGTCGACCTTCGCACCGCGGGCTGAGCGCAACGCACCGCCGGGCAGCTTGGATATCAGTGGCTGCGTGCGGGTACACGGCGCGGGTCGCCGGCTTCACGGTCGACCCGGTCGAGGAGGTCGAACAGCCCGACGCTCTCCCAGACGCGGTTTCGCCTGCCGGCCGTGGTCTCGGCCAGCACACCTGCCTGCTCGAGGCGGTTGAGCGCCCGGCGGCACGCCTCGTCACTGAGTCCCGCGATCGCCTGCGCCGTGCTCGACGCGAGCACCGGACGTGTGGGGAGCGCTTCTACCAGCGCACGCGCGGCCGAGCGCGCGCGCGGTCGGCCGGCCGCCTGCAGCCACCGGCTCTGCAGATCGCCCACCCGACGCGCGAGCAGCTCGGCGGTCTCGGCGGCGCGGATCGCCGCTCGCGAGAAAAAATCGCACCAGTCGCGCTCGTCGCCGTAGCGGTAGGAGGTGAGGCCGCGAACGTACCCGTCGGCGTCACCCGCCAGGACGAGGCTGACCGGAGGCAGCAGGCGGTCGCAGACGCCACGGCGGACCAGGATCATGCCGATCAGCGCGCGCCCGGCGCGGCTGGGACTTGGCTGCCATGGCGAACGGGAGGTTACGCTGTAATCTGGCGCCGCTCGCGTAGGTCTCTCCCCGGAAAGCGGCGGCTCGTTGCGCCTACAGGGCGTCGAGCAGCTTTACGAGATTGCGTTTGCGCTGGTGGCGGGCGCGCAGGTCCGCGACGTAGATCGGAAACTCCTCAGCGCGACCCAACGAGGAGAGCAGCGCCTCGATCTCGTGCACATGCCCGACCGCCCTGCGGTAGGCGTCGTTGTTCTTTCGCTCGATCGTCGGGTCGACGAGGGCGCGGTAGACCTCGAGCGCGTCCTCGGGGTGGTGCTCGCGGCGGCGCTCTGCCAGCTCGAGCCACAGGTCGGGTGCGCAGCCCCCTTCGCCCGCCTCGTGCCAGGCGGCGTCGAGATCGTCCTCCCAGAGGAAGACTCGCACCAGCTCGGACCGGTCGCGTGCTCGCCCCGCCGCGTTGAGCGGCGCCTGCCGGGCGTCTTCGCGTGACAGCCGCTCACGCATGAGCTCGAGGGCGAGCGAGCGACGCTGCGCCCAGTCGCCGGCCGGCTCGGAGCGCTCGTTCAGCTTCCGGTAGGCGTCGAGGCAGGGGCGCCGCGCATAGGCCTCCCACATCAGGCGCGTCGCTTCGGCGTGGTCACCACGGCGGGCGTGCTCGTCGGCGAGGAAGTCGACCAGCCGTCCGTCCGGGGACTCGGCGAACGCCGCGGCGCCGCGCTTGGCCCAGTGGAGTGCGTCGTCATCGCGCTCGGCCGCGCGACAGGCCTCGGCGATGCGCAGGAACTGGTAGCCGCTGGTCAGGTCCCGGGCCATCACATCAACCAGCTCATCGATGTCGCCCGCGAGCGACTCCATGATCCGGGTGATCGCGGAGCGGTGCCCGTCGTAGCCGCGCTCCTCGCCGGGCGCGCGCGCCGGCACGTCGACCCACACCGCGTCGGCGAACTGGCGGTAACGCGCCCGGCCTTGCTTGCCCAGCACACGCCCGTACGTCTCGACCGCGCCGGAGAAGGTGTCCCAGTCGCCGTGAAGCTCCCACCCGAACAGCCGCTCCGCCAGCGCGCGCCGATCGGGCTTGGCGCGCCGACACGCCTTCAGGTGCAGCTCCTGCAGGCGCTCGAGGATCCCGCCCATGTGACCCGATGAGTCATCGACCTCCTGCATCGCCGCCTCCACCGCCGACAGCGCGTACTCGGCGAGCTCGACCACATCGTCGGCGACGCCTTCGCCCAGCAGACGCTCGAGCCCGTCGATCGCGTCGTCGATCCCGGAGGCGTAGTCCCACATCTCGGAGTAGGACACGAAGCCCCGCGTCGCCACCGCGCCGTCGATGCTCGCGCGGAAGGTTGCAAGCCGCGTCGCGCGCGCGCCTTCGGTAGCTGCCGCCATCAGCAGCCGATCGCGCAACCGAGCGTCGCCGTCTGCCGCATCGAGGAGCAGGCCCACGAGCGCATCCACGGTCTGCGCCGCGAGATAGGCGCGCAGCTCCTTGCGCCCGATCCGCTTCCCCTGCTTCGGCTCGCCCGGCTGCGCGCGCCAAGCCAGGCCCGCGGCCACGCAGTGCTTGCAGAACGCGCCCTCGCTGCCGACCGGGCAGTCGCAGGCGAAGTCCAGGCTCCCGTCGTCGGACAGCCGCAGGTTCACCCGATAGCGCTGCATGCCATCGACCGTCGTCCGAACGACGCCGCTTCCGGACGGCTGCAGCCGCCCGACGCGGCCCTCGGCGAAGTACTCCTCGCCGCGCTCGAGCGAGCGCGCATCGGCGTGACGGCGGATCAAGGCAAGCGATGGGATCGGCACGCGCGGGGAACCCTGCCAGCCCGCCCGGCTGGAGCGGGGGGCCGTAAACCTGAGGCGACGGTTCTCGCGCCTCGTCCTCACCCCTCGGAGCGTTCGCCGCGCCGGAATTCGGCCTGCTGCCTCAGGATCCGGACTGCGTGTTACGCTGGCACACACCGGAGAAGGTCACCGAGATGCCCACTCGTCACATCTCCTTCCGAGTCCCCGACACCACGTTCGAGGGCCTCGACCGCCTCGCTGGTGAGGCCGGCCAGCCGCGTTCGCGAGTGGCGAACGACCTGCTCGACGAGGGGCTTCGGATGGCCGACCATCCCGGGATCGTCTTTCGCTCGGGTCCAGCCGGTCGCAGGCCGGCGCTCGCACGGGGCCCCGATGTTTGGGAGATCTCGTCCGTGCTTCGCCAGGTCGATGCGCACGGCGACGCCGCGATCGCCCTGACGGCCGAGATGACAGGTCTGAGCGAGAGCGAGGTGCGCATCGCGGTGCGCTACTACGCCGACCACAGTCGCGAGATAGACACTTGGATCAACCGCGTGCAAGCTGAGGCCGACCGCGCCGAGAAGGCGTGGCGCCGCGAGCAGCACATGCTGGGTTGAGGCTTCTGCTCGACGAGATGTGGCCTCCGTGGATGGCCGGGCGGTTGCGCGCGAGCACCCATGATGTCCAGTCGGTGCTCGAGAGACCAGACCTGATCGGCCAGCCCGACGAAGTGGTCTTCGAGCTCGCGCAGTCCGAAGGCCGGGCTGTGCTGACCGAGAACGTGCCCGACTATCGCCGCCTTGCTGCGGAGGCGCTCGAGGCTGGAGAGATTCACCACGGGCTCGTATTCACCAGCAACCGCTCCTGGCCTCGCCACCACCGATCTACCTTCTCAAGGCTCGTTACGGAGCTCGGGCGGTTTCTCGTCGGGCACGAAGCCGCCGATGCGCTGCGGGGTCGCGAGTGGTGGCCTCGGCCTCCGTGAGCGGACGCGTCGAGCGACGGGCGCACCCTCGACCGCCCCGTCACCCCGTCGGCGTCACGCGATACGCGTCGAACACGCTCTCGATGTTCCTCAACCGCTGCACCGCGGTCTTCAGCCCCGCGGTATCGCCGACCTCGACGACGAAGCGGTTCTTGACCATCGGGTGCACGACCGTGCACCTGGCCTCGAGGATGTTGATCCCCGTCTCGGCGAAGCAGCGCGAGAGGTCCTCGAGCAGCCGGTGGCGATCCCAGCCATCGACCTGCAGCTCGACCCTGAACGACTGGCCGGTGCCCTCGCCGTCCCACGACACCGCGGTGAAGCGCTCCGGGCTCTTCATCAGCGCCTTGGCGTTCGGGCACGCCTCGTGGTGGATCGTGATCCCCTTGCCGAGCGAGATGTAGCCGACGATCGGATCGCCGGGAACCGGCCGGCAGCACTTGGCCAGGCGCAGCATCACGTCCTCGATGCCCTCGACGCGGACGCCGTAGCTCGACGCCGCGCCGGTCGGCCTGGGGGTCTCCTTGCGCTGCTCGAGCGCGGCCGCCGCGCCCGCGGGCTCGGCGGCCGACTCGCCCTGGCGCAGGCGCTGCATCACCTTCTGGGTGACGACCTTGGCCGAGATCTTCGAGCCGCCGAGCGCGATGTAGAAGTCGTCGGCCTTCTTGAAGCCCAGCTCGCGGATCACGTCGGCCAGCAGCGGCGAGCCGGCGATCTTCTGCGGCGGCAGGCTGTTGCGCTTGAGGCTCTCCTGCAGCATCTCGCGCCCGGCGCGCTCGGAGTCCTCGCGGCGCTCGGCCTTGAACCACGCGCGGATCTTGCTCTGCGCGCGCGTCGTCTTGGCCAGCGAGAGCCAGTCGCGACTCGGGCCGCGCTCCTGCTTGGCGGTCAGCACCTCGCAGATGTCGCCCGACTGCAGCTCGTAGTGCAGCGGGACGATCTTGGCGTTGACCTTGGCCCCGACGCAGCGGTGGCCGACGTCGGTGTGCACGGCGTAGGCGAAGTCGAGCGGAGTCGCGCCGGCGGCCAGCGACTTGACCTCGCCCTTGGGCGTGAAGACGAAGACCTCCTCCTCGAAGAGGTCCGCCTTCAGCGTCTGGGCGAACTCCTGCGGGTCCTGGAGCTCCTGCTGCCAGTCGACGAGCTGCCTGAGCCACTCGACGCGCTCCTGCTGCCTGGCTCCGCCGTCCTTGTAGACCCAGTGCGCGGCGATTCCGAACTCGGCGGTGTCGTGCATCTCCTGGGTGCGGATCTGGATCTCCAGCGGCCTGCCCTCGGGCCCGATCACCGTCGTGTGCAGCGCCTGGTACATGTTGAACTTGGGCATCGCCACGAAGTCCTTGAAGCGCCCCGGCAGCGGCTTCCAGAGCGAGTGGATGACGCCGATCGCGCCGTAGCAGTCCTTGACCGATCCGACCAGCACGCGCATCGCGGTCAGGTCGTAGATCTCGTTGAACTCGCGGTCCTTCTTGGTCATCTTCGAGTAGATCGAGTAGAAGTGCTTGGCGCGGCCCGAGATGCTCGCCTCGATCCCGACGGCCTCGAGCTCCTTGCCCAGGTAGTCCCCCGCGCGCGTGACGTAGCCCTCGCGCTCCTCGCGCTGCTGGCTGACCAGGCCCTTGATCTCGTTGTACTTGCGCGGGTGCAGCGCCGCGAAGGCGAGGTCCTCGAGCTCCCACTTGATCGCGTGGATGCCGAGCCGGTGCGCGAGCGGGGCGAAGATGTCGAGCGTCTCGCGCGCCTTGTTCTGCTGCTTCTGCTTGGGCATCGCCGCGATCGTGCGCATGTTGTGCAGCCGGTCGGCGAGCTTGATCAGGATGACGCGGATGTCCGCGGCCATCGCGACCATCATCTTGCGGTAGTTCTCGGCCTGGCGGTCGTCGCGACTCTGGAAGGTGATCCCGGTCAGCTTGGTCACCCCGTCGACGAGCGTCGCGACCTCCTCGCCGAACGCCGCGCGGACCTCCTCGAGCGAGGCGCTGGTGTCCTCGACGGTGTCGTGCAGCAGGGCCGCGCACAGGGTCGCGCTGTCGAGGCGCATGCCCGCGCAGATCTTCGCGACGCTGACCGGATGGATGATGAACTCCTCGCCGCTGGCGCGCCGCTGGGCGGCGTGGCGCTCGCAGGCGAAGGCGAAGGCGCGCCCCACCAGCGCACGGTCGATCTCCTCCGCGGCGCCGTCGGCGTGCTCCTCGATCACCGCGAACAGGTCGCCGAGCAGGACGCGCTGGTCCTCGCTCAGGCGCGTGGCGGTGGCGCTCGCGGCCCCGGCGCCCGCTGCGGCGCCGTCGCCGGCGCCTGATCCGGACCCGTCGGCGCCCGCGCCTGATCCGGACCCGTCGGCGCCCGCCGCGGCGCCGACGATGGGACCTGAGCCGGACCCGTCGGCGCCCGCTGCGCGGTCGACGAGGCCTGAGCCGCCCGCCGCGGCGCCGTCGGCGGTGCCTGAGTCGGACCCGCTCCCGGCCTTCCCGGCGCCGTCGACGCGGCGGCGCTTGAAGCCCCCTTCGGCGACGGCGGCGCCGCTGCCCGCGCGCTCGGCCTGCTGCTTGGCCCGGGCGCGTGCGCGCCGACGCGAGGACCGCGAGCGGCCGGGCGCCTGCTCCGCGCTTGCGTCTCCGTCACCGTCCGAGCGGCCGTTGCCGCCGTCCGGTCGGGGGTTCTTGGCCATCGTCGGAGTGTAGACCGGCGTGTGTGGAGCGAACGGGCACTCAGCCCGCAAGCGGGTGACGGGTGCGATCCACTCCGCCCTCGACCTGGGCTGAGCCTGGACCCCCCGGAATCGACCTCGGCTGAGCCGCGCCCCGGGATCGACCTCGGCTGAGCCGCGCC
>Ga0136627_1000802_pt1 | contig 12312 bp, 10 predicted proteins | sample AntDrymUQ4892206_2_FD_104652 | JGI IMG/M metagenome (GOLD analysis project Ga0136627, IMG submission 104652) | Polar desert sand microbial communities from Dry Valleys, Antarctica - metaG UQ489 (22.06) | ecosystem: Environmental > Terrestrial > Soil > Desert | place: Antarctica: Dry Valley... | reverse complement strand
GCCGGAGGGCGGCGCTACCTCGACTTCGTGTCCGGGCTGTCGGTGACGTCGCTGGGGCACGCGCACCCGGCGGTCGCCGACGCCGTCGCGGCCCAGGTCCGGACCCTCGTCCACACCTCGAACCTGTACTACACCAGGCCGCAGGTCGAGCTCGCCGAGCGGCTGAAGGCCACGCTCGGCTGGGACGACGGGCTCGCGTTCTTCTGCAACTCCGGCGCCGAGGCCAACGAGGCGGCCATCAAGCTGGCCCGCCGCCACGGCAAGCTCCGCGACCCCGGGAAGGTCGGCGTCGTGGCCCTGGAGGGCGGCTTCCACGGACGCACCCTCGGCGCGCTGCTCGCCACCGGCAGTCCCGACAAGCACGCGCCGTTCGAGCCGCTCGGGACGTGGATGACCCACGTGCCCCACGACGACCCCGACGCGCTGACCGCGGCCGTCGACGAGGGCACCTGCGCCGTGTGGGTCGAGATCGTCCAGGGCGAGGGCGGCGTCCGCCCCGTCGGAGAGGAGGTCCTGCGCGCCGCGCGCGACGCCTGCGACCGCGTCGGCGCCCTGCTCGTCGCCGACGAGGTGCAGACCGGCCTCGGGCGGCTCGGCGCCTGGTACGGCTGGCAGACCAGCGCCGTCGAGCCGGACGTCGTCTGCCTGGCGAAGGCGCTCGCGAACGGCCTCCCGGCCGGGGCGATCGTAGCCCGCGGTGAAGCGTCGACGGCGTTCGGGCCGGGCGACCATGCGACGACGTTCGGCGGCGGCCCGGTCGTGTGCGCGGCGGCGCTCGCGGTCCTCGACGTGATCGAGCGGGAAGGGCTCGTCGACCGCGCCCGCCGGCTCGGGGGGGTCCTCACCGACCGGCTGGAGCAGTTCGTCGGCGCCTTCGACCTGGCCGCCGGGGTGCGCGGCCGCGGCCTGCTCCAGGCGCTGGTCCTGGATCGACCGGCGGCGGCGGACGTCGTCCGCCACGCCCTCGCCGAGGGCCTGGTCGTCAACGACGTCGCGCCCGACGCCGTCCGTCTGGCGCCGGCCCTCGTCATCGGTGAGGCTGACATCGACGACATGGCCGCGCGCCTCGCGCGGGCCCTCGCGGCGGCCGCCTCGCCGGCGCGCGGACGAACCTGAAGGAGCCCTGGTGGAGAAGCGGGACTATCTGACCGTCGATGCGCTCGGCATCCCCGAGCTCGCGAAGGTGCTCGACCTCGCCGACGAGCTCAAGGCGGACCGGCGCCCGCGCGACGACCTCGCGGGGCTGTCGATCGGCATGATCTTCGAGAAGCCGTCGACCCGGACCCGCATCTCCTTCGAGGTGGGGATCGTCGAGCTGGGCGCCCACGCCGTCGTCCTCAGCGCGGGTGAGCTCCAGCTCGGCCGCGGCGAGACCATCGAGGACACCGCGCGGGTGCTGTCGGGCTACCTCCACGCGATCGTGGTGCGCACGTTCGCGCAGTCGCGGCTCTCCACGCTCGCCGCGGCCGGCTCGATCCCGGTCGTGAACGCCCTGAGCGACTTCGAGCACCCGTGCCAGGTGCTCGCCGACCTCCAGACGATCCGCGAGCGCAAAGGCCGGCTGGCGGGACTGAAGCTCGCCTACCTCGGCGACGGCAACAACGTCGCGCACTCGCTGCTGCGCGCCGGCGCGATGGCCGGGATGCACGTCGCGGTCGGATGCCCGCCGGGCTACGACCCCATCCAGCAGGTCGTCGAGGCCGCCCGCGCGGTCGCCGCCGGGACCGGCGGGACCGTCACCGTCACCGCGGACCCGCTCGCCGCCGCGAAGGACGCCGACGTCGTCTACACCGACGTGTGGGCCTCGATGGGGCAGGAGGACGAGCACGACGCCCGGCTGCTGCTGTTCCGTCCGTTCCAGGTGAACGCCCAGGTCATGGAGGCGGCGCGCCCCGACGCGATCGCGATGCACTGCCTGCCTGCCCACCGCGGCGAGGAGATCTCGGCCGACGTGATCGACGGCCGGTCGAGCGTCGTGTGGACCCAGGCCGAGAACCGGCTGCACTCCCAGAAGGCCCTCCTGCTGACCCTCCTGGCGTAGGCCCGCCGCGGATGACGCTCACGAGGCAGCGCCGCCGGGAGCTCCTGCGCGAGCTCGTCGCCCGCTACGCGGTGGGCTCGCAGTCCGAGCTCGTGGCCCTGCTCACCGACCACGGCGTCGAGGCGACCCAGGCGACGGTCAGCCGTGACCTCGACGACCTCGGGATCGCGAAGCTCCGCGGCGCGGACGGCCGGGTGGCCTACGCACTGCCGGAGCCCGGCGGCCTCGCCCAGCGCCTCCGCCAGTTCGTGCTGACGATCGACGCGAGCGGCAACCTCGCCGTCCTGCGCACGCCGCCCGGCGGCGCCGCCACCGTGGCGAGCGCGATCGACGGGGCAGCGGTCGCCGGGATCCTCGCCACCGTCCAGGGCGACGACACCATCATCGTCGTCGCCGCGGAGGGCACGTCGGGCCGTGCCGTCGCCGACCGCCTGCTCGCCATCAAGGAGAACCGCCCGTGACCGCACCGCGCCTCGTCCTCGCCTACTCGGGCGGTCTTGACACGTCCGTCGCCATCCGATGGCTCGCAGAGCAGAAGGGCTACGAGGTCGTCGCCTGCGCGATCGACGTCGGCCAGGTCGGCGCCGACGGCGGCGCCGAGGAGATGGAGCGGGTCCGCCGGCGGGCGCTCGACTGCGGCGCCGTCGACGCGGTCGTCGTCGACGCCCGCAACGAGTTCGCCGACGACTTCGTCGGCCCCGCGATCGCCGCGAACACCCTCTACATGGGCAAGTACCCGCTGGTCTCGGCGCTGTCGCGCCCGCTGATCACCCGTCACCTCGTCCGCGTCGCCCGCGAGACCGGCGCGGCCGCCATCGGCCACGGCTGCACCGGCAAGGGCAACGACCAGGTCCGGTTCGAGGTGACCGCCATGGCGATCGCGCCGGACATCGTCGTCGAGGCGCCGATCCGCGAGTGGGGCCTGTCCCGCGACGCCGCCATCGTGTGGGCGCAGGAGCGCGACATCCCCGTCCAGGTGAGGACCCACTCGCCCTACTCGATCGACGAGAACCTGTGGGGCAGGACCGCCGAGTGCGGGATCCTCGAGGACCCGTGGGAGTCGCCGCCGGAGGAGGTGTTCGCCCGCTCCGTCGCGCTGGCCGACGCGCCGGACGAGCCGGAGGAGCTGACCCTGACGTTCGCCGACGGGCTCCCGGTCGCCGTCGACGGCAAGGAGCTCGACCTCGCCCGCCTGATCGCCGAGGTCGACCGCCGCGCCGGCGCACACGGCGTCGGCCGCATCGACATGGTCGAGGACCGGCTGGTCGGCATCAAGAGCCGCGAGATCTACGAGTGTCCCGGCGCCCTGACGATCCTGACCGCCCACCGCGACCTCGAGGACCTGTGCCTCGAGCAAGAGCTGGCGCAGGAGAAGCGCGGGCTCGAGGGCCGCTACGCCCAGCTGGTCTACAACGGCCTGTGGTTCTCACCCCTCAAGAAGGCGCTCGACGCCTTCGTCGCCGTGTCCCAGCGCTACGTCTCCGGGGAGGTCCGCATGGGTCTGTACAAGGGCAGCGCCTGGGTCGCCGGCCGGCGCAGTCCGATCGGCCTCTACGATCACGACCTCGCCACGTACGACGCCTCGGACCGCTTCGACCACACCCAGGCGGAGGGGTTCGTGCGCCTGTGGGGGCTGCCGACCAAGGTGTGGGCGCGCCGGCAGGGCTCGCTGTGACCGGCCGGTGAGCCCCTCGACGCCGGTCGTGCCCCCGAAGCTTCGGGCCGGGGCGCGGGTGCGGGTGGTGGCGCCTTCGCAGTCGATGGGGGCCATCCCGATGCCGTGGCGGACGATCGCCGACGAGCGGATGGACGAGCTCGGGCTCGAGGTCTCGTTCGGCGAGCACGCCGGCGAGAGGGACGCGTTCGACTCCTCGAGCGTCGCGTCGCGGCTGGCGGACCTGCATGCCGCGTTCGCCGACCCGGAGGTCGACGGGATCCTGACGTTCATCGGTGGGTTCAACGCCAACCAGCTGCTCGCCGGGCTGGACCTCGCCCTCGTCGCCGCCAACCCGAAGCCGTTCTGCGGCTACAGCGACATCACGGTCCTGTCGCACGCGATTCTCACGGGCGCCGGCGTCGTGACGTACTCGGGGCCGCACTGGTCGACCTTCGGGATGCGCGACCACTTCGAGGACACCCTCGCCTGGTTCCGCGCCTGTCTGTTCGACGACGCGCCCGTGACCCTCCGCCCCGCGGCGGCGTGGACCGACGACGCCTGGTTCGCCGACCCGGACGCGCGCGACCCCCAGCCCGGCGGATGGTGGGTGCTCCAGCCGGGCGCTGCCGACGGGCACCTCCTCGGCGGCAACCTCTCCACCCTCAACCTGCTCGGGGGAACGCGCTGGTGGCCGTCCCTGGACGGCGCCGTCGTCGTGGTCGAGGACGACTTCGAAAGCCACGTCCACGACTTCGCGAGGAACCTGCAATCGCTGTTTCACCAGCCCGGCGCCGACGGCATCCGCGGGCTCGTCATCGGCCGGTTCCAGACGGCGAGCGGCGTGACGCGCGGGCTGCTCACCGAACTCGTCGAGCGGACGCCGCAGCTGGCCGGCGTTCCCGTCGTCGCGAACACCGACGTCGGGCACACGAACCCGCTCTTCACGTTCCCCGTCGGCGGCCGGGCGCGGCTGCTGGCCGACCCGTCCGATCCGCGACTCGTCCTCACCCGCCACTGATGACCGCCGAAGCGGGCCGGCTCTGGGGCGGGCGGTTCACCGAGGAGCCGGACGAGGCGGCGTGGCGACTCGGGCGGAGCGTGCACTTCGACGTCCGGCTGTGGCCGCACGACCTGGCGGGATCGCGCGCGCACGCCGACGAACTGCTCCGGATCGACGTGCTGTCGGACGATGACCACCGGGACATCGTCGGGGCGCTGGATGCGATCGGTGAGGAGTTCCGTTTCGGGACCTTCCGCTTCTCCGAGGGCGACGAGGACCTGCACGGGGCGGTCGAGCGGCGTCTCGTCGAGCTGTGTGGAGCGGTGGGCGGGCGGCTCCGGGCCGGCCGGAGCCGCAACGACCAGATCTGCTCCGACCTGCGGCTGTACCTGCGCGACGCCGTCGGGGGGATCCTCGTCGGCGTCCGCGGGGTCCAGTCCGCGCTCGCCCAGAAGGCTGAGGCCGTCCTCGACTGGCTGGCGCCCGGGTACACGCACCTGCAGCGCGCCCAGCCGGTGGTCCTGGGACACCACCTCCTGGCCCACGCGTGGGCCCTGGACCGCGACGCCGGCCGGTTCGCCGACTGCCGATCCCGGCTCGACGTCTCGACGCTCGGCGCCGGCGCGCTCGCCGGGACGACGCTGCCCCTGGACCCGGCGGCCTACGCCGCCGCACTCGGGTTCGCCCGCGTCGCCGAGAACTCGATGGACGCCGTCGCCGACCGTGACTTCGCGGTCGAGTTCCTCGCCGCCGCCGCGCTGCTCGGCGTGCACCTGTCCCGGCTGGGCGAGGAGGTCGTGCTCTGGAGCTCCGCGGAGTTCGGGTGGGCGCGCGTGGGCGACGCCTTCTCGACCGGTTCGTCGATCATGCCGCAGAAGCGCAACCCCGACGTCGCCGAGCTCGTCCGCGGGAAGACCGGACGGCTCATCGGCGACCTCGTCTCGCTCCTCGTGACGCTGAAGGGGCTGCCGCTGACGTACAACCGCGACCTGCAGGAGGACAAGGAACCCGTCTTCGACGCCGTCGACACCCTCGCGCTGGCGCTTCCCGCCATGGCCGGCACCGTCGCCTCGCTGGTGTTCGACCGCGACCGGCTCGCGGCGACGGCCGCCGGCGGCTTCGCCCTGGCCACCGACGTCGCCGAGGCGCTCGTCCGTGCGGGCGTCCCCTTCCGCACCGCGCACGAGCGGGTCGGTGCGCTCGTGTCCGACTGCGAGCGGGCAGGCGTCGAACTGGCCGCCGCGGCGCCCGACGTGCTGCGGGCGGCGCTGCCGGAGCTCGACGCCGGCGCGCTGCCCGGGCTCCTCGATCCCCAGTCGGCGGTGGCGCGCCGGGCCGCGACGCTCGGTCCCGATCCGGCTCGCGTCCAGGCGCAGCTCGACCGCCTCCGCCGCCGTCTCGTACCCCGCGGGGGCTGACGGCGGCCGACCCGCGGGGACCGAGGCGTGGTCACGGAGCGTGAAATCCCCCGTCCGGGGGGAGACGACCGCAGCACACGCCGCTTATGCTGCGCCACGACAGTCGCGGGCCGTCCCACAGGGCGAGCCGCCACCGTCGGAGTTCCGGACCACCAGGGAGTTGCGCTCGTGACGTCGAGCCAGTCCAACACCGAAGCCGGTTGATCACCGGCCCACCGCGCATCCTCGCCCCGCTGCGGCACCGGGACTACCGGCTGCTCGCGACGGGCTCGCTCGTCTCCCTGCTGGGTGACGGCTTCTTCCTCGTGGCCATCGCGCTGCAGGTCCTCGCCATCAGCGACGACAACCCCGCCGCCATCTCGCTCGTCGGGATCGCGTGGACCGGGTCGGCGCTGCTGACCTACCTCGTCGGCGGGTGGGCCAGCGACCGCTTCGACCGGCGGCGCATCATGATCGCCGCGGACCTCCTCCGGGCGGCGGCGATCGGCGGCATCGGCGTGCTCTCGGTGGGCGGGGCCCTCGAGCTATGGCACGTGCTGGTTCTGGGGGCCTGCTTCGGCGCCGGCAACGCCTTCTTCAACCCGTCGGCCACCGCCATCGTGCCGGACCTCCTGCCGGCCGAGGAACTCCCCCAGGCGAACGCGTTCCTCGCGATGGCCCGCCCCGCGATGGTGCGGCTCGCCGGCCCGGCGATCGGTGGGTTCGTCATCGCCGCCACGGAACCCGGGGTCGCCTTCCTCGTTGACGCCGCCACGTTCCTGGTCTCGGCCGCCCTGCTGGCCCTCATCCGCACCAGCCACACCCCCGCCATGGACGGCGAGCCCGCCAGGCCGCCGCTGCGCCTGGTTGCGGAGGGCTTCTCCTTCGTGCGGGCGAACCCGTGGTGCGGCGCGTGGCTCGCGGGCGCCGCACTCAGCCTGCTCGCCTACTACGGGCCGGTCGAGGTCCTCCTGCCCTACATCCTCAAGGTGGAGCTCGGGCTCGGCGACGGGGCTGCCAGTCAGCTGGGGCTGATCCTCGCCATCGGCGGGCTGGGCTCGATCGTCGCGTCCGTGGCCGTCGGCCAGCGACCCGAGCTGCCCCGCCGGTTCGTGACCGCCATGTACCTGTGCGAGGCGGCGGCGATCCTCACGATCGCGGTGTACGGGCTGATGACCCAGCTGTGGCAGGCGATGGCGGCGAGCTTCGTCATCCACGGGCTGTTCGCGTTCACCGAGGTCGTCTGGATCACCATGCTGCAGCGGTTCGTGCCGCGACGGCTGCTCGGCCGGGTCGCCAGCCTCGACTGGCTGATGTCGATCGGCTTGATGCCGCTCAGCTTCGCACTCGCCGGGACACTCACCCGATGGTTCTCGGCCGGCGCGATCATCGTGGCGGCGGCGGTCACGGGCGCCACCGTGCTGGTCGGCCTGCTCTTCGTCCCGGGGGTGCGGGCTCCGGAGCGGACGCCGGTCCCCGACGGCGCCGACCACGACGACCCGGTGCTCGCGGGGTGAGGACGGTCCGGGCCACCGCGCGCCCCGCGGCCGCGACCGTCAGCGTCCCCGTCGCCACCGCGGCCGGCGCGGCGAGGACGACGGCGTCGTCGCCGTCCACCGCCAGGCGGGCGACCAGCAGGAGGACCGCGAAGCAGGCGTAGGTGACCGGGAACCAGCCGACCGCCAGGGCGGTCACGAGCCCGGCGCGGCGCCAGCCGGTCCGCACCGTCAGGAGCGCGCGGCCGGGGGAGCAGCCGCCTGCCTGCCGCAGGCCGGGCAGCGGATCATCGTGCCGTCCGCAGCCGGCGTCGAGACGCCGCACAGGCACACGGCCGCGCCAGGGTCGGCCGCCACGACCTCGAAGCGCACGGCGGGCAGCGCGGCTCCGACGTCCAGGCCGGCGTCGACCAGGGCGCCGGCGGCGCGCTCGTGGAGTACCTGGTCGGTCAGGGTGGCGACCCAGCGCCGCAACAGGTCCTCGCCGACGCCGTGCGGGACCGGCAGGTCGGTGCTGAGCGTGACGCGGACCGCCCCCGTCGGCAGCGGCTCCAGGTCGCCGAGCGCGACCCGCGCGACCCGCCGGTCGCCCGGGTCGAAGATCACCGCCTCCGCCCCCTGCACCGCGGCGACAACACCGACGACGCCGCCGCCGCGGGCCCACGAACCGAGCAGCGGTCCGTCGGGCGCCGTCACGCCTCGCCGCCCGGGCGAAGGCCGATGAAACGCTGCGCGGACCGCCCGAACGCCGGCCGGTCGCCGTCGTCCATCCACTGGGCGCGCAGGCCCCCGGCCGCCACCGGGTCCGTGCGGACGCAGTGGTCGACCACCTCGCCGAGCACGTCCGGCGGCCACCCAAGCCGTTCCCGGACGACCTCCAGCGGCAGGAACACCGATCGGTGCTCGCTCATCAGCGCCACCGCCGTCGCGTAGAGGTGTGCGACGAGGTCGTGCTCCCGATGGCCGTCCATGCGGCCATGGTAGGGGCGCCGCGTGAGCCGGCCGCCGGGGCACCTACGCTATGGCGATGTCGTGGGTCAACGAGGATCTGTCGCGCCAGTTCGGCGAGATCGCGACGCTGCTCAAGCTCAAGGGCGTGGACGCCTTCCGGGTCCGCGCCTACGAGCGGGCCGCAGCCACGATCGGCGCTGCGCCCGTCGACCTGTCGATGCTCGACGAGCGGGAGATCGCCGCGCTCAGCGGCATCGGCGCCGGCACCGCGTCGAAGATCGCCGAGTACCTCGGCACCGGCGCGATCGCCATGCTCGAGCGGCTGCGGTCGGAGGTCCCGCCCGGGATGGTCGAGCTCGTCCGGGTCCCCGGACTCGGGCCGAAGACCGCGAGGCTGCTGCACGACGAGCTCGGGATCGACGGCCTGGAGGCGCTCCGGGAGGCCCTCGACCCCGGCCGCCTGGAGGGGCTCAAGGGACTCGGGACGAAGACCGCGGCGAACCTGCGAGACGCCGTGGCGCGCATGGGGGCGAAGGACACCGGCCGGCTTCCAGCGGCAGACGCGATCGCCGTGGCGGAACAGCTGTGCGCCACGTTGCGCACCGTGCCGGGAGTGGCGGAGGTGGCCTACGCCGGCAGCCTGCGGCGCATGCGCTCCACGATCGGCGACATCGACGTCCTCGCCGCCGCCACGGATGCGCCGCCCGTCATGGACGCCCTCCGCGGTGCCGGCACGACCGTGAAGGTCCTGGCGGCCGGCGAGAAGAAGACCAGCGTGCTCACGGTCCGCGGGCTGCAGGCGGACCTGCGCGTCGTCGAGGCCGAGGCCTGGGGCGCCGCACTCGTGTACTTCACCGGCTCGAAGGCCCACAACGTCCGGATCCGCGAGCGCGCCGTGCGGCAGGGTCTGACGCTCAACGAGTACGGGCTGTACCGCAGGGAGACGGGGGAGCGGCTGGCCAGCCGCACGGAAGCCGACGTGTACGCGGCGCTGGGCATGGACGAGGTGCCGCCGCCGATGCGTGAGGACACCGGCGAGGTCGAGGCCGCTGCCGCCGGCCAGCTGCCGCGGGTCGTGACCCTCGGCGACCTCCGCGGTGACCTCCACGGGCACAGCAGCTGGTCGGGGGACGGTAAAGCGACCCTGGACGACATGGCGGCCGCCGCCGCCGCCCGGGGGTACGCCTACTGGGCCGTCACCGATCACGCCGAGAACCTGTCGATCAACGGGCTTTCCCGGGAGCAGGTCCGCGCACGCCGGGGGGACCTGCGCCGGGTGCAGGAGACGGTGCCGCAGATGCGCCTGCTCGACGGGGCGGAGCTCAACATCGGCATCGACGGAGCCCTCGACTACGACCTGGACTTCCTGCTCTCCTTCGAGTTCTGCGTCGCGAGCGTCCACTCGCTGATGCAGCGGCCCGCCGCCGAGCAGACCGCCCGCATCATCGCCGCGATCGAGCATCCCGCCGTCTGTGTCATCGGCCACCCGACCGGACGCATCCTCGGCAAGCGGCCCGGCTACGACATCGACCTCGACGCCATCCTCGACGCCGCCGTGGAGACCGGGACCGCACTGGAGGTGAACGCCTCCCCCCGGCGGCTCGACCTCTCCGGGAGCATGGTGCGGCGTGCGGTGGAGCGCGGCGCGACGCTGGCGATCTCCTCCGACGCCCACAGCGTCGGGGACCTCGCGAGCATGCGCTACGGCGTCGCGACGGCGCAGCGGGGCTGGGCGACGCCGGCCGGGATCCTCAACTGTCTTGACGTCGACGGGCTGCTCGCCTTCGTGGACCGCAAGCGTGCCCGGTAGCCGGGTGCTGCCCCGCGCCTTCTTCGCGCGGCCGGCCCCGGAGGTGGCGGCGGACCTGGTGGGCAAGGTGCTCCTCCGGTCCGACGAGGGGCTGCGGGCGCGCATCGTGGAGGTCGAGGCCTACATGGCGCATGACCCGGCGTGCCACGCCTACGGGCGGCGGACCGCCCGCAACGAGCCGCTGTACGGCCCGGCTGGCCACGCCTACGTCTACTTCAGCTACGGGATGCACTGGTGCCTCAACGTCGCGTCCGGCCACGCGGGGGTCGCCGAGGGCTGCCTGCTGCGGGCCGCCGAGCCGCTCGACGGCCTGGAGACCATGCGGTCACGGCGCGGCGGTGTCCGCGACCGCGATCTCCTCAGGGGACCCGCCAGGCTGACTCAGGCGCTCGGGGTGGACGGCAGCTGGAGCGGCCGCGACCTGTGCGTCCCGTCCGCGCCGCTGCGCGTCGCGGACGACGGCTGCCGGCCCGACATCGTGTCGGGGCCGCGCGTCGGGGTGTCCGTGGCCGCCGACACCCCGTGGCGTTTCTGTGCCGCCGGGTCGCCGTGGGTCTCGGACTACAAGCGGAGTCCCCGCGCCGCCGCGGCGGGTGGCCGGGGTCAACCCGAGGGGTAGACCGCCAGGGCGACCACCGAGTGCACCGGCGCGGCCGTGCCGGCCGGCGGGGCTTGGCGCCACACCGTGCCGGCGCCGTCGGCGCCCGCGCACGCCGGGGACTCTTCGGGGCACGCCGCGGCGGCCTCGACGACGAAACCCGCCGCCTCCAGTGCGGTGCGGGCCGCGGCCAGCGGGAGGCCGGTGACGTCCGGGACGTCGACCGGGCGACGGTCTGCGGAGGATACGTGGACGGTGACGACGTACCCCCCGCCGAGGGTCTGGCCGGCGCCGGGCTCCGGGGATTGGCGCACGACGTAGCCCGGCGGCAGGCGGACGCTGAACTCGGCGCGCTCATCGACCGTGAACCCGGCGCCACCGAGCAGGCGGACGGCGGCGTCGAGCGGCAGCCCGAGCACGCTCGGGACGTCCGTCGTCGGCGGCCCGGTCGGCTCGCGGCAGATCTCGGTGGGCTCGGTGCCGGCGAGGTAGTCCCGGTCGGCGACGACGTCGGGCGGCGTGTACGGGTTGGGCAGGCAGTTCCGGGTGACGTCGACCCGGACGGTCGTGAGCGCGACCTCCGGCACGGCGAAGTCGTTGGCCGGCACCTCGGCGAGCGCGCGGAGCCCGAAACGGGCGAACAGCTCCGACGGCCAGTTGCCGCCCTCGACGGGGACGCGGGTGCGTGGCGGCAGCATCGGCACCGCGGCGTCGGGGAACCCGATCCACACGGCCGCCGCGAGATCGGGGGTGTACCCGGCGAACCAGGCGTCCGCCGCCGCCTGGCTGGTGCCCGTCTTGCCGGCCACCGGACGCCGGATGTCCGCGCGGATCCCGGTGCCCCTGGTGACGACCTCCTGGAGCGCCGTCGTGGTCAGCCACGCCACGGCCTCGTCCATCACCCGTTCCCCGGCCGGCGTCCCGCGCTCGTACAGCACCGCGCCGTCGGGTGCGGTGATGCGCGTGACGGCTGTCGGCGGCCGGTACACCCCGCCCGAGGCGAGGGTTGCCTGGACCGTCGCGAGCTCGAGCGCGGAGACCTCCTGCGCGCCGAGGGCGAGGGAGAGCAGCGGCTGCAGCGGCCGGCGCACGCCCGCGGCCTCGGCGAGCGCCGCCACGGCCTCGGGGCCGACCTGTTCGATGAGCCGCGCGTAGACGACGTTCACACTCCAGGTGGTGGCGTCACGGAGCGTCAGCTCCCCGAGGTCACGACCCTCGTAGTTGGTGACGTGCCAGGGTTCCTGCGCTCCGGGGACTCCGATCGTGACCTCGGCGCCGCCCGGGAAGACCTCGTCCAGGGAGCGGCCCTGCGCCAGCGCGGCGGCCAGGATCAGGGGCTTGAACGCCGAGCCGGGCTGGCGG
>Ga0136627_1000800_pt1 | contig 12326 bp, 14 predicted proteins | sample AntDrymUQ4892206_2_FD_104652 | JGI IMG/M metagenome (GOLD analysis project Ga0136627, IMG submission 104652) | Polar desert sand microbial communities from Dry Valleys, Antarctica - metaG UQ489 (22.06) | ecosystem: Environmental > Terrestrial > Soil > Desert | place: Antarctica: Dry Valley... | reverse complement strand
CGCAGCCCGCCGAGCCCGCTCCGCAACTCGTCGAGCCGGAGCCTGTCGAACCCGCTCCGCAGCAGCCCGTCGAGCAGGAGCCTGCCGAGCCGCAACAACCTGTGCAGTCCGGCGGCTCCGGGGACTCGATGGCGGACGACATTATTGATGATGTCTTCTTCGACGACGTGGGCATGGAGCGTTGAATTCGGGAGATCATCCTTCTCTGATATATTCCCTCTCGAACCATCCACGAGCGTAACAGGGGGGCGGGAATATGGCGACGGTGCGCGATGTTGCGCGGGGAATTTTACGGGATCTCTCGATGACCACGGTCTTCGGGAACCCCGGCTCCACGGAGCTTCCGATGCTTCGGGACTTCCCGGAAGACTTCCGATACATCCTCGCCCTCCACGAAGCATCCGCCCTCGGAATGGCCGAAGGATACGCCCGCTCGACCGGGAACGCCGCCCTCGTAAACCTCCACACCGCCCCCGGACTCGGGAACGCGATGGGCGCGATGGTGACGGCATGGCATAACAAATCCCCGCTCGTCGTCACCGCCGGACAACAACATAGATCCCACATCGCCCTCGAGCCGCTCCTCACCGGAAAACTCGTCGAACTCGCGAAACCGTACGTGAAAAGAAGCCACGAACCACTCCGCGCCGAGGACGTCCCCGGCGAGATACTCCGCGCATACCACACCGCGATGTCGCCCCCGCAAGGCCCGGTCTTCGTCTCCATTCCCATGGACGACTGGGACGCCGAGTGCGATCCCGTCGGAGCGCGGACGGTCTCACACCGCCTCGCCCCCGACCCGGAAGCGCTTCGGAAAGCGGCGGAAGTCCTTCGGGAAGCCGGCTCCCCAGCCATCGTCGTCGGCCCCGGCGTCGCCCGCTCGCGGAGCTTCCGGGAGGTCGTCGCCCTCGCCGAGAGGATGGTCGCCCCGGTTTTTCAAGAAGGGGTCTCGCCGCTCGCGGGCTTCCCGCAAAACCATCCGCTCTTCGGGGGTTTCATGCCCCTCGCCCAAAAACTCGTCGCCGAGAAACTCTCCCCATTCGACACGATACTCGTCCTCGGGACGCAGGTTTTCACATACTATCCATACGTTCCCGGCCCCGTCGTCGAAGGCGGAACGAAAGTCGTCCACATAACCGACGATCCGGACGAGGCGGCGGCCGCGCCCGTCGGGACGAGCATCGTCGGCGACGTCGCCCTCGCCGCCGGAAGCCTTTTCGAGATGCTCTCGGAAGCCGGCCGCCCCATGCCGCCCGCGCCGGAGGGTCCACCGACCCCCGAAGCGACTTCGCCGATGAGCGTGGATTTCGCGCTCCACACGCTCGCGGAGCTTCTCCCGGAGGATGTCGTCGTCTCCGACGAGTCAACGTCGAGCAAAGCCAAGCTCCACAAGCACATAAAAGTGGACGACCCGCTCGGGTACATAACCTCGGCGGCGGGCGGGCTCGGTTTCTGCATGCCCGCCGCCGTCGGGGCGAAGCTCGCTTTGCCGGAGCGTCCGGTGGTGTGCGTGATCGGGGACGGCTCGAGCATGTACTCCATCCAGTCATTGTGGACCGCCGCCCGGTACCGGATCCCCGTTGCCTTCATCGTCATAAACAATAGCGGATACTCCATCCTGAAAAGTTTCCGCAACCTCCTCGGGATGGAGGGAGTCCCCGGCCTCGACGTCCCGGATGCCGACCTCGTGAAAATCGCAAACGGCTTCGGCGTCGAAGGCGAAAGGGTCGAAGAACCGGACGACCTTCGAGCGGCCATAAAGCGCGCTCTCTCCTCCGAGCGTCCGTATTTGCTCGACATTATGGTGGACACGACCGTTCCTGATCTTCTCGGCTGAATTTTCACTGGAAACGGGATGATTGTGCGGTTTTGGGTGGATGCTCCCTTGTCGTACAATGGATCGAGTCGAGATCGGAGGTTTCGGTATGAAGTCGCATCGCGTGGAGGCGGCCATCGAGCGGGACGGCACACTCATGCTGGATGGTTTGCCTTTCCACAAGGGAGAGGTGGTCGAGGTGATCGTCTTGTCGAGATCGGACGCATCACAAAGCTCGGGACGTTATCCGCTGCGCGGAAAGCATATCCGGTACATCGCGCCGACGGAACCCGCCGCCCACGGTGAATGGGAGGCCGGAAAATAATCGTACTCGACACCCACGTTTGGGTTTGGTGGGTTCATGGCTCGTCCGAATTGAGCGAAGATCGGCGCGCCGTGATCGAGGAGCTGGGAGGTCGCGAAGTTGGTCGAGTATGACCGTCTGTCTTTGCCATGCCCGGTGGATGAGTGGTTGGATCTTGCTTTGGGATACCCCGGCGTTCGTCTGCTGGATCCCACACCGCGAATCGTTGTCGAGTCAACGCAACTGCCGGGCGAGTTCCATCGCGATCCCGCAGACCAAATGATCGTCGCGGCGGCCCGGACTTGTGACTGCCCACTCGTTACCGCCGACGACAGAATACTCCGCTATCCTCATGTCCGAAAGCTGCCATAGACAAAGGCTTCCGGCCCCCGCTGGCATACGCCCGCGTAAACGTTTACCATGCTTGTGTGGCGAATATTAAGGATGTGGCCCGGGAGGCGAACGTGTCGGTGGCGACGGTGTCGCGCTCTTTTTCCGGCTCGCAGCCGGTGAGCGCGGGGGTTCGGGAACGTGTCCACGAGGTTTCGCGCCGCCTCGGATACCGCCCGAACGCGGTCGCACGCTCGCTCCGCATGGACGCGACGAAGACTTTGGGACTCGTCATCCCGAACATCACGAACCCTTTTTTCACCGAGGTCGCCCGAGCCGTCGAGGCGGCGGCGTGGCGCGACGGATACAGCCTCATGCTCGGGAACACCGACGAAGACCCGAAGAAAGAGGAACGGTATCTCGACGTCCTTCTCGGAAAGCAAATAGACGGCATCATCATAAGCCCGGCGAGCGCCACCTCGCCGCACCTCGCGGAGGTCGAGGCGGCGGGGGTTCCGGTCGTCTTTCTCGACCGGGCGGCGGCGGGCGTGGACGCTCCGGTCGTCCGGGCGGACGGTCGGCTCGCGGTCGGCGCGCTCGTCGAATACCTCGCGAACCTCGGGCACGAGCGGATGGCGATCATCTCCGGCCCTCCGGAGACGGTCTCGGGGAGGGAGCGGCTCGGAACTTTCCTCGAAGAGGCCGAACGCCTCGGGGTCGAAATGCCGCCGGAGATGGTGCGAGCCGGGGATTTCCGCCAGAAGAGCGGGGAGCGGGCGATGCGCGAACTCCTCGCCCTCGAACGACCGCCGACCGCCGTCTTCGCCGCGAACAACCTCATGGCCCTCGGCGCGCTCACGGAAGCGAAGAAAGCGGGGGTCGCCATCCCCGACGACCTTTCGTTCGCGAGCTTCGACGACTCGCGGTGGTTCGAACTTATGACGCCGTCCATATCCGCCATCTCACAGCCCCTCGAAGAACTCGGCGAGGCGGCGGCGAGACTCCTCACCGAGTCGCTCGAAGGCGGCGGCGGAAAGCCGGAGTCCGTCATCCTCGACGCCGAGCTCGTTTTGCGCGACTCATGCGTCGAGCCGGGGAAGAAGCCTTCGTGAGAGCCGACGTTTTCGTCATCGGCTCGATGAACCGGGATTTCGTCCTCAAAGTGGATCGCCGCCCGAAGCCCGGCGAGACGGTGACGAACGCGAGGCTCTCGCTCCACAACGGCGGAAAAGGGGCGAATCAGTCGGTCGCCGCCGCTCGTCTCGGCGCGTCCGTCACGTTCCTCGGATGCGTCGGCGACGATGGTATCGGGGAGCCGCTCATCGCTTCGCTCTCGGAGAATGGCGTGGACGCGAGCCTCGTTCGAGCCGCCGGAAACGTGGCGACCGGGGCGGCGTTCATCACCGTGACGCCCGACGGGGAGAACGTCATCACCGTCGCCCCCGGCGCGAACCGGAGCCTCACACCGGACGATGTGGACGGAGTCGCCGACACCATACGAGGCTCCCGCGTCCTCGTGGCGCAAATGGAGATACCTCTCGAAACCGTCGAGAGGGCGGTGGAGGTCGCCGCCTCCGGCGGAACGCGCGTCCTTCTCAATCTCGCGCCGTCGCGGGAGGTTCCGCCCGCCCTCCTCGGAAAACTCGATCCGCTCGTCGTCAACGAGCACGAGGCGGCATTCCTTCTCGGCGCGAAGGTCGAGGGCGCGAAGGAAGCGGCCTCCTCGCTCCTCTCGCTCGGCCCGAAGTCCGCCGTCGTCACCGTCGGCGCGTCGGGGGCGGTGTTCGCGTCCGGCGAAGCCGACTTCGTTTCGATCGGCCATTTCGCCGCGCCGAAGGTCGAGGTCGTGGACACGACCGGGGCGGGGGACACGTTCGTCGGCGCTTTGGCGGCGAGGTTGTCGAAGGGCGACGCTCTCCCCGACGCCGTCTCATACGCCGTCCGGGCCGGGGCGGTCGCGGTCACGAAGGAGGGGGCGCAGGGAGGGTGTCCGACGCCGGAGGAGGTCGAGAATCTGTGACTCCCGCCGGATTTCGTCAAAGGGAGTTTTTATCGGCGCGCGACTCTTCCGTATCGTCGTCCTCTCGCATCGTCTCTTCGCCTTCCCTGTCCGGGTCTTTGGCGGGGGAGGCGGGGAGTTCGCCTCGGGGCGAGGCCGGGCGGTGGTTTGTTCGGGAGGCTCGGGCCTCGATGGAGCGGGAGGCGATCTTCCCGATGAAGGCGGCGATCAGCCCGACTCCGACGAACACGTAAACGATGGTGAAGATTTTGCCGACGTTTGTCGCGGGGGCGAGGTCGCCGTAGCCGATCGTGGTCAGGGTTATGACGCTGAAATATAGCGAGTCGAGGATCCCCCATCCCTCGACGCTCCGGTAGAAAAGCGTCCCCGAGAGGAGCGTCACGGCCACCAGAAACGAGAGAGCCTGAAACTCCGGCTCTTTGAGAGAGGCCCGTATCGTATTGAAGAACCGCGCCAGAGTCACGAGGAACGAGATCACGGCCTCCCACTAACGACTCGCCGCCCCCGCGAAGAACACGGAGCCGAACGTCCGAAATACGTCGGAGTCGAACCCGGAGCGAGCGAGCATGCTCCGGATCTCGTCCTCCTCGAAGAACCTCACGCCGCCCATGGAAAGGAGTTTTTGCAAACGGAGGCCGTTCTTCGTCCTCGCCCGGAGAATGCCCATTATCGCGATCCGGCCCTCCGAACGAAGAACCCGGCGCGTCTCCCGGAGAACGCGGCCCGGGTCCCCGAACTCGTTGAGTGAGCCTCCGCACAACGCGCCATCCATGCTCTCGTCGGCGAACGGAAGGTTCTCCGCGTCGGCGCGGGCGAAGGAGGGGAGACTCGAGGACGAAGCCCCGAAACGCTTCGCCCTCCTCGCGGCCTCGCGGAGCATCGAGGGCGAGATGTCTATGCCGACGACGCTTCCCTCGCCGCCGAGAACCTTCGCCAAGCTCCGCGTGTAAAGCCCCGCCGAACATCCGAGGTCGAGGAAAACTCCGCCCTTCTCGACCCCCGAAAGCCCGGCCATTATCTCCACTTCCCGCTCGTTCGAGAACTCCTCGCCCGTGAGGATGTCGAGCGACCTCACACGCCACAGCGGCTCGTACCCCCGCCCCGCCCCCGGCAGGAAGTTCGTCAAATTGGCGATGTTGTCCGCCCCCGACCTCCGCCCGAGAAGGTCGAGGTATCCGCTCTTCACCGGATACTTCTCACCCGAAACCAGAGAGACAGCCTTCCCGGAGAAGATCATTTCACCCTCCTCCGCACCTTCGAGCAAAACGAGACCTTCATCGTCCGTCGGCCTCGGATGCGCTATTTGCAGCAATTTCCTCTCGAACATGACCCGCCTTCACCCCCGGTTCAATGTGTGCGCCGCCGACTCTTCGGCGTGTGCCTTGACTTCATGTTCACGGTAACCTTGAATCGAACGTTCACTTTCGTTTGCGTCTCTGGAAGTTTTGGAGGCGGGCGTCGTAGCCGCGGGGGGAGTCCATGAAGGCTCGGTTCTCATCGTGGGAGTCGCCTTTTTTGAGTTTCGGGTATTCGCCCTCGTGGTAAACGAGGGGGTTTTTGCGTGTGTCTCCGAGGTGGACGTTGGTGACGCGGCCCAGGAACAAATCGTGGTCTCCGCCGGGGTACGTGGCCGAGAGTTCGCATTCGATGGCGGCTATGGCTCCCGAGGCGAGGGGCGCCTCCTTCTCGCCCCGGTCGTGGCCGAGGGAGTGGGTGGCGTGGAGGCCGCTCGATCTTTCGGGGGAGGAGAAGAGGCGGGAGTGTCCTTCTTGATCCTCGGCGAGGATGCTTATGGCGAAGCGTTTCTCTTCCTTTATGCGGGTGTTCAGGCGGGCGTCTTTGTGGACGCTCGCGAGCATGAGCGGGGGTTCGAGCGACACGGAGAGGATGGCGTTCGCCGTCATGCCCTCGGCGTTTTCACCGGAGCCGCTCGTTATTATGGTGACGCCGGACGGGAAATGGCGCATCGCGGCTTTGAGGGAGTCGGGGTCGCCTCCGAGGGTTTCCCAGCCCCTGTTTCCGGGGCTTCCGGTTTCGTTGTTCGGGTCGTTGTTCGGGGTTGAGTTCATCCGGTGATTCTATCGTCTCGGCGTTCGTTCCGGCGCTCGTCGAGGCGAAGCTCCTCCGGCCACCACCGCTCGACGGCTTCGCGGTCTCCGTACCATCGTCCGCCTTTCTCATCGTGGAAAAGGTCGTCGAAGACGAGGTGTTCGGAGTCTGGCAAAAGAGCCGATGAGACCGTGACGGCACCGTCTCCCCGAGCGTTTCCGTCCTCGACCATCTTCTCGTATGCTCTCCGGAACTTCGGGTTTTTCTGGCCGTCGGCGGCGGCCCCGGCCACCGAGATGTATCGGATTCCGGAGTCTTTGTGGAGGGCGCCGGGGAAAAGCTCGTTCGCCTCGTTGAGGAGCGAGAACGGCCATTTGTCCTTCACGAAGTGCGGCGAGCCGAGCGTGATGAGGTGCGACACCCGGCGGTGGCCGGAGTACCGGCGTCCGCCGTATGGCGCGTCGCCGCCGAGGTATGCGCGGCTCGCCACCCCGCCCGACGAGTGGCCGACGATGACCGCCTTCTTCGAGTCGCTTTCGAGGAGGGCTTTATCCACCGTCGTCGCGATCTCGAACACGAGTTGTCCGTGGCCTCGGACGAAGCCGAGGAGCCAGTCGAGGGGTGTGATCGGGACGATATGCACCTCGGAGCCCGAAAGCCCGCGCAAAGTCTCCGCGAGTTCCTTGTACCTCCTCGGCCACGACACGAAGCCACCGACGATGACGATGGGGCCAATGGATGAATTTTCACTCTTCATGGTCGAGAGTATATAGCGGCTCCGCCGCGCACGCGCTCCGCTTCGCGCGTCGACATTTCAGCTAAAAACAGCGCGTGGCGAGGCCGTGTTTCGGGGAAGCATCGGTGTTCCGGAGGCGGGTCGAGAGGGAGTCCTTCACTCGCAGTCCGGACATTCACTTCCCGGAAGCCGTGTTCTTCGCCGGGTCGCTCCGCCGTCCGCGAAGCGAATCGCGCCTCACGCCATACTTCCCATCACGCCGTCGAGGACGAATTGGACGGCGAGGGCGGCTATGACCACGCCGAGGACGCGAGAGAGGACGCTCGCGCCCGTCTCACCCATGAGGGACATTATCTTCGGGGCGAGGAGGAGCGACGCGAGGGTGAGCGAAAGCACGAAGAGAAGCACGCCGATGAACGCGGCGATCTCGAACGGCTCCCGCCCCCCGGTGAAAAGAAGCACGGTCGCAATCGCTCCCGGCCCGGCGAGAAGCGGTATCGCGAGCGGGAAGACCGTGACGTCCTGGCTGAAATCGTCCTCTTCCTGTTCGCTGATGGTACGCGACCTCACGCCCCGCGGACTCGCGAAAACCATGTCGAGGGCGAGGATGAAAAGGAGTATGCCCCCCGCTATCCGGAACGCGTCGAGGCTGATCCCCAAAGCCCCGAGAAGCACGTCCCCGATGAGCGCGAAGACGAGGAGTATCCCCGCCCCGACGAGGACTCCTCGTATCGCTGTCTCGCGCTTCCTTTTCTCCGAGTATCCGCGCGTCAAAGCGGCGAAGATCGGGGCGAGGCCCGGCGGGTCAACGACGACGAGGAGCGTTATTAATGCGTTGAAAAGGAACTCGGCCATCTATATCGGCGGCTCCGGGTGAAGAATCCGACGCGAGGCGGATACGTGAGCCGCTTCGTGCCGTTCTCGAAGAATCCCACCGAAACGAAGTGAAGCGATTCCACCTCCGACGAACGATGCGAGCCATCTTCCCGAACCTCGCGTCATAAAAGCTCCGGCTTTTCCCACGCGCCGCCCCGTGCGTGATGCTCCATGAATCCGAGGACGGTCTCGTACCACAGCCGCGAGTTGTTCGGCTTTACCACCCAATGGTTCTCGTCCGGGAAATAAAGGAACTTCGCGGGTACGCCGTGCCTTTTCAAGTCCGTCCACAGCGTGAGAGCCTCGCTGATCGGCACCCGGAAATCCATCTCGCCGTGGATGACGAGCGTCGGTGTCTTTATGCCCGCGACGTTCGAGTGCGGACTTTGCTTCCGATACCGCGTCAAGTCTTTGTACGGGTCGCCGAACTCCCTCTCCCACCACGCCCCGAGGTCGGTGGTTCCGTGGAAGTTCTCGAGGTTCCACAGGCTCGCTTGGGTGATGGCCGCCCGGAAACGGTCGGTCTTCCCGATGACCCAATTCGCCATATACCCCCCGAACGAGCCGCCCATCACGACGGCGCGGGAGCCGTCAATTTCCTCGCGCCCCTCCGCTCCGTACACGGCGTCCATCACATCGCCGTATACGACGTCGCCCCACCGCCCCCACCCGCGCCGGATGGCGTCCATCCCGTACCCGGTCGAAAGCGCCGGATCGGGGAGGAGGACGGCCCACCCTTCGTTCACGAAGACGTGCGGGTTCCATCGCCAATGCTACGAGTTCCACGAGTTGAGCGGCCCGCCGTGGATGAACACCGCGAGCGGCGCGGGTTCGTCCTTCGAAGCCCCCGGCGGAACGAGGAGCCACGCCGGGACGGAGCTTCCATCCCCCGCCTCCGCGACGACCCGCTCGACCTTCGCCGGGAGGTCGGGCGTCCCCTCGAAGGTCGGGATGAGCCTCGGCGATCGCCTTTCGGCGCGCGCGTCAAGTGCGACCGGACGAGGCGGCTCGGAAACCTTCGAGCGGAGCGCGAAAACAGTCTCGCCGTCCGGGGCGGGGCAAAGGTCGGAGTACGCGCCCTCCCCGCTCAGCCGGACGACGTTCCCGCTTTCGACGACATCGAGGCGGAAGGCGGGGGAGTGGCCTTCCGCGTCGGCGGTGAAGAAGAGCGTCTTCGAGTCGCCCCACACCGCCCCCGACGGCCACATGTCGAAGCCGGGAAGGAGGTCGCGCCCGCCTCCGCCCGCTTCGCCTCCGCCCGCTTCGCCTCCGCCCGCTTCGCCTCCGCCCTTTCCACTTTCGAGGTCGAAGAGTACGAGCGTGTGGTCGCCCGGCCCTTCCGGCGTGGATTTCTCCTCCCGGATGGCGGCGGCGAGTTTCCCCTCCGGAGAAATCGCCGGGGATGAGTACCATGCGTCGGGGTCGTCGGCGAGGATGCGCTCTTTTCCGGTTTCGGTGTCTATGGCGATGAGGATGAGGCGGCGTTTGGTCGGGGCTTCGGTGTCGTTCCATCGGCTCGATACGACCGTCGCGCCGTCGGGCGAGATGTCGAAGGAGGAGAGGTCGAGGGAGCGGCCCGGCTCGGGGGTGAGGTCTTTCGCGCCGTCCATTATCCCTTCGCCTTCGGGCGTTTCAGCGACGAAATGGAGGCGGGGTTCGCGCGGGCCGAGGAAGTGATCCCAGAAACGGATCGGGTACCCCTCGAAAAGCTGGGCCGAAACCCCGGCGTCCTCCCGAGCCTTCTCGAACTTCGCATCGTCCTCGCCGCTCTCCGCACCCGGAGCCATCCCCGCCGAGAACACGATGGCCCCCGCCTCCCGCGCCACCGCGAACGAGGCGACTCCGCCGGACGGGGCTATGAGCGGCCGCGCCTCGCCGCCTTCGTTCGGGAGGAGCCACAAAGACGGCTTCTCGTCCTCCTCGTCTGCCTTTTCTCCGTCCGGGTTCGGGCGCTTCGAGGTGAAAATCAGGCCGCCGTCGGGGGCGAACTTCGCGCCCGACTCGCCGGGTCTCGAGCGGGTGAGGCGGCGCGGGGGCTTCTCGCCGTCTTTGTCGAGTTCGTATATGGCTGTGGCGAGCTTTTTGCCGCCGTCCGCCTCGCGTGCCGCCGAGACGACGAGCCTTTCTCCGCCGGGGGAGAGGGCGAGGCTCGAGAGGCGGGGGAGGGCGAGCATGTCGTCCACGGTGAAGGGGTTCGGGCGGGGATCGTCTGCCGGGGAGTTTCGAGTTTCGTTCGTCATGGCGGGTATGGTATACGGAATTCGGCGGGGGTTTCGAGTCGCGGCGCCGACATCGGAACGCGGACATACCGAGGCTTCCGCATTCCGGGTTTCAGGAAAAGATGCTCTTCGCGGATCGCGCTCTCCGCCGGGAATCTCTCGTGCGGAATCCGGGCGAAAGGTTCCGTCGCTGTCATAGTCGGGAGTCTGAAAGAGCGCGGATCGCGGATCGAGTTTTCCGATTCGCGCTTCCGCGATTCGCTACCTTCGAGGTTTTCGCGGTTTTTCCGCGACACCCTCGCGAAAAGAGCGACGATCCCCCGGAGGGCATGCTCCGAGAGGCCGGGAGCGACCTCCACGCCCTCCATCGGCGAGAAGGGGGATGTTTCATGAACTTCGCCGTGATACGAAATCCGGCTAAAAACAGTTCCGCGCCCGATGCCCCGAATGATCGCAGAGACGCGACGATGGCGTGGGGATGCGGGCGTCTCGCCCGTATGAAGCGGCACCCATATCGTGGGCGGGATGCCTACGCCCCCACGGAGCCGTCCGGGCCGCGCCCCGAAAACGCGAAGCGTCCACCCGAATTCCGTACGAGTCTCTCGACGCGCCGAATGGAAGCGGCGAAGAACCGGATGACGGACGCGGCGTCCACCCGGATTCCATATGACTTCCTCGACGTGCCGCCTTCCGACGAACGGTGTGCCGGGTTCGAGGAAGGGGCGGGGCATTCGCCGCGAAGTGTTTCCCGGTTTCCGGCGGCGGAAACCTCCGATTCGCAAAGCGCGTGGCGGTTTCCGAAAGGAGGCCCGTGCCGGAGTCGAGTTCGCCGCGGCTCGGGAGCGACTCGGCTTCGGCGCCGGGGCGCGGGCTTCCGTCGCCTTTCGCGGCGCGCCGATGCGCGCCTCTCCCGGTTTGACCGCCGGAGTGCGCGCGGGTACGCTTGTCCGGGATGGTGGATATGCGCCCACATTCGCGTCGCGCCGGGTATTCCGCATGAGCGGAGGGATGCCGCGAACCTTCGAGGGGCGCGTTTGCGAGGCGGGGTTTTCGTCTTTACTCGGCTCCTCCGGCGTGGAGGCTCGGGTTTGCTGACGTTCGTCGCCGGACTTTTCGGACTCGTCATCGGGAGCTTTTTGAACGTCGTCATACACCGGGTTCCACTCGGCGAGTCGGTCGCGTGGCCGGGGTCGAAATGCCCGAAGTGCGGCGCGTCCATCTCCCCGTTCGACAATGTGCCGGTGCTTTCGTACCTCGTCCTCCGCGGAAAGTGCCGGAATTGCGGGGTTCGCATACCCGTCCGGTATCCGCTCGTCGAGGCGGCGACGGGGGCGCTTCTCGCGCTCGCCGCGTATCGTTTCGGACTGAGCTTCGAACTCGCCGTCGCGGTCGTCCTTGTGGTCGCGCTCGTCTCGCTCGCGATGACGGATCTCGAGCACCGCCTTCTTCCGAACGCCATCGTCGGGCCGGCCGCCGCCTGTGGACTCGTGCTTTCGGTCGTCGCGAGGCCGGAGTGGTGGTGGGTGTATCCGGCGAGTGCGCTCGCCGCGGCGGGGGGCTTTTCGCGATCGCGCTCTTTTATCCGGGCGGGATGGGGATGGGGGATGTGAAGATGGCGGGGATGCTCGGGTGCTTCCTCGGGCCGTATGCTTTTCTCGCCGTGTTCCTCGGCGCGCTCGCGGGGGCGACTGTGAGCGGTGTTCTCATGGCGGCGGGGAGGATCGGGCGCCGGACCCACATCCCGTTCGGAACTTTCATGTCCCTCGGCGGACTCGCCGCGCTCTTCATCGGACCGTGGATGTGGAGCGGGTATCTCGGATTGTTTTAGCGGCTTCGCCTTCGGCCGCGCACGCGCTTCGCTTGTCAGCTTCGCTTGTCAGCTTCGCTTGTCAGCTTCGCTTGTCAGCTTCGCTTGTCAGCTTCGCTTGTCAGCTTCGCTTGTCAGCTTCGCTTGTCAGCTTCGCTTGTCAGCTTCG